>JABLTN010043239.1_pt1 | contig 52608 bp, 56 predicted proteins | sample 7160141 | NCBI WGS metagenome assembly JABLTN01 (sample SAMN14651226, study PRJNA627086) | human gut metagenome | isolation source: feces | host: Homo sapiens | reverse complement strand
TTATATTACCATAAAAAACGGAAGCTAAATATAGCTTCCGTAATCAACATTTTCATTTAAATCATTTAATAGATGTTTAATTTCTTGATCCTTGTTTTTATCCATTACCAAAATAACATCACCAGCATCAACTATCACCAGATCCTTGACGCCAAAGCCTATGATTAAATTTTTATCACCAAAGATAGAGCAATTTTCACATTCTTGTACATATACATTTTTACTTATTTCATTTCCACTACATTTATTTAAATATCTACTTAAGGCATTAAAAGTACCGATATCATCCCAATAAAAATTACCTTTAATGACATATGCTCTTCTTGTTTTTTGCATAATACCAAAATCAATGGATATTCCATCAATTAAATTATATTGTTCCCTAATGACTTCTTCTTCATCATCTTCTCCTATGTGTGCATATATTTCCATTAATGATTTATATATCTTAGGTAGATACTTTTCCATCTCCCTTAAGATAACATCAGCTCTAAAAACAAATATGCCTGAATTCCAAAGATAAGTTTCCTTAAGCAAGAAATCCTTAGCTACTTCAATATTAGGTTTTTCTGTAAATCTAGATATCCTATAAGCACCAGCTGATGTCTGAAGTTTATCACCCATTTCTATATAACCATATCCAGTTTCAGGTCTCGTAGGTGTAATTCCTATAGTTACTATCCCCCTACGTCTATTGGCTAATTCAATAGCCTCTAATAAAGTGTCTATATACTCCTTTTCACCCTTTATATGATGATCCGAAGGTAACACCACCATTACTGCATCATTATCCTTCTTCAATAATTTAACTGCTGATAAACCTATACATGTAGCAGTTGCTATTTATAGCTATTTAGGTTCTATCGCTACTATCATCTTTATCCTTCTATTATCCACTTAACATTTATGATTCCATTAGTATTTATATATATTTTCTTAATGATAGTTTTTAACATTACATTGTTCCATTGTTCAACTGGTATACTTAAAACTGATTGCACATCCTTTTTAAAGCTTCCTTTTTCTTGTGGTATAGTCCTAATTTGTTGCTCTAGTACCTCTTTATTTTTTATTAAACTATCTAAAGTATTACTAATACTTTCGTTTTGTAACTTGAACTGATTTATATTTATTGCTTCATTAGAATAAAGTTCAACTAATTTATTGGTTTTCCTCATTTGCTCTTTTATTGACTTTTCTATACCTTGTAATTGCTCCTCTAGGTTATTTTTTATACTCATGTTAGTATTTATATTTATTAAATCAAAATCCCTCTCTACAAGTTCATTCAATCTATATAAAATATATTCCACTAAGAATTCTTCTTCGACTCTGTTGCTACTATGCCCAACTGCTAAACCACTTTTTTCATATTCACAACAATTATAATGTAGTTTTTTTCCCTTCTTTCTTCTTATAGTCATACTTGATTTACAATTATCACACACAAGTAAATTGCTAAATAGTGAGGCATTAGATGATTTTTCTTTTCCCTTTACACTAAATCTATATTCTTTTGCTCTCTCTGAATTTTTCTTAAATATTTCATTAGCCTTTACAAAAGTTTCATAGTCTATTATGGCTTCGTGATTATTCAAATGCTTAACCCATTTATCTTTATCAATATTTTTTCTTATTGACATAGTTACGTCAATCCCTTGTGATTTTCCTTGAACTAAAGTTCCTATATAAACCTCATTTAAAATTATATTTTTTATAGTATTTCCCCTTATCGTTCCTCCATTTTTTCCTTTTATTCCTTCTGATGTTAGTATGTTCCCAATCTTAACTGTTCCATTTCCTTGCAAGTAAAGTTTAAATATTCTTTTAACTATTGATGCTTCTAAATCATTAACTACAAAATTCTTTTTTTGTATATCATAATCATATCCAAGTGGTGCTATACAATTATATATCTTACCTTGTTCTTTAAAGTTCTCAAATACTGTTTTTATTCTTTTACTAGTTCTTTGACTCTCTTGCTCACTTAACCAACCAAACAAACCAAAGTTACCTGTTTCTTTAAAAGAATCTAATCCATCTTCTATAAATACTATCCGTATTCCCACTTCTCTCAAATCTCTAATCGCTGATAATGTTTCTATCATATTTCTTCCAAATCTCGAAAAACTTTTAGATAATAATATGTCATATTTCTTATCTTTTCCATCTTGAATAAGTTCTTTCCACTGTGTTCTATATTTTGCTTTTGTTCCCGAAATAGCTTCATCAATATAACTTTTATACAAAATGCAATTACTGTTTCTATCCATCCAAGCTTTAAAAATATCTTCTTGGTTTCCAATACTTTTTGACTGTGAATCATAATCAGTACTGGTACGACTAAAAGTTGCCACCTTGAACATTGTTTATTCCTCCTTATGTAAAAATAACTTAGTATTATCATTATACTAAGTTACACATTTCATTTAAAGCAGCCTCTAATTTTTTAGTTCCAAATTCATCAATAAAAGTAAATACTCTTTTTCCTTTTTTCCATAATGAAATTCTTATATTATCATCCTTGTATATATCCTTAATCTCATTAGGCTTTAATTCCCGTTTATAAGCTTCAAGCTTGTCCTTTTCAACATAATTAAGTATTCTTATATCCATTTCTAAAACTCCTTGTATCGCTTGTTTTATCATATGTTTTTAAAATCAAAAGTGTTACTTTTTTGATTGAAAATATTAATTAATCTTATAATCTTCTTTCACTTTTCCTCATACTTTACTATCTGCGATCACATGCAAAAATGTAAAAAATTTTAAAAAATTTTTTCAAAAAATAATAGGGACTAACAATATTTAATTATTGTTAGTCCCTCTATGATTAATTATCTTCTTGAGTCAATAAAGCTTCTTATATAATCAATTTATGTTTTTCTATGCTTTGCTATAAAATCTTTAATATCTTTTATCTGTTTACCCCTTGATTCTTTTATAACGCTTTTTATACGACTTATAAACTCTCTTGTTTCCATTTCCTCTATTTCCTTCTTATTACTACCACAATACACTCTTGTATTTGTATAAGCTGGCTCTACATCCAACAATATAGATATTTCCTTAATGTGATCAAAGGAAGTTATAACCCTTACATAATTATAATTTTTACCTTTATTCTTAACTTCAATCCAGTAATCACTCTTACACACAAACCCAAATGATAAACTAGTTATTTTACTTAAGTTTGATATAAGTTCTTCTGTGGGTTCTATTGTATAAGTAAAATGTAATCCCATTTTATCCTCATAATAAGTAAAATCCCTTAATTTAAAATCTTTATCGTAGTTGTGATTTATTAACAATAATGGTGGTTTCTTCTGTTTATCTAATACATCTTTAAAAGCACCACTAATAATTCTTTCTTTAAAGAAACTTCTCCTTTCTTTACTAAATAACACTTCTGATAGTTCATTAGTAGGTAGGAAACCTTTTATTAAAAGGTCTCCATTCTCTAGTATCCTAATCTCACATTTATCATTACTGATAAATATTTTATTGCTATTACTACTCATATCTATCTCCTAATTTCCCCTCTAAGTACTTTATCCTATTTTCAACATCTTCCATAATATTATTTAAATAACTATGAATTCTGTTAAATAAAGATGTTTCTATCTCTTCGAGTGTAGGGAATTCAAGTTTTTCTTCTAACTCCTGCTTTTGTAATTTTAAACTTTCAAGTTTTTTTCTTTCTTCTTTCGCAAGTTGTTTATCTATAGCATCTAAGTCATTTACGGTTTCTTCTAAAGCTTCTATTTCTTCATTATACTCTTCAATCATCCTCTCTCTCTTATGAGTCGGCAATATTCTTTGTAGTGCTTCACCTTTTAGATACTTATCATAACTTCTTTTATAATATGAAAAGTCATATAAACATATCTCATTAGCAAATAATTCACTTACTTCTGATTCTCTTTTCCCAAATATATCTTCAGCTTTAATATTATCTATTGTAATATTTTTTATATCTCCTCTAATTTGATCTCTTAGCTCTCTTAACTTATCCAATACAATAGTAGCTAAAATTGGATTTAGTAATACCTCATTTGGTATGGCTGGGTTAGTTACTTGAAATATAGAGTACCTAAATTTATTAATCTGTTTATACCTTTCTATCATTCTTATTCCTGTGATTGTTTGCCCTATTTTTTTCTTTATCATATTAATTATCTCTCCTTCGTTTCTCTTATAAAATTTTCTATTTTTTTGTGTGTCATATAAAAAGAATCTATTTCTTCTCTAACTGCATCAATGTTTGAATTATAAGTTTCATTGTCACAAACGTGTACGGATAAATGGTTACCACCATTTTCTTTTATATAAATATAAGAATCACAAAGCACTACACTTGCTTTCTCTCTTTCAATTCTTGTATATAACTTTATAATACTCTCTGTTTTTACCATATTATTCTATTCTCCTAACACATTTATTGCATATAGTTCTACTTTTTTATAATATTCCTCGAACTCTGCTATTTTTACTTGTATTTCATCATGATTACTTTTGTATAGTTCTTCATTCATTGTAAGAATTTCTACATTAGTATTTACTTTGGGTATAAAATTTACCGTTGCCGAACAACTTACTACCATTTCTTCCCCTATAAATATATTTGTGCTTAAATCAATATAACTTTTATTTTGTAACATATAAAATTTTCTCCTTTAACTTTAGTAATTCTTTATCTTTCATTATTAATCTGATGTTGAACTTCAGCCATTAGCCTATTCCAATCTTTTCTATACTCTTCCTCTGACCACTTTTGCATTTCTACAATTGTTAACTCTTGAGATAACAACTCTTGCCATTCCTTTATTCTCTTATGGTTGTTGTGAAGCTTATCATACTCAATGCATTTATTCATATATTCATAGAAATTAGGATATTGATATTTATCCCAAGCCTGAATTGCAAACCATAAGCTATTATCACCCTTATATAAGACTTGTTTCTTATTATAGAAAGCTATTCCAAGGTTTAAAAATCTCTCTATTGGACTCTCTTTCCTTCTCGGGACTCTTGCCCTATGTATCTTTTTATTAGCCATTATTTTCTTCTCCTTCCGGATCAAAAAGAATATGAATATTTTTCCTTGTACTAGGTGTTAATCCTAATTGTTTTAACATAGCTAAGATACTATTACTTGTACTATTTTTAACCTTTACTATTGATAAGTAAGCCTCTATGTTTCCACTTTCTTTATATTTTATTAATAACTCATTAAAGAATTTGAAATCCACCATATTACTGACTATGGATGCAAGAATGAAGCTATCACTTTTTATAAGATTAGGAATCATTTCAACAAGTTCCTTATATAATTTTTTATATTCCTCATTACTTGGCAATAACTTAGTAGTTCCTTTTATATCACCAATGGCTGAGAAATAAGCCTGAATGTTTAACTCTTTCTCTTCCTGAAGACTAAGTTCTTCTTTAGTCCAATTCTTCATATTATCCTCCTAATCAAAAATAGATTTTCTCTTATGCTCAAATTTACTAGTAGATTCATAGCTTGCCTCAAACCCTTCTACCTTAAATGTATTACGAATAGCCTTACGAATTAAATCAGATAGTGACATACCTTCCAAAATCATAATTCTATTTAACTCACTTCTCTCAAAGCTATTAACTTTTAAATTTATCTTATATATCCTTGAATCCATACTTGTTGCTCCTTCCGTGAATTTACATACAGACTATTGACACTTTAAAATCAATACGGTACTATCTAGTTGTATCAACTAAATTGATATAAATATTGATTTTAGATTACTTCTACTTCTAGCTATTTTAGTTTAGAAGTCTTTTTTATGCTCCCATATACCCCCTATAAATATTTCATCAATAAGGGAATATATTTTTTATCATTGCAGGATCGAACCCGTAATCACTTCTTGATAAAAAACAACTCTTTTCTTAACTACTGACCGTTATTTATACATATTATTCATTATGTCTGTCGGTGTACCTTCTCTAACTACTACCTCTATCCTAATACCCCAATATTTATTGGTTTTCATAACTAATACCAAACTATCATTACCATAACTTTACCTTACCCAATATCCTCAAAGTGCGTCACTTAAATCCCATTAAACATTTACCTCCCTTCATTATTATTACTAATTACCTCTTACACTTTTACTATATGCGGTGGTTTGCAAGAATGTAAAAATTTTAGAAAACTTTTTTAAAAATATTTTTTATCTCAAATATTTCACTTCATAATATATAAACTTTTTAACCTCGTATGCCACTTCGGTAGGGAAAAACCCTTTTTTCCCTCCGATCTATAATCCCTCTCTATAATCTCTCTCTATAATCCCTCTCTATAATTTCTCGGGCTTTTTTTCCACCAGATAAGTGTCTAATTAATATTTGATTAATACTTATTCTCATTGTGAAAAGTGCCTTTTTTATTCCTGAAGTATGTAACATTTTTTGTAAAACAACTATTTAGGACAAAAAAATACACATAGATTTCTCTATGTGCACAGTACTTTATAGTATTTTTTTCGTATTGGATTTGATACCTCAGATAATGTAGTTAATCCTTTCTCCCATTCTGTTCTAATCTTTATAAGATTTAAGTTTATCAATTCTTCTTCAGCCTTTCTTATAGATCTTGCTGAGGTCGAAGACAAACCAATAAGTTGTAATAAATATTCTTGATTAAGTTTCTTTTCAATAAATCTATCATTCACATTATCCTTGCATAGCCATAATAGATTAATATATAACTTAAATGCATTTTGGCTTATTCTATTCCATAATAACCTCTCTAATGTTTTGCAACTTATTGTAATGAATCCTCCTCTTTTGTAGTTAATCTCAGCACATATAACTTCTTTCCCATTATATTCCCTACTAACTTCCTTAAATTCATCACTTCCAAATTTAACAAGCTTCCTTACTGCTCTTATAATCTTTGCTCTATCCATTCCAGTAATCTTAGATATACTATTAAGATTATTATTTATCTTACTAACGCTACAATACCTGGAATTTTCCCCCGACTTATCCCAAATATCAACATTACTTATTGCACTTATACAAGCCAAAACAATTATATTACTACCTTTCTTTTTAATTAATTCATTAGTAGGTATTACTATATTTTCTTGAGTAGTTCTAAAGTATTCTATTCTCTCACTAATTTGCATATCGTTCATCATATTTTTATCCTCACTTATTTTTTATTCACTTTACTATATGTGATGATATGCAAAAATGTAAAATAATCTTAATAAAATTTATGAAAAATATTATCTTATGTAATATAAACTCCAGAAAATAGTATTAAACCTTATCCTCCTAAAAGAGAAAATGAAGCTTCCACACTAGTCTAGACCAATATAAGTATTTTTTTGAATAATAATATTCAAATTTCTGCACCACTACGAAAGGAAAAGAACTTTCCCTTCGTTCTATATTACTTCACTATAATACTATCTATAACTTCTTCTCACTTTTTTGCGTCTACTTAAGCACCAAATCGCATCAGAAGTCTCACTTTTTTACTCAGAAAGAGCACTGTTTTAGCTCTGGAATAGCACTGTTTTTTCATTTTTTTTGCCACAAAAAATACCGCATTTCCCTATGCGGTCGGTAATTTATAGTATTTTCTTTGTATAGGATTAGTACAATTTAGATCATATCCTATGTTTCTAATCCATTCTATTTTTACTTGTATAAGATTAAAAAACTATTAATTCGTCTTCATACTTCTTTATAACTTTGGTTAACTTATTAGAAAATCTCCTTAATTCTAATAGAAATGATCATGTTAGTTGCCTTTATCTATCCCCTTTGTATAACTATCCTTACAAAGACAAAATAGATTTATATATAATTCAAATGTAAAAATAGATATAAAAACTGATACAAATTTAATTTGTATCAGCTTTAAAATTAATTTAATATATTAAATTTTACTTTGACTTACATTTATCACATCTACTAGCATTCCATGATCTACCATAAAAATCTTCCCCGCAACTTTTACATTTACAATTAAACACTTTAGTTTTAGCTTTTTCTCTCATCTTTCTTCTAGTTTCTTCAGAATGCTTCTTACCATACATAGGATTTTTTTCCCCTTTTATCTTTTCTCCATTTCCTCAATTAGGATTATTTTTCCCTAAAATTCTCTCCCTACATTTTTCTCTATACTCTTCCGAATGCTTTCTTCCCTTATTAAAATGAATTTTTCCTGCATTATTTTTTTTAAGAGTATTACTAATTTTTAATTTATGCTCTTCAGATAATGATCTTCCTTTTTTGGCTTCACTCATTTTTCTTCTTGATTCCTCTGTATGATTTCTACCATACATGGGATTATTTTCAGGCACCTTAAACCTTTCTTTTGCCTTTTCTGATATCATTCTCTTAGTTTCTTCACTATGTGATTTTCCATAAAATGAATTTCTTTCTCCTACTCTTTCTTTTGCATTATCACTCAATATTTTTCTTACTTTAATAGTATGTTTTTTACCATAAAAAGGATTGTTTTCACCTTTTATCAAATAACCTTTACCATACTTCGGATTATCCTTTCCACATTTAAAAGGATGTCCATCCCCTCCATCAGTTTCATTAGTTAATCTAAAGTTTGAAGTTTCTCTCTAATATGCAATTAATTCAATTTCCTTTTCAAAAGCTTTTTCCTCTGTAAGATTAATAAATACCTTTCTCACATCACATTCATGTGTATTGCAATAATCTATAAAGAACTGATTCCTTACTGATTTTTGCAAATATCTATTGTTACATCCTTTTCATACATAAAATACTTCTCCAGTTTTTTTTATTAAACCATTCATAAACATAGTATCTATTATCTCTATTTTCCATATTCTCTTCCCCACTACTTATAATTTTTTATATTTTATTTTTAATTTACTTTCTCATTGATACATCGCTCCTTAAAAGTCTCGACCTAGTTAAGACTTTGTTAATACCATTTTATACGTTATATAATACCCTATAATTTTACCATATTTTTCAACAAATTTTCAACAAAAAAAGATTAGCTTTTTTATGGCTAATCTCCCTAATCATTCTTTTAAATCAAATCGATATTTTATTTGGAGTTATTTATGCTTATTTTAATTGTAGTTGTATTTTTGACTTACGATATTTCACCTATTTTATCTTCCATAGAATTACTTTCATTTAATAACTTAAATTTATCAATATATTGATTTTCTAAATCAACGTTAGATTTTAATTCATACCAATTTTTATATAACTTGTTGCTAGAATCTTTATTATTCAAATTATATCCGCTAGGATGAATAAAATTAATAACCCCCTTAATCTTACCTGCAATCTCTTTCTCAAACTTTCTTTTAGATTTACTTATGACTTTATAAAAATCCTGGGATTCACATCCAACTAGTAATAAATACGTATCTTTATCCTTGCTTTTAATAAATTCTTTAATATTATCTCTATTACTCTTTTCATTAATTAAAATAATATTAAAATCCTTATACAGATAGTCAGCAAATTCTTTAACATCTATTTTATTTTCCCTAAGATATGCTAACGCCTTCGTTCCATTAACACTACCATTAAATAACAAATTAAAAATCATCTCTAAAGAATCCTGTATTTTTATCCATTCAGTAGTAAAAAATGCAATAGTTTCATTTAATTCTTTATAAGGAGAGAGATTAGAATCTACTTTTAAAGATATTTCTCCAAATTTTTGCTTATAAGGCTCTTGTCCTAATATTATTTTCAATTCAGTTTTATTTTTATTTATCTTTAACTCCACTTTTTCTTCTTTAGAATTTTCATTTAATGACTTCAAAAATATCTCAAAATCGTTAATCCACGCATAAGGATATTCACACATAGAAATTACACCTACCTTAATAAATTAATTTTGCTATTGTATTCTACTAAAATTCTGATTTTATATATTAATTTATATTTTATTTTTTTAAGAACTCTAAAAACTTACCTTATCCATTTAAAATCAATATTTTATTTTTTTATCTATGGTTTTTGATACAATTCATTCATATATATTTCTGCTGTATTTTTAATTTTAGGTTTAGGAATAAAATTCCAAGAATACTCCTCTAAGATTTCCATATACAAATCGTATATTGGTTTAAAATCTTCAAGGTAACTAATACACTCTATATACATTTCATCAAAACTTAAATTTCTTTTTAAGATATCTTTTCCATAAAAATTATTTTCACTTTTACTATTATCTTTATCATAAATTATATCTACAACAAATTCATTTTCTTTATCAATAAATTTAGCAACTGGTTCAACATCAATTTTCTTCATAATGTTATCAGGCATACTTTCTTTTTTTATTATAAATGGAATATCACCTTTTAGTGGTGTTCCATTTAAAGTAGCCTTAAACTTAGTTTTCTCACTTAATTCTTTGGGTTGAATATTTCCCTTATGTTTTATATAGTTACAAAGTTCCCTTATAGTATTCTTATTTTTATTAATTATATGTTTTTGCTGAAAATTTTTAAGCATTGTTGCTAACTTTTTATTTTTTTCAACACTCGTGGATTCCAAATAATTTTTTACATAATTATAATTACATAATTTTTCTGCATTAGAAACCCAATCTTCATTATTTCTTGAAATTTTCTTAGCATCTTTTTTAGCATTTCTAGCGTTCTTACCAGTAAAAATTTTTTCTTCATTCCATATTCTAAATAAAAACCATGGAATTTGAAGTGCAATATCATAAGCTCTATTTAAATCTTGAATAGCATTTTTCAAGTGCATATATCTAACTAATTTTACTCCTAAACCATCATCTTCATAATACTCACTATCTACATAAGATAACTCTGTACGGGCTTCTGAAATTGCATAATATAAATCATTAGCTTTTACTATTGCTAACCTGACTTCCTTTCCCTTTATTTCCAAATAATCCTCTGCACTACCAAACCTCTTTATACTATATTCATTTATATCTATCCCCATAACACCCTCCTAAATCTATCCAAACTTAACTTACATCCTCATCTCATATTCTCTTCGAACAACTTCAACAAAATTAAACGCATGTGTTATATCTAAATAATAACTATTTTCATATAAATTTTTATTCTTAAATAAAATCATACTTTTATTAGTATTAAATTAATTTCAAATTCGAATTTAATAAGAAACTTGATACATTTATAATTTTTTTGTTCTTTATTTAAATATATATGTTGATATATTTATAAAAAATATATATACTATCATTTGTATATATATGTAATATTAGGAGGAAATATGTTAACAATTAATAAAATACTAAATATTGGCATGTACATAGCAACAATACCACTTATAATCCTATCGTTAATTAGTGTACTTTTAGCTGATTTTTCAGTAGCACTACTATTGGGATTTCCTTTTATTATCTTAGGAGTAATACTATTAATTATAAAAAATAAACTTTTAAAATAAGAGGAGGTTATTCGAAGTGAAAAAGCTAATTAATTTATTTAAAGAAGGAAAAGTAATTGATAAAACATTTATAATTTTAACCCCTTTAATAATTGTATTGGGGATATATGAATTTGCTACTTATGAACCTTCTAACATCCCATCAGAAACTTTTGTAAATTCTTCTAACAATGAAGCTAAAGCCAAGGAAGAAGCCGAAGCTAAAGCCAAGGAAGAAGCTGAAGCTAAAGCCAAGGAAGAAACTGAAGCTAAAGAAAATGTTTCAACTACTCCTACAATAAACAAAGAGAACATAATAGGTACAAGCAATAAAGATTTTAAAAAAATATCTACTTCAAAACCTACCAAAGTAAGAAATGATACTACTGGAAATTGGAAGCTATCAAAGATTGCTACAACTGATGATATTCTTGAATATGCAAAAAGCTACTATGATAATAACTTTACTAGTGATGATGAAATTCATGCTATTGTTAATTTTACACTAAACACTACAACCTGTGTATCAACTCTATTTGACAATATTATAAGTGTTACTATTCACGAATATGTTGATAAAGAAGAACACGATGCTAATAAATTATTTAGCGGAATGGTTTTAGGTGATTATTGGATTTATTTAGATAATGGAGATATCGAAAAGATATACTAATACTATAAACTAAATCGTAATAAATTTATTCACTTTTTAAGTAGTGTACTATACCAAACCTATAGCACACTACTTTTCTTATTTTAATTATAGTTCCTTCAAATATACCTTGATAAATTAAAAAGATAAAATCAATTTATCTTTTTAATAAATTTTGTATTTTATCTGCTATCATTCCAACATAAAAATTCAATTTTATTCAACTTCATCTAATCTCTAAATTGAAATTTGATGAACACTTAATATTTTTTTATCAACTTTCTATTCTTCTGAGATTATTTTTATAGGATTTGCATCCGATACAAAAATCATACTATCATAAAGTACGGCAGGTGGTTGAAACATTCGATAACTTGGAGGGAGAAGTCTCATAATCATCAAATAGCTCTCTCCCAATGTTCCCATATAAGTATATTCAGAAATTTGTCTTCCCAGTTCGGAGTTTCCTGGGACTTTCTCAAAATTAAGCCAACAAATATCATATCCCGAAAGTTTTGCCGCTTTTGCCAAAGGGTCGTGCGAATAAAATACCTGATTTGTACGCTTTGCAGACGAACGAGTCGGCATATTACAACGAGTTCTGTAAAAGTCTGTACCAATTACGTAGTAACCGTTCTCTACTTCCTTAGATAAAATCTTACCCATAGAATCATAACTCCCCCATTTTGCAACATGACTATTATGACCTGTTACAAAGATACGGTCGTAATTGTTCTGCTGTTCCTGTTGTAATATCCATTGTACATTTTCAGCCATAAACTTATCTCTTAATGCACCACCATCTGACTCCGTTATACTTTCTAATTCACAATATTGCAATAACATATCTACATAGTGAATTATCTTATTTGAAGCTCCATTGTTTTCAAGTTCATTTTTCACTTGTGTGAGAATTTCAATTTGAGTAGAGAAATCATATACGCTATTCAATTTTTCCCCTTCTACAAACTTTTGCAGGCTGGTCGTGTCGATTTTAAACTCCGTGCAGGCTTCCATTAAATATTGAAACGTGTATGAAATTCTCTGCATATCAAAACCGTAAAAGCGAATATCTTCACCTTCCAATGCACTTTCATTATACTCACGCATATATGAAATTAACTCTACCATATCATCTGTTCGATAAATTTCAAATCCAATCGCTGCGACGGCTTCCTGAGCAGTTCCTTCCCCTCCGTGTATATACTGATTTACCTTTTCACAACCACCGTAGTCACCCTCAAGTGCAAACGCTCTAACATCGTAATGTTCCACCATTTGTTTGAACACTTCCAGTTTTAATTGCTGAAATTCTACGTTTCCGTGGGTTGCCTCTCCCAAAGCAATTATTTTTTTACCCTCCGGTATAGAGAGATTTTCTACTGGTTGTGCATATTCTACAAATTCTTCTACATTTACAGTTTTTCCTGTACCAAATCCACCAAAACGCATAAATACAAGTAATGCTAATAATGCTACTCCAAAAAAAGCAAATATAATATATCTTGCTTTAAAGTGTCTTGTTCTTTTCTTCATAACTGATAATACCTCCTATAATTAATATACATTTGCAAACATACGCTTTCTAAGGTTTAATGTACTTCGTGCAATAAATCTTCAGCAGAAATCTTGAATAATTTTGCAAGGGCAATTAAATTGGAGGTGCTTGGGTCAGATATTCCATTCTCCCATTTTGAGACTGCTTGTCTACTTACACCAATTGACTCTGCAACAAATTCTTGTGTCATCTTGCACTCTTCACGATGTTGCTTCAAAACTTCGCCAAGAGATTTCTTGACACCAGACTTTTCTTTTCTAACATCTTTAGATTTAATATATCTAATCAGAGCTTTTACAACGAAGATACCAACGATTACAAAAGTTATTATCACCGCAAGACCCATTAGAAATACAAATCCAAAAACAACGACTCCTAAAAAATCATATTTCATTTAATCACCTCTTTTCGTAGCTTTATGATAGCAATATTTAGTGGTTGACACCACCAACTATCACGATATTATCAGTTGCTTTTCGGTTACATATAAAAAAACTGTACTTTTAAAGACAAGAAAAGACATAAGAATATAACAATAATCTTTACAACAAATTTTAATTTATCTCTTGGTTTAATAATGTAATATTAACACATTTTATAAATCAATTCTAATGCAAAGTAAAATTCATCTTCTATCTAACTACAAAAAGCCAGTATTCCCATACTGACTTGTTATAGTTAATTCATTTCTATTTGTAACTTCTCTTATTGAATCTCTAAAATTAATATACTCATTTCCTATTAATACTTTTATACTTGAACTTCCAATATCAACAAATAGTTGTACACCATCTGCATTAGTGTTTTTTATTACCCTATTACATTTAATCTTACTTCTAATTCCTCTTACTTTTTCAACTAAACCTCTAATCATATTTTTCATAAAATTTTAACTCCTTATTAATCATGTAATTTTGTACATTTAAATTATTTAAAAATCTATTATTCTCTCCAGTTTGATTCTTTCCATAGTTTCAACCCCTGAAAAGTTGCATTTTCCTTTCCAACTTCTTCAACGTATGCTATTAAACAATATATTGACATACTTTCCCTCCTTGATATTTAGGAGTAACTAAGCTATACTATATTTACGAGATATGGTGGTAGCTTCGGTTACTGCCTTTTTTATTTTTGATTTACTGCTAAACTGCAACATTAGTTCCAATTTCAACTCCATTTAATCTTTTACTATTATTTGATGTATAATTTCCAGTTCTTGAGTTACTTAAAACTTCATGTATATCTTCTTCACTATAGTCTTCATATCCTAAAAGCATTGATTCAAGTTTTGAATAATTATATTCCTTAGCTTCAAAATTATTGAAACTTCTTGGATTAAATTCGCTTCTAACATGTGAGCTTTTTTTACTTCTTTTTTTAGCATAGTTAATAGCATTAATTAAAAATTTACTATTAGCCTTATTAGTTTTTGTTTTAACATCTGCACAAGCTCCTTTAACTGTTTCAATATCATTTTCTAAAGCTAAAGTTATTAATTCTTGTGATACTATCCCCTCATTAACAGTTGCTTTTACAATAGTAACTCGTTCATCTTCTCCACCAATTAAATCTTCAATAGTTTGTTGTCCATCTGCTCTAGTATTTTCATTACTATTAATATTAACTTTCTTCTTAGTTTCCTCTTTAACAGTTATAAAGTTTTTTACATCTACTATAAAATATCTGTTATTCTTATGTTTTCTATCAACTATTATTAAGTTCTTTTTCTCTAAATTCTTAATTGTAGTTGATACCCTATTTTTAGAAGTTGTATTAAATGCAACTAAAATATCTTTCATTTGTAGATAACAATAACCATAATCATGATTATGAAATTCGAAGAATAGTTCTAACAAATATTGCTCATTTATAGATAGGTTTAAAGTTCTGATATGTTGTCTAAACTTGATAAAGTCTTTTGATACTTTAACCATTTAATTCACCTCCTTAATAAAACTTCGTTAAGTTATGTTTTTATTTTATCACCTTAACTAAACTTCGTCAAGTTTTTGAATAAAAAACTTTATTAAACTTCATAAAACTTCGTTAATGTGCTATAATATAAATATAGATAAACTTAGTAAAATCAATAATTGGAGTGTATTTTAATGACTGGAAAAACTAATAAAAATAAAACTGATCTAAAGAATAGAAAAAGATATACTGCTAGTTTCGACTTAAAACTATTTGAAGCTATGAAATCTTATAGTGATGAAACTTCTATACCATTTAGTAAATTATTAGATAAAGCAATGTATAAATTTTTAGAAGATAACAACTTGCTTAACTATATAGAAGATAATTCTAAAGAGTAGATAAAAATATATCTGCTCTATTTTTTATCTTAAAATAAAAAAATAATTAATATAATAATATTGTAATTAATATAAAAAGAAAAAGTAATTAATATAGTGTATTGATTTGATACCAAAGTAACTTAATCAAGTATTAAAATCATACCTGCTCATTTTACTCATGTATCAAAATAATACCATAGCAATTTAATCAGGTATCAATTTGATACCTATTTATTTTTGCATTATGATAAACTTAACTATTTAAAAGTAAAATAAAAAGGCTCAAACAAGCGTATTTGCTTGGTTTAAGCCTTCCTATTACTAAGTTATCTTTTCTATATTTTATATTCAAATATCTTAACCTAATTAGTTATATATAGCAGTTTCCTTATTGGCAGGCTCTGTAAATATATTGTCAGAATTAATATATGATAACTCTTTTTTTATTTTATCTAAATAATCTGTATTAGTTACCACATAGATATTATCCTTATTAATTAAGGGAGTAATTCTTTCAACTGTATTTTCTAAAAAACTTTTGTTATTTATAATCTTTAAAAACTGCTTTGGTTTATTCATTCTTGATAAAGGATATAACCTAGTGCCTTTTCCCCCAGCTAAAATTAGCGCGTATATCACACACTTCAACTCCATGTAATGCTATAGTTCATTATATGAATGTTAAAAAAATATTGTTCCTTAACTTCCTTTATAATAAGGCACTTCTTATTGTGTATGGTTTTAATTCATATTTAAGACCCTTTTGATCAAACTTTTCAACAGATATATAAAACTCTGGAATGCCTGTGACATAAGGTGCAATTTCATAAACTTGAAAATATATAACAACATTGCCTGAACTTAAATAAAATCCTTGGTTTTCACTAATACCTTTAAATCCATCCTTACCTGTAAAATACTTATCTTTATCCATTTGTATTGCATTTGCAATCTCAAAATTAATTACTTTCTTATAATCATATCCACTTTTAAATAAATCACTTAATTGAAGCTCTTTTCCTGTTTTATTATCCACACTATAAGAAAGTCTAGTAGTTATTCCATGAGCTCCTCCTGTAAACTGATAATAATCTATATAAAAACTAGTTATATTTTGACTATTAGTAACCTTATATCGACTATAAAGTTGATACGGACCTATTGGTGGAGGTACTAACCCCTTAAAGTATTCATCAGAAATCTTTTTCACATCATTTATCCAATCTTCTGTCCACTTTATAATCTTATTATTTAGTTTCTCTATATTAGGGTTACCCTCATTGTTTTCTATTACTGGTATAATTACATCAATAATAAGATAATCATTTTCACTTTTATACTTTTTATCCACAACCTTATACTTTTCTGTATAATTATTTAATGCACAATCTATTAACACCCCCTGTGGATAACTTGTTAACAATAGTAAAACTCCACAAGTCAGTAGAATAGCCTTTTTTAGACATTGCATATACCTTTCACCCCTTATCTTTCGATACTTTTCTAACCTTTTCTATTATTATCTACAAATATCTAAATTATTATTAACATATATATCAACAACTTTTTCACAACTTATCCACAACCACCTGTGGATTATGTGTGTAACTTCCAATCTTTTATATATAATCAATGATTTTACTATTTAAAACTTTATTTAATTTGTTTATATTTATTATCAAAATTATCCACATATTTATCCACATTTTATAAATTTCAGTGGAAAACTTCGTATATTAGAAAGGCTCTGGGGATTACTAAATTTCATTAAGAATTTCTATTATCAATTCAGCAAATCCTGCTAAAAATTTATAACTCGCTACGCTCAGACAAATAAATTTTCTTAACGCAGTCTTCACTGAATTAATAATGAAATACTAAAATTCATTTAGATATCCCCGCCACCTTTCTAATATACTTATACCTAAAGGAAACAATTCTTAATTTTTCATTTTTAATTTCTAAAGCTCTGTGAGTTTTTTTCCTTAATTCATAATTAAAAAAGGACTGAGCGTTTCGCTCAGTCCTTTTACTTCTCGTCTACTTCTTTAGTTTTTCCTGAATTCATAATTAGATTATTAAGTCCCTTAAGCTCTCTTACTGTAAGATCTCTCCATTGACCTTTTTTAAGTTCACCAAGATTTATATTCATTATTCTGATTCTTTTAAGCTTAGTAACATTATATCCTAATGCTTCACACATTCTTCTTATTTGTCTGTTTAATCCTTGTGTAAGTATTATTCTAAATGTATTAGGACCTTCTTTTTTTACATAACACTTTTTAGTTACTTGCCCTAATATTCTTACACCATTGCTCATCCTTTTTACAAATTCGTCATTAATAGGTTTATCTACTTTAACTATATATTCTTTTTCATGGTTGTTTCCAGCTCTTAATATTTTATTAACTATATCTCCATCATTAGTTAAGATAATTAACCCTTCAGAGTCCTTATCCAATCTGCCTACAGGAAATATTCTTTTTTCATGATTAACAAAATCAACAATATTTCCACGTACCTTATGCTCTGTAGTACATGTTATTCCTACTGGCTTATTTAATACTATATAAACCATTTCCTCAACCTTGCTTATAAGTTTGCCATTTACCCTTACTTTTTGGCCTTTTTGCACCTTAGTTCCCATAACTGCTTTTACACCATCAACAGTAACCTTGCCACTTTCTATAAACTTATCAGCTTCTCTTCTTGAGCAAAATCCTGATTCACTTATATATTTATTAAGCCTTATACTTTCTCCTCTATCATTATGTACTATTATTGGATCTTTCTTTTTATTTGATTTCATATAAACCTTCCTTTAGTTAAATTGTAAAATCATCATTGGTTATTATTATTTTAAGTTTGACTCATACCCTGCATTGTTAAACTTAACATTAATTCCTTCTTCTGAAACATACTTGCTTGTATCACCTAAAATACCATGTTTAATGGCGTTTCCTGTTACAGTAATCAATACCTGCCCTTTACTTATCTTTTCCTCTTCATTACAATACTTTATTAACTTAAAAATGGCAGAATCTATATCTCTATCCTGAACTTCCACTTCTTCTAACATGCTTCCTACACTACTTACATTAGATTTACTTCTTACTACCCTGTTAAAAGCATTAACTTCTAATGTTATCTGTTCATCAGCTTCAAATATTATAGTGGTAACTCCCTTAAAGTATTTATATGTTCCTACAGATATTCCACATATTATAAATAGTATTAATATTCCAATATAAAACTTTTTATTTTTAAACTTCTTTTTTATATTTACGCTTGCTTCATCACCTATATTTTTATCATTTATCTTTGCTTTAATGAATTCTCCACTGGATGTAAGAATAATTGCTTTTGCTTTTCTTTTATATAAAACAACACCTTTCACCTTTTCTGACTCATCCTCTAACAATGATGACTCTTCTAGTTCCTCATCAGGATATTCATTATTTTCACATTCTTTTTCTTCGGAATTAAATTTAGCTATATTATCAAAGATTATAACATTATTATCTCTTTTTTCTTCAATCTCTTCTTTCTTCTCAATTATCTTTAAGTAATCTGAAATATGTTTATAGTTATAATTCCCTAATATTAGAGAGTATACTATTATATACTCTCGCCACTTTTGTAAAAATTGCCTTGGCTTAAGAACTACTTTAGCTATCTTGTTAAGAGGAAGTTGTTTTTTTTCATAGAATTCATTATATATTTCTGCATTTTCAGAAATATACATAGCTATGTTTAAAAGTTCATTTCTTAAATCTAAACTAACTTCTTCCTCTGCTAAATCTCTTAATATTATGTTATAATCCTCTAATTCTCTAATAAACCCTTCTACCTGATTTTTTCTTTCTTCAACTATTTCCTTGCCAACTAGTACTAAAGCTGGAGCTAAAGAAAAGCTATATTTGCCCTTTTTATATTCACTCATTTTTTCCACCTTTTATAAGTCTTCTGTTGATTGTAATGTCCCTTTCACAATGACCCTTTGCTTTGATCCTACTGTACATGTAATTAATGTAATAGTAGCGTTTTCTGTAGCATCTAAAACTTCCACCTGATCTGGATTTACAATATAATTTTCTTCTATTACATAAGTATATTTCTTATCGTGTGTTTTAACTATAATTTTATCTCCTGCTGTAACTTTATATAAATTTATGAATGCATCTGTATAATCAGACACTCTATGTCCTGCTATAGCAAAATTACCAACTTGTCCAGGTGCAGCTGAATCTGGAAAATGACCTAAAAAGTATTGTAATACATTATCACTGATTCCTTCTACTAATGCTTGAGATAAATTAATACTTGGTATTTCAATGATTGCTATTGGCTTATATCCATTTATTTCATCTAAATTTACCGATTCACTTGACTCAGTAGCCCCTTCAGTGGAAGTCCCTTCTGAAAAACCATTTTCAAATAATTCTACTATTTCTTTTTGTTTCTTAAGTGTTATAATTTTCTTATAGGCAACATCACCAATTATTACCACACCAATAATAATTAATAAGATTCCTACTACTCTTCTAAACTTATCCATATACTCCTCCCATTACCAGTTATAATTTGTTACATATATAAATTTTATTACATATATTATATCATAAAGGTTTTTAAAAATAATTACTTATCATAAGATAATAGTATAAAGGGGTGTGGTTTTATGAAAAGAGATAAAAAAAATATAATATATGTTGATTTCACTTTTACTAAGAAAAAAATTAAATCAAAAACTCTGATAATTTTATATAAAGTAACATTCTCATTAATTAAAATTTTACCATTACCTAAGTATAATAGAAGTAGTAAACGTTTAAATAATGCTGTAAAGAGAAAAACATCAAATTATTAATTAAAATCCCATTACTATTTATAAATTAATATATCTGTTTTATAATTTATACGAGGTGATGAAATGAGAATAGGAATGGGATATGATGTCCACAAATTAGTTGAAGATAGAGATCTTATTTTAGGAGGAGTTAAAATACCGTATTCCCTTGGATTATTAGGTCATTCAGATGCAGACGTATTGCTTCATGCCATCATGGATTCCTTATTAGGTGCTGCTGCTTTAGGCGATATAGGAAAACATTTTCCTGATAGCGACCATAGATATAAAGGCATATCAAGTATTGAGCTTTTAAAACATGTAGGCTCATTATTAAAAGAAAATAATTGGCTTATAGAAAATATAGATTCTACTATAATTGCACAAAAGCCAAAGATGGCTCCACATATAGAAAATATGAGAAAAAATATATCAGAAGCTTTAAACATAAATATTGATCAAATTAATGTAAAAGCAACTACAGAAGAAGGGTTAGGCTTTACCGGTGAAGGCAAGGGAATTTCTTCTCAAAGTATCTGCCTACTTACAAAAAAGAGCAGCTAGTTTATCTAGCTGCTCTTTTTCTATTGTAATAGAAAATTGATATTAATGCACATATACCCATTAAATATGGATAGAATAAGAACTTCATTATTTCAAATGGTGATACTAATGCTATACCAGCTGCTGATATAAGCTGAGCACCATGTGGTATAATTCCTTGGAATACACAGGAAAACATATCTAATATTCCAGCTACTCTCTTAGGCTCTAATTCAAATTCATCTGAAATATCCTTTGCTATAGGTCCTGTTGAAACTATTGCTATAGTATTATTTGCTGTGCATATATCAACAAAACTTACTAAAGCAGCAATGCCTAATTCTGCATCTCTCTTATTTTTAAATTTCTTTAAGCCAATATTTAAAATAAAATCTATTCCGCCATTTTCCTTTATAATTGCTATTGTTCCAGCAATCATTAAAGAAATAATAATAAGCTCACTCATTCCCATAGCTCCACTTGCTATAGATGTACATAACCCAACTATATTAAAGCTTCCAGAAGCTAATCCAATAATTCCAGCAATAACTATTCCTGCTGTTAAAATAATCATTACATTTAATCCACAAAGTGCTGCTATTATTACTGCTAAATAAGGAACTATTTTTATAAAGCTATATTCTAAAGTATCAATTTCAACCATTCCAGCATTTTTTGTCATCATTATCAAAATAATTATTGTTAATATAGCAGCTGGCATAACAATCTTAAAGTTAGTTTTAAACTTATCTCTCATTTCACAACCTTGAGTTCTAGTGGCAGCAATTGTTGTATCTGAAATTATTGACAGGTTGTCCCCAAACATTGCTCCACTTACAACAGCAGCTGTGGATAAAGCTACACCAACTCCTGTTTTGTCAGCAATTCCTACAGCTATAGGAACTAATGCAACAATTGTTCCCACTGAAGTACCAACTGAAATAGCTATAAAACATGCAATTACAAATAGTCCGGCTATTAAAAGATTCTTAGGTAATATTGAAATCCCTAGATTTACTGTTGATTCTACAGCTCCCATATCCTTAGCTACTTGTACAAAGGCACCAGCTAATATAAATATAATAATCATTAATATTACATTACTTTCACCTGCTCCTTTGCAGAATGTTTCTAATTTTTCATTAAAGCTTCTCTTTCTATTCATTACTAAAGCACTAATAGCTGCTATGGAAAATGGTATTATAACAGATACCCCATACATATCTCCAGCTACTATTGATAATCCAACATAAGATATTAAAAATATCAATAACGGCAGTAATGCACTTATACTTCCTTTTTTCATTGGTTATTCTCCTTAATCTTTTTATTTTTTGTATTAAAAAAAGCCTCAGTATGATACTGAAGCTTATAAATTCTAAACTAATATATACTCTTCTTATCTACTTGGAATTAGCACCAACTTTTATTCAATGATGAATTATGAATGATGAATGATGAATTACAAAAAATTTCGCTGAAATTTTCACTTTAATTCATAATTCTTAATTCTTAATTCTGCATTTGCAAAATAGGTTGCTGGGCTTCACAGGGCCAGTCCCTCCACCACTCTTGATAAGTTATTCTTTTTACAATGGTATTTTAACAAGACATTATTACCCTTGTCAATGTCAATATTTTACAATAATGTAAATTACTTTTTATAACTAAAAGTTAAAATAAAAACGTTGTGAAAACTAATCACAACGTTTTTATGGTGCGCCATCACGGGTTCGAACCGGGGACACCCTGATTAAGAGTCAGGTGCTCTACCAACTGAGCTAATGGCGCTTATAGTTTACAATAAAATTATAACACTTTGAAATTTTACTGTCAACAACACTATATAACTTCTGTTAAATATTTCAATAAAATCTTTCTAAAAGCTTCTCCTGTTATCTTATCTTTATCTGCTGTACTACAGATAATTTTCCAGTCATCAATACTTTTGCTAGACATTTTCTCAAATTCCTCTACAGAACTACTCATATAGCTAGAATTAATAACAAACTCTCCAAGCTCCTCTGGGGTATTAAATATCTTTAAATATAAGAATTCTGTACTATCACCATACCAAGCTTTATTAAAATCCCTAACGAATTTTTTAAGCTCTAATAATATTTTATTTCTAGGTAATGACCATAATTTCTTAATTCTCTCTACTTGTTTCTTCATTTCAAGTGATTCTTCCTTAGTAATTCTATTTCTTTTCTCCCCATCCTTAATTATCTCTTCCACAGGCTTTAAAGGAATATAAGAAATCCCCTGTTTTCTACCATTTATCCATATATAAAAAGCTTCTTGCAAGAATGAATACTGTATATATCCAAGAAGAGCCATTTCATCTGGAAAGTAACTCCATATATTTTTTAATCCATTGAATTTTGAAAAAATTAACGTGTGTATATATAAGCTTTTTTCTGTTGGAAGTTCATTCATGAACATATGCCCTCTAATAGTTTTATTTTCACTTATAAGGTTTTCCCAATATTTAAAAGAATCGTATTTATTCTTCATAGCTATCACCTTTCTTTTCAAAATTAATATAATATACTATAAACTATATTTACCACTTCTACTATAATTATAACCGTTTTTTTATTTAAATGTAAAAATTTTATGAAAACTCTAATTAATTTCCGAATTGAATGTTAATATGTTTCGTAATATAATTAATTTATATAGATAAAGGGGGCAAGAGTTTGTATAAGTGTAGTATTTGTGGAGAAAAAGCTGATGTGCATCATATTGTTTATAGAAGTGAGGGTGGTTTTGATATAGAGCTCAACTATAAGTATCTTTGTGCTCTTCATCATCGTGGAAAATGTGGTCCCCATCAAAACAAAATGATTGACTTGCAATACAAGCTTGAATTACAGCAAAAACTATACGAGATTTTACCAAAAAAGTACTACTGGCCTAAAGAATTATCAATTATACTAGGAGTCCATAATGGAGCTCTTAAACGATTATTAAAAGATTTAAAACTATATAAGGAAGGCTTTAAAAAGGATGATATTATTTGGAAACTAATGGGATGTAGATTATATAACTACGAATCCTTAGACGAATTAGCCTTTGACTTATTAGAGTTAGACTATATTTAAACTGCTATTATAATATATTTATTAAAGAAAAGAGGAAGCTTTCAAGCTTCCTCTTATATGTTATATATTTTTCTTATAAAAATAAAAAATGCATAAACCTATTCCTAGGCTTACGCACTCCTACTACGCTAATATTTATATATACATATACTTTTTATTCTTACATAATTATTTTATTACAATATTTTAACTTTTTTCAATACTTTTTTCTTTTTAATTTTATAAATTCATAACAAAAAGGAACTTCATTAGAAGCTCCATCCGTTATTCTTCATTCATCACTGTTAATTCTTAATTGGATAAATGGAGCGGTAAACGGGACTCGAACCCGCAACGTTCACCTTGGGAAGGTGACACTCTGCCAATTGAGTCATTACCGCTTAAATGGTGCAGGTGAAGGGAGTCGAACCCTTACACCGGTTGGCGCTAGATCCTAAGTCTAGTGCGTCTGCCAATTCCGCCACACCTGCTTGATGATTTAATTTTACCATTTATTGTAAAGTAATGCAATATTTATTTTAACATTTTTTCAATATTGACATATTTTAATTTGATACATATAATTATCTTAAATATGAAAATACTATGATGAGAAAAGTAAACTAAAGGTATATTTCCAGAGAGAATCTGCAATAGCTGGAAGCAGATTTAAATGAAATTAGTTGAAAACTAACTCTGAGTGACTCTAATCCAGTCCGTTTGTCATCACGTTACGATGATTCTTAAGTGGCCTATTATTTTAGGCAATTAAGGGTGGAACCACGGGAATATATGCTCTCGTCCCTTTTCTATAGGAAAAGAGATGATGAGCTTTTTTTATTTTTAAAATACATAATGAAAGGACGAAAAAACATGATTAAAATAACTTTAAAAGATGGATCTGTTAGAGAAGTTGCTAAAGGTTCATCAATCTTAGACGTTGCAAAATCAATTAGCGAAGGTTTAGCTAGAAATGCACAATGTGGAAAAGTAAATGGAGAAGTTAAAGATTTAAGAACTATATTAAATGAAGACTGTGCTCTTGAAATCTGTACATTTGATAGTCAAGAAGGAAAAGATGCTGTAAGACACAGTGTTTCTCACGTATTAGCTGCTGCTGTAAAAAGATTATTCCCAGAAGCTAAAATAGCTATAGGACCATCAATAGAAAATGGATTCTACTATGACTTTGATACAGAAAAAGCTTTCACAGCTGACGATTTAGTTAAAATAGAAGATGAAATGAGAAAAATAATTAAGGAAAATCCTGCTATAGAAAGATTTGAACTTCCAAGAAACGAAGCTTTAGAACTTATGAAGGATGAGCCTTACAAAGTTGAATTAATCAACGACTTAGCTGAAGATGAAATAATATCATTCTACAAAATAGGTGATTTTACAGATCTTTGCGCTGGTCCTCACGTAATGTCATTAAAGAATATAAAAGCTGTTAAATTACTTAGAAGTGCTGGTGCTTACTGGAAAGGTGACGAAAAAAACAAGATGCTTTCTAGAATTTACGGTACTGCATTCTTAAAGAAAGCTGATTTAGATGCTTACTTAGAAGCATTAGAAGAAGCTAAAAAGAGAGATCACAACAAATTAGGTAGAGAACTTGGAATCTTTACAACTGACGAAAAGGTTGGTCAAGGTTTACCACTATTCATGCCTAAGGGAGCTAAGATATTCCAAACTCTTCAAAGATGGATTGAAGATGAAGAAGAAAGAAGAGGATATGTTTTAACTAAGACTCCTTTCATGTCTAAAAATGATTTATTCAAGGCTTCAGGACATTGGGATCACTATAAAGATGGAATGTTTGTTTTAGGTGACGAAGAACAAGATAATGAAGTTATGGCATTAAGACCAATGACTTGTCCATTCCAATTTACAGTATACAACGCAGAACAACACAGCTACAGAGACCTTCCAATCAGATATGCTGAAACTTCTACACTATTTAGAAAAGAAGCTTCAGGAGAAATGCATGGTCTTATAAGAGTAAGACAATTTACATTATCTGAAGGACATATAATCTGTACTCCTGAACAATTAGAATCAGAATTTAAAGAAGTTATTGATTTAATTAACTATGTTATGAGTACTTTAGGAATTGATGGAGATATATCTTACAGATTCTCTAAATGGGATCCAAGCAACACTGAAAAGTATATTAACAACCCAGAAGCTTGGGAAGCTACTCAAAACCAAATGAGAACTATATTAGATCACTTAAATATAGATTATGTTGAAGCTGAAGGTGAAGCAGCATTCTACGGACCAAAGCTTGATATACAATTTAAGAACGTTCATGGTAAAGAAGATACTATCATCACAGTTCAAATTGACTTTGCTTTAGGTGAGAGATTAGGAATGTCTTACATTGATAAAGATGGTAACAAGAAAATACCATTCGTTATTCATAGATCATCAATTGGATGTTATGAAAGAACTATTGCTATGCTTATAGAAAAATATGCTGGTGCATTCCCAACTTGGTTAGCTCCAGTTCAAGTTAAGGTATTACCTTTATCAGATAAGTACAATGACTACACTGCTAAAGTTGTAAGTGAATTAAGAAACAATGGAATCAGAGTTGAAGCTGACTACAGAACTGAAAAAATTGGTTATAAAATTAGAGAAGCTAGACTTGAAAGAGTTCCTTACATCTTCGTTGTAGGTGAAAAAGAAGAAGCTAACAATGAAGTTGCTGTAAGAAGCAGAAAGAATGGAGAAGAAGGTCCAATAGCTTTAAATACTATTGTTGCTAGAATTTCTGAAGAAATAGCTAAAAAAGAACGTTAATCTTTATCTTAATAAAAATAGATCATGACAAAAGTCATGGTCTATTTTTTACTTCTCTTTTATTTTAATAATTCTCTAAGCTGAAATAATGATTTAATTTCATATGTAGGCTTAATATTTGTATTATTAATATATTCATTTGGATTATACCAACATGTATCAATTCCTGCATTTATACCACCTTGTATATCTGAAGTAAGGCTATCCCCTACCATTAATACTTTATTCTTATCATGATAACCTATTTTATCAAGAGCATGATGGAATATTTCTGCATTTGGTTTAGATATAGCGACTTCTTCAGAAATTATTATATCTTTAAAATATTTTGCTATTTTAGATTTTCTTACTCTCTTATCTTGTACCTTAGTAAGTCCATTAGTGATAATTATTAGTTTATACTTTTCCTTCAGTTCTTCCAATAGTTCTATACTTTCATCATATAAAAAGGAAGCTTCTGATAAATGATTCATATATAACTCTGCTATCTCATATTCATCTAATTTAATTGATAATTTGTATGCTAATCTTCTAAATCTTTCTACCTTAAGCTTTTCCTGAGTTATAAGTCCCTCTTCAAATTCTCTCCAAATCTTTGTATTGATTTCATGATATATTTTAAAATGATAATCTTCATCATATTCTATTCCCATATCAATCATTGCTTTTCTAAAAGCTTCTCTCTCTGACTTTTTAAAGTCAAACAAAGTTTCATCTGCATCAAATAATATTACTTCATACTTCATTTCTTTCCCTCCAGCATTTTCTTATTTTATTATTTCACCATAATAATTTATAATACTTTCTTCTATAGAATAAAAAAAAGCTAGAGAAAACTCTAGCTTTTTAATAATTAATTTATATTGTATCTAATGCTTGTTTAAAATCATCTATTATATCTTGTATATCTTCAATTCCTACAGAAACTCTCAGCATATCCTTTGTTACACCACTTGCCACTAAATCCTCATCATTTAACTGACTATGAGTTGTAGTTGCTGGATGAAGAATACAGCTTCTTGAATCACCAAGAGTAACAGCTAAAGCAACTAAGTTTAGTGCCTTACAGAATTTTTTGCTCTCCTCTATACCACCTTTAATACCAAAGGTAAGAAGTCCACTGCCTGCTTTTAAATACTTTTTAGCATTTTCATATCCTTTACTACCTTCTAAATAAGGATAGTTAACCCAGCTTACTTTTGGGTGATTTTGTAAATATTTAGCTAATTGTAAAGCGTTTGATGAATGTCTTTCCATTCTTAAATGAAGTGTTTCTAATCCTAAATTAGTTAAGTAAGCATTAAAAGGACTCATACATGGTCCTAAATCTCTTAAAAGTGTAACCCTTAATTTAAAAATATATGCAGATGTACCAATGTCCTCAGCATATCTTAAGCCATGATAACTTTCATCAGGATTTATAAAGTCTGGAAACTTATTATTGCTCCAATTGAAATTACCTCCATCAACAATTATTCCACCTATGCTCTGTGCATGACCTTCTGAATATTTAGTTGTTGAATGTACTACCACATTGGCACCAAATTTAAATGGATTTATTAAATAAGGAGTTCCTACAGTGTTATCCACTATAAATGGTACTTCAAGCTTTGATGCTACCTTAGCAAATTTCTCAAAATCTAAAACATTTAAGCCTGGATTACCAATAGTTTCGCCATAAACAGCTTTTGTATTTTCTCTTGCAACCTTTAAAATCTCTTCTTCAGATGCATCTGGATCTACAAAAGTAACCTCAATACCTAAATTTTTTAAATGGACATTAAATAAATTTACTGTACCTCCATATAAAGATGATACAGATATGATATGATCCCCTGCTTTACAAATATTTAATATTGATAAAAGTATTGCAGATTGTCCTGATGCAGTGGCTACAGCCCCAACGCCACCTTCAAGCTTACTAAATTTCTCTTCTAATGCTGATAGTGTAGGATTAGAAATCCTAGTATATAAATGTCCATCTGCCTCTAAATTAAATAATGCTTCAAGTTTGTCAGGATCATCATATTTATAAGTTGCACTTTGATATATTGGTAATACTCTTGGTTCTCCACTATTTGGCGTATACCCTCCTTGAATACAATTAGTGCCCTTTCTCCAGTTATTAGTCATATTAAAAAGCCCCCTTAAAATTATAATTACTAAAAAAACTACTTCTCATTATTATCCTATAGATAATGAGAAGTAGTTAATAAATCATAATAACTATTCATTCATATAATATCTCATTTCTCAAGGCAAAGCCTTGCAGGATTTAGCACCACAGTTCTTAATGATGAATTATGAGTGATGAATGATGAATTAAGGATAAAACTCCAAGAGTTTTTAATCAATTCATAATTCTTAATTCATAATTCTTAATTGAAAAACTAGGTTGCTAGGTTTCACAGGGCCAGTCCCTCCACCATTCTTAATAAGAAGTATTTTGTTGTTATCTTTAATTATACATATATGGAATTTATTTTCAATAAGTTTTTATAATTTTTTCCGTATTTATTATAAAATCAACTTTTATATCATGATAATCAGTTTCTATTTTTTCTAAAATCTGCTCTTCATAAGCTAAAGCTATTTTTTTTGCTTTGAAGATGTTTTTTTCTAGGTACTTGTCATAATATCCACCACCATAGCCTATTCTATTTCCTTCCTTATCAAATGCCACTCCTGGCATTACAATTGTGTCAAAATCACTGGCTATTTTTTCTTTATCCACACTTATAGGCTCTAATATACCATAGTTGTCCACATTTAACTCAGTAAAACTGTGAATTTTTACAGCTATCATTTCTTTTTTATTAATATCTGTTTTAGGTACATATATATTTTTCTTATCTCTTAGTGCTTTATTTATTATTTCATGAGTACTTACTTCTGATCCAAAACTCACGTATATAAATATATCTTTAGCTTTTTTGTATAAATCACTATTTGTAAAAAGATCATATATAAGCTTGTCTTTTAATTTTCTTAATTCATTAGACATATTATTTCTTGTGTGTAATACTTCTTTTCTTACTATCTTTTTATCCATATTTACCTCTTTATTTTAAATTTATTAAATCTCTTAAAATAGCAGCAGCTGCATTTATTCTGCCTGATGCTCCTCCAATTATACTTATTTCACCTAAAGAATCTGTCTTATAAGTTATTCCTTTATTTTTACCATCCACTAAATACAAGGGATGACTTTTATCTATTTCACAAAGCTTAACTTCTGCTGTTGCTTTTCCATTTTTCATGGCTACTTTACCCATCAGCTTTAACTTTTTTTCTTGCTCTTTTAACACTATAAGTTCTTCTTTCTTTATATGACCAATTCCTTCAACCTTTATATCATTTAATGATAAATCAGTATTGAAAATTACATTTGATAATATTATTATCTTTACTGCAGTATCATATCCTTCTATATCTAATGTTGGATTCTTTTCTGCAATTCCTTCTTTTTGTGCTTGTTTAAGTGCTTCATCGTATGAAATATCCTTTTCCATCATTTCTGATAAGATATAATTAGTGGTGCCATTTAATATTCCTTCCATAGATGTTATCTCTGAGCCTGCTACTTCAATTACTCCTCCATTTATAGATGGCAAAGCTCCACCGGTAGTGCATCCTACCATTAATTGAACACCATTTTCACCAGCTAATTCATTAAGATATTTATATTTTAAAAATATAGGTCCCTTATTTCCTGTAACCACATTTATTTTATTTTTTAATGCCTTTTCCATATGCATTAATGCTGGCTGCCCGCTTGATATATTAGTATGGGTAAGCTCAACAATTGTATCTACATCTCCATTTGCAATAATACTATCTATGTTATAATTGCCCCAATCTTTATATTCACTTATTTGCTTTCCCTTTTGAATATGATTTATTAAATGTATTAAATCTATTTTCTCTGGATTATATATTCCACCTGAACTATTAATAATATATTTTAAATTAATTTCTAAATTATATTTTTCTCTTAAATATTTCTTTTTTTCTATAAGTAAACCAGCTAGTGCTTGTCCTACTCCTCCAAAACCAATTAACCCAATATCCATACTCAATACCTCCAAGTTTTATATATAATTTAATTATATATAATTAAAAATTAATAATAAACTTAGCTAATTATGAATTATGAATGCTGAATTATAAATTAAGAAATAAACTCCAAGAGTTTAGAAAAATATAATTTTAGAAACTCTTGGAGTTTCCACATTAATTCATTATTCTTAATTCATAATTCATAATTGGACTAAGTTCTTTAGAACTTTGGAACAAAGGTGTTGCATTCTGTCTTGGAAACAGATGAAACTGGGCCTCCAGCTATACTTATTGAATCTGCTCCACACATTCCTAATTCATTGTATACACAATTTACAGCTTCACAATTAACTGGCATAGCAGCCTTTGGTTCTTCTGTACTATTTAAAAATTCCTTTGTTTTTTCAATAAAGCTTTCACAACATGTAGTTTCACTTACAAAAGCTTCACTTCCACCTACTTGTATGCCATCTTTACAACAAAGATTATGCTTATTATGACCACAAGTAGTAACATTACACATTAAATTTGGCATAAAATCACTCCTATCTATTGCTAAATTCCACCTAGTTATTTTTACAATTTCTTTCTTTATTTATACATAAATCCGTCTTTTAATGTTTTTCTTTATTTTTTCTTTATATTAGATTAAAATTATTATTAATAGTAAACTATGTTAATAAGGTAAATTTTTATATATATTTACTTAATTAATAAATAAACTTTGAGCGAGGTAAAACAATGTCAAATGAAATTAATTCTTCTAATTTTATAAGAAATATAATCATTAATGACTTAGAGAGTGGAAAACATAATGAGATAATCACTCGTTTCCCACCAGAGCCAAATGGTTATTTACATATAGGTCATGCAAAATCTATATTATTAAACTTTGGTTTAGCTGAAGAATTCCACGGTAAAACACATTTAAGATTTGATGATACTAACCCTGTAAAGGAAGATACAGAATATGTTGAATCAATTAAAGAAGATGTTAAATGGTTAGGTGGAAATTGGGATGCTTTATTCTTTGCATCTAACTACTTTGATACTATGTATGAAAAAGCTGTTCTTTTAATTAAGAAAGGATTAGCTTATGTATGTGATCTTACTCCTGAAGAAGCAAAAGCATATAGAGGATCATTAACTGAACCTGGAAAAGAAAGTCCTTATAGAAATAGATCTGTTGAAGAAAACTTAGATTTATTTGAAAGAATGAAAAATGGTGAATTCAAAGATGGAGAAAAAGTTCTTAGAGCTAAAATAGATATGACTTCTCCAAACCTTAATATGAGAGATCCAATAATCTATAGAATTGCTCATGCAACTCACCATAATACAGGAGACAAATGGTGTATCTACCCAATGTATGACTTTGCTCATCCATTAGAAGATGCTATAGAAGGAATTACTCACTCTATCTGTACATTAGAATTTGAAGATCATAGACCTCTTTATGACTGGGTTGTAAGAGAATGTGAAATGGAATGTGTACCTAGACAAATTGAATTTGCTAGATTAAACATGACAAACACAGTTATGAGTAAAAGAAAACTTAAGCAATTAGTAGATGAAGGTGTTGTCGATGGATGGGATGATCCAAGAATGCCTACTATATCTGGTCTTAGAAGAAGAGGATGTACTCCTGAAGCTTTAAGAAACTTCTGTGCAGCTATAGGTGTTGCTAAAGCAAACTCAACAGTTGACTCTCAAATGCTTGATTACTTTGTAAGAGAAGATTTACAAATGAAAGCACCAAATGCTATGGCTATACTTAATCCTTTAAAATTAGTTATCACTAATTATCCTGAAGGACAAACTGAAATGCTAGAAGTAAGCAATAATGCAAAAGATGAATCTTTTGGTAAAAGATTAGTTCCTTTCTCAAGAGAATTATATATTGAACAAGAAGATTTCATGGAAGTTCCAGTTAAAAAATACTTCAGATTATTCCCTGGAAATGAAGTTAGATTAATGGGTGCATATTTTGTTAAATGTACTGATGTAATTAAAGATGAAAATGGTAATGTAATTGAAGTTCATTGTACTTACGATCCAGAAACTAAGAGTGGTTCAGGATTTACAGGAAGAAAAGTTAAAGGTACTATCCACTGGGTAGATGCTAAAAATGCTGTTCCTGCTGAATTTAGATTATATGAACCATTAATCTTAGATGATGCTGAAGGAAATGAAGGAAAGCACTTCTTAGAACAAATAAATCCTCATTCAATAGAAGTATTACAAGGATTCATCGAGCCAACAGCTATCAAGGATGCTAAGCCTCAAGATAAATTCCAAATGGTTAGAAACGGATTCTTTAATGTAGATCCTAAATATACTACACCAGAAAAACTTGTTTTCAACAGAATTGTATCTTTAAAATCCTCATTCAAACTTAATAAATAAAAATAAATAAGTGGAGAATTATCTCCACTTATTTTCTATATCTACTCTATCTTCATAAAACCCATAATCATCACTATAGTCATTTAGACTATTAGCATCACAATCTATATCCCAATTATTTGCTTGTATATTATTAAATTTCATCAATACATTTTTCTTAATACCTTTCTTTTGGATAGCCATATCTCACATTCTTCTCCTTTCTAGTTTTTAGTTATATATAGTTTAAGTTTTTCTATTATTTTTATTCATTAAAAAGTGAGCTACATGAAGCTTGTCTTGCCACTCATGGTGTATAAGCTTAAAACTTCATATAACTCACTTAATAAAATGGTTTTTTCCTACCCAAGTCTATTTTTAATTATTTATGCCCTTCATCGCATGCACATGCACAACTTCCTCTGCTGGCAGTTGTCCATTGATTATTTGTCGCACTTTTTTTTGCTTCTTGGCTATTGCTGCAGCCACAGCCCTCCACTGATGCTGATGACAGTTCATGATTACAGTGACATCTTTTAGATTTACTCATAATCTTGACCTCCTATAACTATCTTTCATTTTTGCAATACTACAGCCAGTCCTATAGTTCTAGCCATAGTATTGCTCATTAACTTTCTATTTAGTTGTAAAGACTCTTAGGACTATCAACTAAAGCAACATCCTATCCTTAAGTCATTACTATTGTGTGCTTTTTATACAAACTATATACCTGAATTAATTATGAAGAATAGTAATTAGTTAGGCACTTATGTATTATGAGTGATTAAAGATTAATTATGGAACAAACCTTTATGAATTATAAAGCTAAAAATTTATTGAATCTTTCTCTAACTTTTTCTTCACCCATAATTTGCATTATAGTGTAAAGATCAGGAGTATTTGTTCTGTGTGATAAAGCACTTCTTACAGCACCAGCAACATCAGAAATCATTCCTTTATAGTTTTCTGGATTAGCTTTGTATTCTTTTCTATTAGCGCAGTATCCAAGTTCTGCTCCAATTACTTTTAATTCTTCAAACCATTCTTCTTGGCTTCCAACATTAAATGTAAATTTCTTAGCATATTCTTCAATTACAGCCTTAGCATTTTCTAATGATAAAGTCTTTGGTAATTCTACTTGTTCTGCAGTTTCATTGTAGAATAATTCATCAAAGAAGTAGAATATCTTATCTTTAACTTCATCCCATTTTGCAAAGTCTTTTCTTGGCTTTGGACCTTCTTTATCTATGTTGAATATTTCTCTAGCCATAGCTTCATTAGAAGTAACTAATTCATACATTTCTTTATCATATTCTTTAGCCCATGCAGTGTATTTTTCATACACTTCAGAAGCTGGCATTCTTGCTATAACATCTTTTGAAACGTCATTTAACTTAACTAGGTCAAATAATGCTCCACTCTTACTCATCTTATCTAAATGAACAACAAATTCATGGTAATCAGCAGATGGATTTTCAGTTCTCCATTCTTCATAGCTTGAATTAACAATATTTAATAAGTATTCTATAACACATACTACTGGATATCCAACTTCATTGTAGTAAGAAACAGCTGCTTCTGCATCTTTTCTCTTAGAAAGCTTTCTCTTTGATCCACCTTCTTGTTTCATTATTGTTGGTATATGTGCATAGTTTGGTCTTTCAAATCCTAATACATCAAATAATTGAACGTGTATTGGTAATGAAGAAAGCCATTCTTCTCCTCTAATAACATCTGTAGTTCTCATTAAATAATCGTCTATAGCATGTGCAAAGTGATATGTTGGAAGTCCATCACCTTTTATAAGAACAACATCTTGATTGTTTTCAGGGAATGATATATCACCTTTAATTAAATCATGGAATTCTACTCTATTTTCAGGATTTCCTGGTGATTTTAATCTTAATATATAGCTTTCACCATTATTTATTCTTTCTATAGCTTCTTCTTCAGTTATATTTCTGTATTTAGCATATTCTCCATAGTATCCTGGAGTTATTTTATTAGCTATCTGCTCTTCTCTTAAAGCATTTAATTCTTCTGGAGTGCAGAAATCTGGATATGCTAATCCTTTTAATAATAAATCTTTTGCAAAAGCATTATATATATCTGATCTTTGACTTTGTCTATATGGACCATATTCACCTTTTGAAGTTTCTTGACCAGTCATTCCTTCGCTGAAGTCCATTCCAAAGTTGTGCATAGTTGAAATTGTATCTTCTATAGCTCCTTGAACTTCTCTTTTTTGATCTGTATCTTCAATTCTTAAATAGAAAACACCTTCACTTTGACTTGCTAATCTTTCATTGATTAACGCAGCAAAAACTCCTCCTATATGTTGGAATCCTGTTGGTGATGGTGCATATCTAGTTACTCTAGCACCTTCTTTTAAATTTCTCTTTGGGTATTTTGCTATATAATATTCTCTATCATGTTCAACATTAGGAAATATTATTTCAGCTAATTTTTCAAATGCCATAATGTTAGTCTCCTTCTCTCTCTTTTTTATTAAAATATAAAAAGTCTTTCATCCCATGAAAATATAGGACGAAAGACGTACTTCCGCGTTACCACCTAAATTGGTTAATAAGAATTAACCCACTCAAATACTTATTTAATTTTATTGCTCCAAGGTTTCCTTCAATAGTTTTAAATTTTAGGCTCACACTCTCCCTAAATCGCTTTAAATTAAACTTCTATTTACTGCTCCTCTTCAACGCAATTACTATTATCATTTTTTGCAAATTACAGATTAATTATACAGATTCAAATTATTATTGTAAAGTATTTCTCTTATGTATAAAACTCTTAATATATATTTTAATAATAAAAAATAAATTGAGCTTAAATTATCTCTGTTATAGATAATTTAAGCTCAATTTTTATAAACAAAACTCTATCTTATAGCAAAATATACTATAAATAATAATGATAATACATACATTACTGGATGAACCTTTTTAGCTTTTCCCTTAAATATCATCAAAATAACATATGTTAAAAATCCACAAGCAATTCCTTCACCAATGCTATATGTTAATGGCATTAATAAAATAGTTAAGAATGATGGAATAGCTATTTCTGCTCTTTCCCATTCTATTTCCTTAAGTGAAGAACACATTAATGATCCAACTATAATAAGTGCTGGTGCTGTAACTGCTGATGTTATTACTGTAAGTAATGGTGAGAAGAATAATGAAACTAAGAATAATCCTCCAACTACCACACTTGAAAATCCTGTTTTTGCTCCAACAGAAGCCCCTGATAATGATTCAACATATGATGTTGTATTAGTTGTACCAAATATTGACCCTATACATGTAGCCACTGAATCAGCCAACAATGCCTTTGAACCATTTTCTATAGAACCATCTTTTTTAAGAAGTCCAACCTTTGAACCAACAGCCACTAATGTTCCTGCTGTATCAAAGAAATCCATAAATAAGAAAGTAAATATTACAAGAATCATTTCTGGATTAAATATATTCCCTAAATTCTTAATAGCAGCTCCAAAAGTCGGTGCCATTGATGGTGGCATTGATATTACTGATGTTGGCATATCAATAAGCCCTGTTATCATACCAACAATTGCTGTTAAAGTCATACCTAAGAAGATTGCTATTTTAGAACCTCTAACCATAAATATTGAAATTGCTATAACACCAAATATAGAAAGTAAGACTGTAGGATCTGTTAAATCACCAAGACCTACAAAAGTTGCTGAATTAGCTACTACTATTCCTGCATTTTTTAATCCTATAAAAGCAATGAATAATCCTATTCCTGCACTTACTGCAAACTTTAAATTAGTTGGTATAGCTTTAATAATCATTTCTCTTAAACCAGTTGCTGATATTATTAAGAATATAATTCCTGAAGCTAACACACCTGATAATGCTACTTCCCACTTAATACCCATTCCTAAACATACGCTATATGCAAAGAATGCATTTAAACCAACACCTGGTGCTAATCCCATTGGGAAGTTTGCAAAGATACCCATTATAAGTGTTCCTAAAGCTGCTGCAAGTCCTGTAGCTACAAATACACTACCTTGTGGCATACCAGCTTCTGCAAGTACACTAGGAATTAAGAATAACGCATAGGCCATTGTTAAAAATGTAGTTATACCACCTATGGTTTCACTTTTAAGATTTGTTTCTTTTTCTTTAAATTTGAAATAATTTGATAAGAATTCCATCGTTTGTTCCTCCATGCATTTTCTTTACAACCGAATATCGCATGATATGAGGAAAAAGATATGTATTATATTAATAGAATTTATACTGTATGTATTTATGTATAAATATTAAATCCATATCGTAGTCAAATCATTTATGGTGATTTGGTAGAAACTTCCGGACCATATTTCCGGTATTATACGAACATTCGATTGTATTTTACTATAAAACATATGATAATATATTTTTTATAGCTTGTCTACCCATAATTTTATACTTTTATTCCTTTATATGAAAAAGGCATTAGATGTTAAATACTTTTTAACTTCTAATGCCTTTTTACATGATAATTTTTTATATTATTTATTATAATTAATATTCTTTATACTTCTTATGTTTTTCTTTTTCTATCTTTTTTTCTTTAATCCTACTTGCTATAGCCCATATTATCATTGCTATTGATCCTATAGCTGTAAGTATCCAAAAGCCAATGTATAATATAATAATCCATGTTTCATTCAAAATACATTACTCCTTTTTATTCCATTACTACTGCTGTACCATAAGCCACCATTTCTGCTGCTCCTGCTGCTACAGCAGAAGACATTAACTTCATTCCTATAATTGCATTGGCTCCCATAGCTTCTGCCTCATCAACCATTCTTCCAATAGCTATTTGTCTTGCTTCTGTAAGCATATCATTATATCCTGACATTTCTCCACCTACAAGGTTTTTAAAAGAAGCAGTTATATCACGTCCAATATTTTTACATCTTACAGTACTACCTTTTACTAAGCCTTTAACTTCTTTAATTTCTTTTCCTGGAACATTTTCTATTGTTAATATTATCATAATTATTACCCCTCTCCATACCGTTCTCTTAATCTCTTTAAGAGTTATTTATTAACCTTTAATGCGATAATATACTATATTAAAAAGATTGTCAATAATCTTTTCCATTTTTTATTTAATATTATACTATATATCCATCCATTTTTTATCAATTATTATGTATTTTATATTATAGACAATTATTACTTAGATTAAACTTTCAAATATATGAGGAAAAAGAAAAACTCCTCAATTTTGAGGAGTTTTTTTACCGTCATTTTTCATTCTTAATTCTTAATTTTTAATTCTTAATCTAGTTTCTTTGTGTCTATCCAAGACATCATTTCCCTAAGTTCTTTACCTACTTTTTCTATTGGATGCTCTGCTTCCATTCTTCTCATAGCATTAAATGTAGGTCTTCCAACTTGATTTTCAAGAAGCCACTTCTTAGCAAATGTTCCATCTTGAATTTCAGTTAAAACTTGTTTCATTTCCTTCTTAGTTTCATCAGTAATTATTCTGCTACCAGTTACATAATCACCATATTCAGCTGTATCAGAAATTGAATATCTCATGGCAGCCATACCACCTTGATACATTAAATCTACAATAAGCTTCATTTCATGCATACATTCAAAATAAGCATTTTCTGGTGCATATCCTGCTTCAACTAAAGTTTCAAAACCAGCCTTAATTAAAGCTGTAACTCCTCCACAAAGAACTGCTTGTTCGCCAAATAAATCTGTTTCTGTTTCATCTTTAAATGTAGTTTCAAGAACACCGGCTCTTGCTCCACCTATACCATTTGCATAAGCTAATGCTAAATCCTTAGCCTTTCCTGAATAATCTTGTTCTACAGCTATCAAACAAGGAACTCCTGAACCTTCAGTATAAGTTCTTCTTACCATATGTCCTGGTCCCTTTGGAGCTATCATAAATACATCAACATTTGAAGGAGGTACTATTTGCTTAAAGTGAATATTAAATCCATGAGCAAATACTAAAGCATTTCCCTCTTCTAAGTATGGTGCAATTTCTTCTCTATATAATTTTGCTTGCTTTTCATCTGGTACTAATATCATTATAATATCAGCTTTTTTAGCTGCTTCTGCAGTTGTAGCAACTTCTAACCCTGCTTCTTTTACCTTATCCCATGATTTACTTCCTTCATATAATCCTACAACTACATCTACTCCACTTTCATGTAAGTTTAATGCATGGGCATGTCCTTGGCTACCAAAACCAATTACTGCTACCTTCTTTCCTTGTAATAATCCTAAATTAGTATCCTTCTCATAAAACATCTTTGCCATTTTTATACCCTCCAATTTATAATTTAATATCTTCTTTACTGATAATTTCATTTATTGGCGCCCCCGGTGCAACCATCGGGAACACCATATCATCACTATCAATTTTGTAATCTATAATTACAGGCCCATCAGTGGCTAATGCCTTTTCTAGTACCTCCTGTAACTCTTCTGGCTTTTCTACCCTAAAACCAGTTCCGCCAAAAGCTTCTGCCAATTTCACAAAATCAGTTGCTCTATTTAATGTTGTTTCAGCATATCTACATTCATAAAATAAGCTTTGCCATTGTCTAACCATTCCTAAAGCATTATTATTCATCACTATTACTTTTACAGGAATCTTAAAATTAACTGCTGTGGCAAATTCATTACAATCCATACCAAAGCTACCATCTCCAGCAATATTAAATACTACAGCCTTAGGATTTGCCACTTGTGCACCAATGGATGCACCCATTCCAAATCCCATAGTTCCAAGGCCGCCTGAACTTATAAATGTCCTTGGCTTATAGAATTTATAATTTTGAGCTGTCCACATCTGATGTTGTCCAACTTCTGTGGTGATAATAAAATTACCCTTATCTATTTTATTTAATAAAGTAAATAAATATTCTGGTGTAAGGATTCCTTCTTTAACTACTTCCTTATTATTTAATGCTTTAAGCTCATTCATTTTATTTATCCATGCTATATTTTCTTTTTCATTTATCATTGGAATTAATTTATTTAGAACTTCCTTTATATCACCTATGATATAGGAATCTACTTTAACGTTTTTATTTATCTCTGCAGGATCTATATCTATTTGAATTACTCTAGCATTCTTTACATGATTTTTATGACTTATTACTCTATCACTAAATCTTGCTCCTAAAGCAATAATCAAATCACAACTGGTAGCCAAGAGATTTGAAGCTTTAGTACCATGCATTCCAATCATTCCTGTATATAATCTATGATCATTAGGAATAGATCCTATACCCATAAGACTAGTTGCCACTGGTGCATTTATTTTTTCTGCCAAAGCTAAAACTTCCTTTTCTGCATTGGAACTTAATATACCTCCACCTGCATAAATAAAAGGATTTTCACTTTCATTGATAAATTCTACAAAGTCTTCTAGAGAACTTATATTTATGGTTTGTAAGCTTTTTTCTCTTTTCTTAGGCTCCATCTTTGTATAATTATACTTTTCTGCTGTTATATCCTTAGGAATATCAATAAGTACTGGACCTGGACGTCCTGATGAAGCAATATAAAAAGCTTCATTAACTATTTTTTGTAGTTCCTTTATATCTTTAACTATATAATTATGCTTAGTTATAGGCATTGTAATGCCTGTGATATCTACTTCTTGAAAACTATCTTTTCCAAGTAAAGGCCTTGTAACATTACCTGTAATTGCAACCATAGGCGTTGAATCCATATAAGCTGTAGCAATTCCTGTAACCAAATTTGTTGCTCCTGGCCCTGAGGTTGCTATACATACACCAACTTTACCTGTTGACCTGGCATATCCATCAGCTGCATGAGCTGCACCTTGTTCATGGCAAGTTAAAATATGCCTTATTTTATCGTTTTTCTTAAATAATGCGTCATATATATTTAAAACTGCCCCACCTGGATAACCGAATACAGTATCAACGCCATTATCTATCAGCGAATTCACCAAAATTTCAGCACCAGTCAATAACACATAAATCGCCCCCCTTTAGTTAATGATGAATGATGAATTACGAATTATGAATTAATGATGAAACTCGAAGAGTTTCTGAAAATATATTTCTAAACTCCTTTAAAGGAGTTTATTCCTCAATTCATCATTCATCACTTGTCATTCATCATTATTTATAAACTGCTCCTGTGCTGGCTGAACTTATTAGCTTAGCATATCTTGCAAGATATCCTTCCTTAATTTTAGGTTCAACTTTTACAAGATTCTTCTTTCTTTCTTCTAATACCTCTTTATCAACTAATAATTCTAGCTTACCATTATTTATATCTATGGAAATTATGTCGCCATCTTCTACTAAAGCAATTACTCCACCTTCTGCTGCTTCTGGAGATACATGTCCTATTGATGCTCCCCTTGTGGCTCCACTAAACCTTCCATCTGTAATAAGTGCAACTGATTTATCAAGCCCCATTCCTGATATAGCAGATGTTGGTGAAAGCATTTCTCTCATACCAGGACCACCTTTTGGACCTTCATATCTTATTACAATAACATCTCCTGCCACTATCTTATTATTAAATATAGCTTCTACAGCTTCCTCTTCTGAATTAAATACTTTAGCTGGTCCTTCATGAACTAACATTTCAGGAAGTACTGCTGATCTCTTTACTACAGCTCCATCTACTGCTAAATTTCCTCTTAGTACAGCTATACCACCTGTTTTGCTATATGGCTTTTCCACATGCTTTATAACATCATAATTTAATACTTTTTTATCTTTAATATTTTCGCCTATGGTATTACCTGTAGCTGTAATGCACTCTAAATCTATTAAATCTTTTTTACTTAATTCATTAATAACTGCAGATATTCCACCTGCTTCATATAAATCTTGAATATGAATATTTGATGCTGGTGCTAACTTACAAAGATTTGGCACCTTTGATGACATTTCATTTATAATATCTAAATTCATTTCTAGTTTTGCTTCATTTGCTATAGCTGTTAAATGTAATACGCTATTTGTTGAACATCCTAAAGCCATATCTACAGTAAGTGCATTTCTAATAGACTTTTCATTTACTATATCTCTTGGTTTTATATCATTTTTTAATAAATTCATAACTGCCATTCCAGCATGTTTAGCAAGTATTATCCTTTCTGAATAAACTGCTGGAATAGTTCCATTGCCTGGAAGCCCTAATCCTAGAACTTCTGTAAGGCAATTCATTGAATTAGCTGTAAACATTCCTGAACATGAACCACATGTTGGACATGACTTACATTCCAACTCTTTTAACTCTTCTTTAGTCATTTTCCCACTTTCCACAGAACCTACTGCTTCAAATAGTGTTGATAATGATACTGCCTCGCCGTTATATTTACCTGCTAACATTGGTCCTCCACTAACAAATACTGAAGGTATATTAAGCCTTAATGCAGCCATTATCATTCCTGGTACAATCTTATCGCAATTAGGAATAAATACTAAAGCATCAAAACCATGAGCTTTCACCATACATTCAACACTATCTGCTATTAATTCTCTTGTAGCTAATGAATACTTCATACCTTCGTGACCCATAGCTATTCCATCACATACTCCTATGGTTGGAAATACTAATGGAGTTCCTCCACTGATAAGTACACCCTTTTTAGTTGCTTCAACAATCTTGTCTAAATTAATATGTCCAGGTATTATATCATTTTGTGATGTTACTATTCCTATAAGGGGTCTTTCTAACTCTTCGTCACTTAACCCTATTGCTTTAAAAAGAGCTCTATGTGGTGCTCTTCCTATACCCTTTTTAACCATATCGCTTCTCATTTACATTCACCTCTATACCTTGCTTAATCTTTCAATAACTAGTTGTCCCATTTTTCTTGTACCAACAAGAGTTGTACCTTCACTATAAATATCTTTAGTCCTATAACCATCTTCTAGTACTTTAACTACAGCATTTTCAATTGCCTTAGCTTCTTCTTCTAAATTGAAACTATATCTAAGCATCATAGCTACTGATAATATTGTTGCTAAAGGATTAGCTATATCCATTCCTGCAATATCTGGTGCTGAACCATGAATAGGTTCATACATTCCTAACTTGCCCTCTCCTAAAGATGCTGATGGCAACATTCCTATAGACCCTGTTATCATGGAAGCTTCATCTGATAAGATATCACCAAACATATTTGAAGTAACTATCACATCAAATTGTGCTGGATTTCTCACAAGTTGCATTGATGCATTATCTATATACATATGATTTAGTTTTACTTCCTCATATTCTTTAGAAACTTCAATTACTGTTTCCCTCCATAGCCTTGAACTTTCTAAAACATTTGCCTTATCTACACTAGTTACCTTCTTATTTCTCTTCATAGCAGTTTCAAAAGCAATTTTAGCAATTCTTCTTACTTCTTCTTTATTATACTTTTCTGTATCGAAAGCAGCTTCTACACCATCTTCAACCATTCTTCCTCGTCTACCAAAATAAATTCCTCCAGTAAGCTCTCTTACTACAGCTATATCTATTCCATCCTTAATCACTTCTTCTTTAAGTGGAGATGCATCTCTTAATGGCTTATAAAGAAGAGCAGGTCTTAAATTGCAGTAAAGGTTCAATCCTTCCCTTAAACCAAGTAAAGCTTGTTCTGGTCTTACTTTAGCAGTAGTATTATCCCATTTATATCCTCCTACAGCACCAAGTAACACTGCATCACTACTTTCACAAAGCTTTAAAGTTTCATCTGGCAAAGGAACTCCTACTTCATCAATTGCACAGCCTCCTGCTAAAGCATATTTTATTTGAAATTTATGATTAAATTCTTCTCCAATTTTCTGTAATATAAGTGCAGCCTCCCTAACAACTTCTGGTCCTATACCATCTCCTGGTATTGCTGCTATTGTATAATTCATAAAAGCGCCCCCTTTGTTAATGATGAATGATAAGTGATGAATGATGAATTAATGATGAAACTCGAAGAGTTTCTGAAGAAATATTTTTTTAAACTCTGTGAGTTTATTCCAAAATTCATAATTCATCATTCATCATTCATAATTATCTAAGTTCATAATTATTAATTCTTGATGTAATTAATAAGTCCATTACTATTGATAATATTTTGCATAAATTCTGGGAAAGGTTCTCCTTTGTAATTTTCATTTTTAGTGATATTTTTTATGATTCCACTGTTAAAATCTATTTCTAATTCATCCCCGTTTTCTATAGCTTTTGCCGCTTCATCACACTCAATAATAGGTAATCCTATATTTATTGAATTTCTAAAAAATATCCTAGCAAAGGTAGATGCTATTACACAGCTTATTCCACTTGACTTTATAGCTAGCGGTGCATGTTCTCTTGATGAACCACAACCAAAATTCTTTTTTGCAACGATTATATCCCCATTATTAACTTTCTTTGCAAAATTTTTATCTATATCTTCCATACAGTGGCTTGCCAACTCTTTAGGATCCGCTGTATTTAAATACCTTGCTGGTATTATTACATCTGTATCTACATTGTCCCCATATTTAAAAACTCTGCCTCTTGCTTTCATTTAATAACCCCCATTTTTATAACAATTCTGGATTTGCTATCTTACCACTTATTGCTGAAGCTGCTGCAACCGCTGGACTTGCTAAGTATACCTCAGATTCCACATGCCCCATTCTTCCGACGAAATTTCTATTAGTTGTTGATACTGCCCTTTCTCCCTTTGCCAATATTCCCATATGTCCCCCTAGACATGGGCCACAAGTTGGCGTAGAAACTACAGCACCTGCTTCTATAAAATCTTTTATAAGCCCTTCATTCATAGCTTCTAGATATATTTTTTGTGTTCCTGGAATAATAATGCATCTTATATCCTCATGAACCTTTTTGCCCCTTAATATCTCTGCTGCTATCCTTAAATCTGAAAGTCTTCCATTAGTACATGAACCAATAACAACTTGGTCTATTTTTACTTCCCCAATTTCATCAATAGTCCTTGTGTTATCTGGTAAATGTGGAAATGCTACTGTTGGCCTTATCTTTGATAAATCAATTTGATAAACTGCTTCATATTCAGCATCTTCATCTGCATTAAACTCTGTCCACTCTTTTTTAGAGTGTTCTTTCATATATTCTATGGTCTTTTCATCTACTGGAAATATTCCATTTTTCCCTCCAGCTTCTATAGCCATATTACATATAGTAAATCTATCATCCATTGATAGGTATCTAATTCCCTCGCCTACAAATTCCATAGATTTATATAATGCTCCATCTACTCCTATTTCCCCAATTATATGAAGTATGATATCTTTTCCACTTACCCATTTTCTTGGCTTGCCATTAAGTATAAACTTAATAGCTGATGGAACCTTAAACCAACATTTTCCTGTGGCCATTCCCGCTGCCATATCTGTTGAACCTATTCCCGTTGAAAAAGCACCTAATGCCCCATATGTGCAAGTATGTGAATCAGCCCCTATAACTACATCCCCTGCAACCACAAGACCTTTCTCCGGCAATAAACAATGTTCTATGCCCATCTGTCCAACTTCAAAATAATTACTAATCTTTTTACTCTTTACAAATTCTCTAACCACTTTGCATTGCTCTGCTGCCTTAATATCCTTATTTGGTGTAAAATGATCTGGCACAATGGAAATTTTATCTCTATTAAAAACCTTATCTATGCCTAACTTTTTAAACTCATTAATAGCTACAGGCGAAGTTATATCATTGCCTAAAATCATATCTAATTCAGCTTCAATAAGTTGTCCACTTCTAACACTTTCTAGCCCTGCATGCTTAGCTAAAATTTTTTGTGTCATGGTCATTGCCATATTATTGCCCCCTTCTTTATTTCTTAAGAAAATAATCTATCTTTTTCTTTAATAGATTTTTCTCCTCTTTCTAAACCACATATTCCTGTTCGCACCACTTCTTTTATGCCATATTCATTTAAAAGTCTTATTAAAGCATTAATTTTGCTTTCATCACCAGTAAGTTCAACGGTTAATGTACTTTGTGAAACATCTACTATTTTACTTCTAAATATTTTTACAACTTCATTTATTTCAGCTCTCTTTTCAGCATCAGCCTTTACCTTGATTAATACCAACTCTCTATAAACTGAATTATCTGATATAAGCTCTTGAATATTTATAATATCTTCTAATTTGTTTAACTGTTTTATAACCTGTTCTACTACTTCCATATCACCTGCTATTACTATAGTCATTCTTGATATATCTTCTTCTTCAGTCCGCCCTACAGTAAGGCTATCAATATTAAAACCTCTTCTTGAAAAAAGTCCTGAAACTCTAGTCAATACACCTGAAGAATTCCTAACTAGTACTGAAAGTATATGTTTCTCCATGATACACCCCCAAATCATAGCTAATACCATAAAAAAACACCATTATAACAGAATTATAATGGTGAATTATTATACTAAATTTATAACTTACACCATCGCAAGTTTTTGTATTGTTTTTACTGCATTGTAAAGATTTTACTCTTTTTTATATATGAAAGTCAATAATAATAGATTTTTTTTTCATTTTATTAATATCTAACAAAAAGCTTTTAATATCATTAATAATTCATCAAAAATATCATATATATTTTAGTATTTTATTACCTCAATATATCAGATTTTATTTTATTAATAATCATTTTCACATTTTATTATTATTTTATAAATACATCTTTCTACTATTTTTGATATTTATTATTAAAAATAGTACTAATTCTATTTATATGTAGAAAAAAAGTGAAAGTAGAAAATTCTACTTTCACTTTTTTAATTTTTTTATATTTTACTTAATATTAAATTAACTATGCTATGAGCCATTTCATTAATTTCTTCTTGATTTTCACCTTCAAGCATAACTCTAACTAGTGGTTCTGTTCCAGAAGGTCTTATAAGCACTCTTCCTACTCCATTTAGTTTATCTTCAACTGCTTTTATTGCTTCTACTACCTCTTCATCTTCTAAGTATATATTTTTCTTATGATTAGGTACTTTTGCATTTACTAATACTTGTGGAAGTTCCTTCATTATACTAGCAAGTTCACTTAAAGTCTTATTTTTTTCTTTAATAACTTCTGCAACTTTTAATGCTGTAACTAGTCCATCACCAGTAGTATTATGATTTAAGAATATGATATGTCCAGATTGCTCTCCTCCAAGAACATATCCGTCCTTTAACATTTCTTCAAGAACATATCTATCTCCAACCTTAGTTTTGAATGTTCTTATTTCTTCTGCCTTACAAGCAATATCTAAACCTAGATTACTCATTACTGTAACAACTAAAGTATCATCCTTTAGTTGCCCCTTTTCTTTTAATGCCTTTGCACAAATAGTTAAAATGAAATCTCCATTAATAAGATTTCCTTTTTCATCTACTGCTAAGCATCTATCTGCATCTCCATCAAAAGCAAATCCTACATCACATTTTTCTCTAACTACATATTCCATTAAAGCTTTTGGATGGGTAGATCCACAATTTTCATTAATATTTGTTCCATCTGGAGTATTATTAATCACATGAACTTCTGCACCTAAGCTTTTAAAAGCGTTTACTGCAACTTCATAAGCTGCTCCATTAGCACAATCTAAAGCAACTTTTAATCCTGCAAGTTCAGTTGCTATAGTTGATTTAGCATGATCCATATATTTATTTATGCCATCTGCTTCAAAGTGACATTTTCCTAAATCTTTTCCTATTGGACTAGGTACCCCTACAAATCCATCTTCTATTGTTTTTTGTATCTTATCTTCTAATTCATCTGATAACTTATACCCTCTATTATCAAAGAACTTTATACCATTATATTCTACAGGATTATGAGAAGCTGAAATCATTACTCCTGCATCTGCATTATACTCTCTAGTTAAATATGCAACTGCTGGTGTTGGAACTACACCTATCATTACAGCTTCAGCTCCAACTGAAAGAATTCCGGCTACTAGTGCCGCTTCTAACATATCTCCTGATATTCTTGTATCTTTTGCTACTAATATTTTTGGTTTATGAGTTCCTTCTGTTAATACAAAAGCCCCTGCTCTACCTAAATTATATGCTAATTCAGATGTTAATTCAGTATTAGCTATACCTCTAACACCATCTGTACCAAATATTCTACTCATACAAATACCTCTATTTCTTTTATCTATTAATATACTACACTAGTAAATAGCAATTTCTACTACAAACATTATTGTAACTATTATAGTATATATCCTTTGCAATTTTTTTACAAGAATCTAACTACTTGCTTTCTGGGTAAAGTCTATTTAGTACTAGATTATAACCTTCCTCACCATAATTTAAACACTTATTAACCCTGCTTATAGTTGCTGTACTAGCACCAGTAGCTTCTGCTATTTCAGTATATACTTTCTTTTCCTTTAACATCTTTGCAACCTGCATTCTTTGTGCTAATGATTTTAATTCATTAATTGTTGCTATATCTTCAAAAAATCTATAACATTCATCTTCATTTTCTAGCTTTAAGATAGCTTTAAATAATATATCTAATTCTTTTTTAAAATCTGTATTTTTAAGACTCATTACTTTCACTCCTAAATAAGCTTTTTTCAATACAATTTTATCACTTTAGCTCGATAAAGTGAAGTAATAGAATTTTATTGCTCTTGCTTTTCATTAATATCTTCTGAAAAGTCCTCATAACAGCTTAAAGTTGGCAATATCCATACTTCTCCAATACCTTCATAAACATGTAGATATTCTTTTTCACTTATATCTGAATGGTTAAAATTATTATTAATTGATTCAATAGATACATCGATAGAGCCACTCCTTAACACAGCAAACTCTCCATCTACTATAAGCTTATCATTAAATAATTTACATCTTATTATCTCATCTTCAGGAACTTGCATAAGCAAAATAACAATTCCACTTCCTCTAAGCTTTATTTGTAATTTATCTTTATCTAATAAATTTTCCCCATCTTCAATATTAATTTTAATAGAATCTTCACATATATAAAAAATATCCTCATCAATTACTATTTCTTCATCATCTAATTCAATTAAAGAAAAATACTTAAAGGATGGTTTGAAATACACTTCTCCTGTGCCGCTTAATGATATCTTTACTGTCTTTTCTCCAACACCCAATAATCTTCTGGTGATACTTGAGGATTTAATCTTCTTATCCTTTATTTCAATATCACCTTTCATATAGCTTAATATTTCACTTTGTATCTTTATAGTACTATTCTTTAAGATAACTTTAATTTGCCTCAACGAATCATTATTGGCATATATATCCTTTATTTGCTTAAACCTTTTATAACTTGTATATCCAGCTATATTATTATATTGTAAAACTTGGAATAATGAATCTCCTACACTTTGAAAAATAACTTCTGCCTTGCTTTTAGAAGTAATAGTTGTCTTCATATAACCACCCCTTCCTTAAGTATAGACACATTTCCTCATTTTAATCTTTCCTCAAAGAAAAAGAGCTTGAAAATCTAATTTTCAAGCACCCTGAATTAATTATGAATGATGAATTACGAATGATGAATTGTGGAATAAACTCACAGAGTTTAGAAAGTATATATTTTTAGAAACTCTTCGAGTTTCATCCTTAATTCATCACTCATCATTCATAATTCATCATTAACTTAGTTAATTATTAACTAAGTTAATAATTTATTTGTATTCTTTTGCTTCTTCTTCCCCACTTAATACTCTAATTCCACCTTGTGCTAATGCTAAAAGCTCATCTTCTCCTGGATATACTTTTACTGGTGCAATCCAACCTATGGCTTTTTTCAAATCATCTACTACAAATGGTGAATATGCTATTCCTCCAGTTAAAATTATTGCATCAACTTGACCTTTTAATACAGTTGACATGGCTCCTATTTCTTTAGCTACTTGATAAATAAATGCATCATAAACTAATTTACATTTTTCATCTCCATCATTTTTCTTATCGATAACAGATTTTAAATCATTGGTTCCTAAATAAGCAACTACTCCACCTTTTCCTACTATTTTCTTATATACTTCATCCTTACTATACTTTCCACTGAAGCACATTTTAATAAGTTCTCCAGCAGGTACTCCTCCAGCTCTTTCTGGTGAGAATGGACCATCTCCATCTAAAGTATTATTTACATCGATGACTTTTCCATATTTATGAGCACCTACAGAAACACCACCACCCATATGAGTAACTACAAGCTTAAGGTCTTCATATTTTTTGCCACTTTCCTTTGCAAGTCTTTTTGCAACTGCTTTTTGATTTAATGCATGGAATATACTTATTCTTCTTAATTCTGGTACTCCAGATAATCTTGCTACATCGCTTAGTTCATCAACTACCACTGGATCAACTATAAAAGCTCTTACATCTGCTTGCTCTGCAATTTCTTGTGCTAATATTCCACCTAAATTTGAAGCATGAGGTCCTTGAACTCCTATCTTTAAATCTTCAAGTAAAGCCTTGTTTACTTCATAAGTACCGCTTGGAATTGGTTTTAAAAGTCCTCCTCTTCCTACTACTGCATCTAATGTGTTTATATTAAAGTTATTTTCTCTTAAAACATTAAGGATTACTTCTTTCCTAAAATCCTTTTGTGAATAAATAGTTTCAAATTGCCCTATTTCTTCTGCACTATGCCTTAAAGTCTTTTCAAAAATTTGTTTTTCATCTTCATAAACACCAATCTTAGTTGATGTTGAACCTGGATTTATTATTAATAATCTAAATGCCATTTTTAAACCTCCCAATAATTCTTATTTGTTTTCAGCTACTAATGCAGCTAATGCTATAGAATTAACCTTTGTTTCAAAACTATCGGCTCTTGAAGTTAAAATTACTGGTGCTGATGTACCTACCAATATTCCACCGTTTTTAGTATTAGCAGTATAAGTTAATGTTTTATACATAACATTAGCTGTTTCAATATTAGGTAATAATAAAATATCTGCATTTCCTGCAACTGGTCCGCTTATTCCCTTATGTTCAGCTGCTTCAATTGATAAAGCATTATCTAATGCTAAAGGTCCATCAACTATACAGCCTTTAATTTGCCCTCTATCGCTCATCTTTGATAATAGTGCTGCATCTACTGTTGCTTGCATATTTTCATTTACAACTTCCACTGCACATATTGGAGCTACCTTTGGTGTTGATATTCCACATGCCTTTGCTACAACCACTGAATTTCTAATTATTTGAGCTTTATCTTTTAATTCAGGATAAGTGTTAAATGCTGCATCTGTTAAAAGAATTAATCTATCAATACCTTCTATTTCAAAAACAGCTACATGAGACATTAACTTTCCTGTTCTAAGCCCAACTTCCTTATTTAATACGCTTCTTAAAAACGTTGCAGTATCTAATAATCCCTTCATAAGCATATCTGCTCGCCCTGTGGATACTAATTCAACTGCATGTAATGCTGCTTTCTTAGGATCTTCTATATTTACTATTTCAAATTTATTTAAATCCATACCTATGTTCTTTGCAATTAAAGTTATTTCTTCTTTATTTCCAACTAATATTGCATCAGCCATTCCTCTATCATTTGCTTCTTTAACAGCTTCTAAAACTGGTTCATCCTGTGCTACTGCTACTGCCACTTTTTTTCTTTGAATCCCTTTTAATTTTGTTAATAAATCATCAAAGCTCTTACTCATAATACACCTCTTAACTTTTACTTTATCCATTTTATTATATTTTTTGGTAATTTTTATAATATTTTACATTTATATTTTATCAAACTTTATCATAAATTCCTAAACTTTCAGAAAACTTTTATCTATTTTTTAACAGTACAAAAGTGGCTGACGTAGCTTCAGCGAAGAAAGCAACTTTTGTTAGCCAACCAAAAGGTTCTAAAAGAAAAATAAATCCTTACAAAAATTTAATTAATTATTTT
>JABLTN010086574.1_pt1 | contig 52805 bp, 55 predicted proteins | sample 7160141 | NCBI WGS metagenome assembly JABLTN01 (sample SAMN14651226, study PRJNA627086) | human gut metagenome | isolation source: feces | host: Homo sapiens | reverse complement strand
TTAAATAGGTTGATAAAGATGTACCTGCTGGAGCTACATAATATACTTCAATATGACAATGAGGTCCCGTACTATTACCGGATGTACCAAGTTGACCAATTTGTTGACCACCTGTTACAACCGTACCTACAGCGATAGGTGAATTTAACAACAAGTGGCTGTATTGCACTGCATATAAACCATCATTCATTTTATATAATGCATAGATCTGGTTTCCACCACCCCATACACCACCAGTACCAACGCAACCATTACCAAGCCAGCCATCGCCACAGCCATTAACACTGTTGATAATAACGCCATTACCTGCTGCTACTACTGGTGTTCCTTTTGTACCTACATAATCACAACCTAAATGTCTTGCACCACTTCCATATGCCCATGTTCCTGCATATTGGTTTTTATGACCTGCAGGCACAGGATAAGTCCACCCTGCTGCCGTAGGAACATCATTTAAGTGCTCCGCAATTTCTGTCATTGTTTTCTTAATAGAATCAATATTTGCAGCCATGTTTGCATATTGTGCCTGCAAATCAGAGAATTGTCTCTGGAATTCATTTTGAATAACTTGAATTTGATATTTAGCAGCTAAAATTTCATTTTGTTTATTCACTACTTCTTGTTTACTAGCATCTAGTTCTGTTTTTTCTTCTTCAAGTTGTGCCTTGTCGTTATCAAGTTTTTCGATTAAATCAGATAATTCCTGCATTGTGGATTCATCATAATTTGTAATATCACTTAAGCCATTGGCAATTCTGATAAAGTCATTAAAACTTTTCGCACCCATTAGAATATCCAAAAATTTATTTAAACGCATTGTCTCTTGTGCAGATACCATACGTTCTTTAATCTTTTCTTCAGCAGCTTTTACTTCTTCTTCATTTTTGGCGATTTCTTCTTCTTTTGTAGCAATTTCTTGTTCCTTAACAGCAATCTGACCATTTAATGTAGCTATTTCGCTGTTTAACGCATCAGCTTGATTTTGATAAGTTTGAATCTGTTGACCATAATATTCAATATTTGCTGCAATTTCATCTTTTTTTGCATCAATTTCTTTCATTTGATTAGCAAATGATTCACTTTGTGAAGAAATATATTGCATATAGGCAGTACAAGCGGCACTGTTATCATAAGCTGCATTACCTAAACATAAATTATTCCAATATGTTGTATCAGAATAATCAGGTTGATCTTCACCTTCTGCATAAAGAGAAATAACAGAATTCATGGATAAAATGGTGGTCAAAAAGAGAATCATCCATTTTTTCATCGTTTCCACCTCAAGTATTTTGTTACTGATAAGAAACTACCAAGTAAACCAACCATCATACCGATAATTAATAATGCTCCGCAGATTTGATAAATAAATGGATCTGGAACAATAAGTGAGAACATATTTGAAATCAAATGACCACCTGTCATTTCATATAATTTGTTATATCCAAAATAGGTAATCGCAATAGGTATAATTGAACCAAGTGCACCAATAATTAAACCTTCCACCATGAATGGAGAACGAACAAAACTATTCTTCGCACCTACATTACGCATAATTGCAATTTCATCAGCACGAGCCATAATTGTTAATTTAATTGTATTTTGTATTTGGAATATCGCTAATAAAGATAATGCTAAAGCAATAATCCATCCACCATTACGAATCGTACGTAAAGCAGAGATTAAACTAACAGCAGAATCTCCACCATAGTTCACTTTATAAACACCTTCAATATTACTAATTTCTTCGGCAATTGCTTCAATATTTGAACCACTTGTTGTTTCTACATAGAAAGCATCATGCATTGGGTTACTGTCTTTAAATGGTTCAAATGCTTTTCTTGTTTTTTCATCATCAAAACTTTCCAAATAATATTGAAATTCTTCATCTTTACTTGAATAAGTTACTGTTGATACTCCGGAAATATTTTTAATTGCTAAAGAAATTGCATCTTCATCTTCAGCACTTTCTTTGCTGTAATCTACAAGTACAGAAATAGAAACACTTTCTTCAATTCCTTTAGTAAAATTCTGCACTGTCATTGAAAACATTAAAAATAAACTAATAATAATTAAAGCTAAAGTAACAGCACTTGCACTTTGAATGCTCATGCTGGCGTGTCTACCTACACCTTTAAAACCATCTCTAATTGGTCTAAATATTCTACTAATCATGTTGAACATATCCTCCTTCAGTAAGATCTGCCACAATATGACCGTGTTCTAATGCAATTGTACGTTTTCTATGACGATTAACAATTGCTTTATCATGTGTAACCATTAGAATAGTTGTTCCATATGCAGAATTTACTTTTTCTAATAAATTCATAATTTCATCTGACATAGCAGGGTCTAAGTTTCCTGTAGGTTCATCCGCAATAAGCACTTTAGGACGATTAGCAATGGCCCTAGCAATCGCTACACGCTGCTGTTGTCCACCAGATAATTCCCCGGGAAAAGCATTTCCTTTATCATCTAATCCAACAAGATTTAATACCTGTCTTACTCTTCTACGTATTTGTTCTTTATCTAAGTTAATTACTTCTAATGCATATGCAATATTCTCTGATACTGTTTTCGATGGTAATAAACGATAATCCTGGAATACTACACCAATATTTCTTCGATAAATTGGAACTTTTGAGTGTTTTAGTCTACCTACATCAATGCCAACAACATTTACAATTCCTTTTGTAGGCACTTCTTCACCATCCAACAATTTAATTAATGTACTTTTTCCACTACCTGTAGGTCCAATGATATATACAAATTCACCTTGATCTATTTTCAGGTTGATATCATATAAAGCATTTACACCATTTCTATATCTTTTATATACATGTGTACATTCAATCATACTTTTCTCCTAAATTCTAAAGCCGTATGTAAATCCTTCTCCATGCATATCTGTAGCATCTGTTGTGATAATAAATGCAGAAGGATCTATTTCCTTAACGATTTCAATTAATGTTCCATACTGTCTATCTGAAACTACACAAAGAATAATCCTTTTTTCTTCTCCTGTATAGCTACCATATCCTTGTAATAATGTAGCACCTCGTTCTAACTGAGCGTCGATTTCTTTTAAAATATCTTCATATTTAACACTAATTATTTGAACTGCTTTTGATACTGTTCCATTGATAGTTAATACTTTACTGATTGCAGCAGACGATGCAAAAACTGATACCAAGCCCAAAAGTACAGCTGATAAATCATATACAAATAGTCCTAACAAAACTGTTAAAAAGTCAGTAATTAATACAAGTGTAGATAATTTAATTCCTGTTAATTTATTGATAATTAATGGTGGAATATCCATACCTCCAGTGCTGGCACCTGTTTTTAATACAATACCTACACCAGCACCAGCAATAAGCCCTCCATAAAGGCTGGCTAAAATAGGATCAACTACAACATTAACTCTACCACTTAAAATAGAAGTGAATATTGGATAAGCTATACAAGATAATACTGTATTTTTCAAGAATTCTTTTCCCAAAATAAAACTACCAATAATTAATAATATAATTAATACACTATTGGCAATTAATGTTGCCGAAATATGTAGTATTGGATGTAAAGCAACCGCAATACCCGCAACACCCCCTGACAAAATACGATAAGGGATAATAAATGTTTCTACCGCTATGGCTAGAATAAATGTACCTACTACAACTGTGATACTATTAATAATTTGTTTTTTTTGTTCTTTTCTCATAGAGGAAATTATACCATTAAATCCGCTATCTTTTGTGAATAAATAATGAACCAATAGCTTGACTCGATTTTCCTTTGTGTTATGCTACTGAACATGAAACGTTATAAACATATTTGGATATGGTTGCTAGTACTTGCATATATTGGTTTTATCTTTCATAACTCCATGACTGTCGCCGTCGCTTCAGAAGCTGCAAGTTTAAAAGTGTCAGAATATTTGCTCAAAATATTCAATCACTTTTCCTTATACACCAACGATATTACTGTATTTAATCACTATGTGCGTAAACTTGCACACTTCTCAGAATTTGCATTACTCGGCTTTCTTGTCGGTATAGCCATGCATATCTGTCCTTTATTTAAGCATAAATCTCTAAATTTTATCTTTTTCATGATATTAATTCCATTTACTGATGAAATGCTGCAAAATTTCTATGATGGAAGAAGTGCTCAATTTAGTGATATGTTAATTGATTCATCAGGTTATATCTTTGGAGGTCTTGTCATTTATATTATTTTCTTAATTATTTATGATATATTTCGCATACAAAAAAGGTGATCACTCACCTTTTTAAATTTCTCTATTTTTTCCTCTAAATGTTAAAGCCATAAAGTCTGGACCAACATGAGCACAAATTGTAGGACCAAGATGTGTAATGGTAAAGTTTGTATCTTTTAGTTCAGGGTATGTCTCTTTAATATTTTCAATTTCTTTCAAACAGTCTTCATCATCATCTGCAGAAATAATTGTAAATTCTTCTTGAGCAGTTTCTTCAGTAATACAGTCTTTCATTGATTCAATTAAAGAACGAAGACATTTTTTACGGCCATGTTCTTTTTTGAATGCAACTAATTTACCATCATTTCCTACGAAAAGCATGGGCTTAATTGCTAATAATGTCCCCACAAAAGCTGAAGCGTTAGATAATCTTCCACCTCTTCTTAACCATTGCAAGTCTTCAACCATAAAACGATAGATGTATTCTTTTTTATGAGCTTCTCCCCATTCAACCACTTCATCAAATGTTTTACCTTCTTCATGTAATCTAACTAGTTGTTTCACAAATAAAGCTAAACCACCAGTAATATTAAAGCTATCCATAAAATAAACTTTTTGATTAGGAAAGTCTTTACTTACTTCCATAATCGCTCTTTCACAATTTTCAATAGAACTGGAAATAGCACGTGACATATCTGTAAAAATAATATCTTTACCTGTTTCAAGTAAGCTTCTAAAGAATTCTTCATAAGCAAATACTGGAATTGCTGAAGTACTGACGGATTTTCCTTCTCTCATCTTCTTATATACAAACTGCTTTGTTTCTTCTTTGCAGTCATCTTCATATGGAACATCATCTATGATAAATGAATAAGAAATGAATGGTACATTATGCTCATTTAGCCAACCCGCATCAATATCACATGTTGAAGCTGTCGCGATTAAATAGTCGTTCATATAAATATCTCCCTTTTAAAACAATATTATATTATAACACCTTTAGTTTTTCGTCATTATTGTCGTTTTAATTCTTCTTTTCACTTCCATAAATGTCCAAACTACACTTGCACCGATGACAATTCCACAGGCAATAATGGCAAGTTCTTCTGCATATGCTTTAGCTAAAGCCCATTCCCCTATAACCGCATTACTTAGTGTGTAATATAATGCACTTCCTGGCATTAAAGAAATAATAGATGGAACAAATATAACGATAGCTGGTTCTTTAATCATTCTTGCCATGATTTCAGAATAACTTGCAATACAAAGAGAAGCAATTGTTACTGACAAGAATTCGCTATATAAAAACATTCTTCTGCATAAAACATATACAATCCCGCATACAATTCCACCTAATGCATCTGAAAATAGCACTTTATTCTTAGCATGGAATACTAATGCAAACCCAATTGATCCTATTGTGCCAGATAGGATTAGCATAAAATTACTAACCATTATTTATACTCCTATTAGCATAATTGCCATCATAAAACCAGCCGCAATAGATGCTGCTATTAATAAACTTTCAATCAATTTTAATATTCCAGAAATTGTATCTCCAACAAGAATATCTCTTAAGCTTAATGTAATAGCTGTTCCTGGAATTAAAGGCATAATATCCCCAATCATAATCATCGCTCTTGAAAGATTTGTCATTTTCGTAATCGTACAAATAATAAGGCCACATGCAAAAGATGTAATTAGACTGAATGTTACCCCATTAGGGCAAAACTGTTGCACCTTTCTTTGCATTAAAGCAATAAACAATCCAACAATTCCCGATACAATTGCATCAATAATGCTTCCACCGTAATATAAGGCAAAACCAAAAGCAACAATGAAATTACCTAAATAACGATAAATAGGTAATTGATCCGCATATTTAATTATTTTTACTCTCTTTAATAATTCTTTAGGTTCTATAGGATTCTTACAAATTTCTCTACTTAAAGAATTTAATTTTTCGATTTTTTCAAAATCATAACTTGCAGTAGAACTAATACGTCTACTTCCACTCAACATACTTCCATCACTATACAAATTAGTAATTAATATATTTTCAGTAATGACAAAAATATCTGTTTTTTCAATACCATATGCTGTTCCAATTCTTCTAAGTGAGTCTTCAACACGTGATACTTCTGCGCCAAAAATCAATAGTGATTCACTAAACTCCAACATACATTGAAGCATTACAGAACGGTTTTCTGTTGTTTTCAAGCAAATATTTTCCATAGCTGTAAATCATTTTACAACATTTATGGATATTCTAAACTATGAAATTAAAAACCCATACAACAAAAGGAATTGTTACTATTGCAAGTAATGTAGATAAGATTACAGTTTGTACTGCATAGTGATAATTTTTACCATGTAAATGTGAATATACCGCAACATTTGTTCCAACAGGACACGCAATAGCTATCATAATTGCCATCTTTAAATCCATATATGTATTAGGAACAAAATAAATGATTATCATTGCTACAAAAGGAATAATTAATCCTCTACCCAGTGCAATAAGATAATTAGCTTTATTTTTAAACATATCTGTTAAATTTACTTCTGATAAATATATACCAATCATAAACATACTTAATGGTGTATTCACACTGGCTGTCATTGATAATACATCCTGTACTAAAACTGGAACATTTATACCTGAAAAGAAAATCAATAATCCAATACATGTTGCAATAAAGAAAGGTGCCTTCATTATAGATTTAATATCTAATCCATCTTTCTCTCCTGTTAAAAGTGATACACCATAACTCCATTGCATAATATTTAAAAAGGCAATAAATGGTGCAATATAGAATACAGCACCTCCACCTAAACTTGCAGCAATAATAGGTACACCAAAGAATCCCGGATTACAAAATCCTGTTGCAAAATCAGCAATTTCATCTTTTTTAAAGATTAAATGTGCTATTACAAGCGAAATTAAAATAACAATAATACTTACAAGGGAAGCAATTAATAAACCTCTAATTGTTTCACTGCTTCTATCAACCATAAAGCCATTAATAATAACTGATGGTAATGAAACATAAATTAGTATCTGACCAATAGATTTACTTCCTTCATTTGTTATCTTGCCACTTTTCATTAATGCATAGCCTACACAAATTAAAGCGAACATCGTTAATATTTGTTTGAATATAATGCCTGGCATTTTCTTATCCCCCTAAATTTTGCACTTGTTAACTATACACCTAATATTTCCTTATAGTCGTTTATGGTTCTATTATATTTTCTTATATATAAGCCTCATCTTTCATTGCATTCTTTTATTCATCGTGCTATATTTCTTTTACATCAAAAAGATGTATTCAAATGGGGCTGTCATGGTTTCGACAGATTTATGTTTGATTTAGACGGCAGTGGAGTTGTGCCCTAAGCACTACTAAATTTAAACGCAAATAGAAACAATAGTTTCGCTTTCGCTGCCTAAGAACGCTAGAGGCGTTGCAGCGACCCGATTATTAGTTTAGTCGTTATCTAGTAATTGCGTAATTAAACGAATACGGTAATTCTGAAGTCTGTAAGAAAAACCCGACAATTTAACAGACAAATTCAATACAAGGATGGTTCACTCTCATTTGTATTGTCTTAAATAAGAAGTGAACTAAACTGTAGATGTCTAAATGTGGGACTATTTTTGGACACGGGTTCGACTCCCGTCAGCTCCACCAGATAGTATGTTATGCGAACACTTATTAAGTATGTGTTCGCTTTTTTATTTTTCAAAAAAGGCTTAAGAGCATATCTCCTAAGCCTAAGTCTCATGTTTTATAACTTCTTTTTATTCCTCTTCATCATGATATTTCTTACCAAATGCAAACGACACAATGTTAACAATAATTAATAACACCATAAGTATTGTCCATTTATCTACTAATACCATAGAAAGTTTCATGTTTTCTGTTAATACAAATACAACTATCGCTGCTAATGCATCAACTACTGCTACAATCTTCCACATTCTATTACGTTTTCTTGTTTCGTCGTCATCTTCATGTTTAGATACAAGAAGCAAGATACCAAATAGTACTGAACCTATAGCAGAAATCAAGTTTATTAATGCCCAATGTCCTTTACCTGCGACTTCTGGTGTCGCATTTGGTTCTATAATTATTTCCGTTTCTTCAGTTGCCATTGGTTTAGGTGTACTTGTAGGTTCTATAGTAGGACTTGCAGTTGGCTTTGGAGTAGGTGCAGGAGTTGGTGTAGGTTTTGGCGTAACTTTTTGTCCTCCTCCTTTTATCGGAGTAAGAGGAACAACAATTGCTTCGCATATTCCTTTTTCTTCATTCCATACAGTATTAACTGGACAACCCTTAGATTCTTCTTTTGGTTCAGGTTTTGGATCTGATTTCTTCGTTATTGTTAGCTTACCAAGTTCATATTTAATGGCATAGTTATTTTCATTAAATTTATCTGTAGCAACAATCTTAATTGTATTATCTACTGATCCTACATTAGTAATTGTTCCAGTCGCTTGTATATCAGTTACTTCATCTTCAATAAATTTATCACCACTTATTACAACTCCTGGTTTTGTTAATGGTTTTCCGTCATATTCTTTAGAAGCTGATCCACTTGTTAATGTAATTTCTAGCTTTGTAACTTCTAATGTATACGCAACAGTTGCGTCTTTATAGTTTGGATTTTCTGTTTTCGCTTCTACCCATAATTTACCAGCATTTGTAATTGACGGAATTTCACTATTCCAATCACTCCAAGTGCCTTCTTCTTTTTCTTTTGTTCGATAAGTAACTACAGTGTGCTCTGTTACAACAGGATTAGCTTTACCTTCTAATGGTTTTCCATCATATTTCTTTGTAGAACTTTCTGCTTCAATACTCGTATCTGCTTTAGTTACAACGAAACTAACAGGATGATTTTTTTGACTAATATCATTATTTAATGTTTTTTTAGATGTAACTTCTAAATAATAGTAATATTCACCCGCATTTAACCCATTTTCAATATCCAAAATTGGAGAAGTTGCTCCAGCAATTTTTTCACCATTAGAATTTGGTTCATCTTTACTAGCTCTATACCATTGATATGTATTTGTTTGTCCATCAATATCTTCTACTGTAGCTTCAATCTTCTTAACATCTTCATATCCATATACAGCTTCATCTACCACAAAATCTACTTTCGGTGCTGAAGCAGGATCTGAAGTCACAACATCAAATAGATAAGCAGTATTTGTAGTACGTTCTGGATCTGAAGCAATTGCTGTACTTGCTGACTTATAAAATAGTTTTCTTTCGCCACCAGTTTTTGGAGTATAGTATCCGTAAATTTCTACAAGATAATAGCCATCTCCCTAATCATCTCCTGAATAATTGCCAGTTTTTGTTCTTTCATGAGTTGGTCCATTAATTGTAATTGTATTAGTCACATTAGGATTATCCCAAAGATTATATCTACCAAAACCAGATTCGTTCATTCGAGTGCCTTCTGTGCCCAATCCCCAAATATCAGTCCATTTATATTCGAATTTAATGTTGACGTTTGAATTTGGGTCAGTTTGCGCATGATGAGATGCTTTGACTCCTATTGTATGTTCTTTATTATTTGATAAATTTAGTTCTAGATGAGTTCCTGTTGTTTCAATTACTTTGCCATCTACTATGAATTGAATTGTCGGTTCTCTTAATGCATAAGAAACCTTAAGTGTTAGTTCGTCACTATCTGGTTTTAAAACTGTAGTTTTGGTTAAAGCAAGATTGTTATATGACCATTCTCCGGCAGGTATAGTGTACTCAACATTGTTATACCAGTTTCCTGCATCATTTTTACAAACACTTACTGGTTGTCCCCAAAGTTTCTTTTCTGTTTTTATTGTGTCATAATTCAGTGTGAATTCATAAGTTAATGATTCCTTATATGAATTATTTCCACCTGCGGGATAGGAATTCTTTGCATCTAAATTTTTAAATACAGTTAATCGGTTAGAAATACCATAATTGCTTCCTTTAAATGCTACGTCTCCATAGCCACTTGCATTGTCTGTTTGAATTAAAATTGTTGTGATGTTATTTGATCTGTTAAATGCTTCATTACCAATAAATGTAACTGATTCAGGAATGATTGCTGTTGTATTAGCTGGCAAACTAGAGCAATTATAGAAACTTCGATATCCAATCGTTTTTAAATGATTTGGCAGTTCAAAATTCGCAGATGGATTTCCACCAGCAACACGAATAAATTGCAAACTTGTGCAATCACTGAATACACTTCCACTTGATGCGTCTCCAATATTTTTTACTGTTTGAGGTAAGATAACACCTGTTAAATTTTTACAACCGTTAAAAGCACTTTTACCAATATATTCAAGTTTTGTATTAGAAAAATCTAATGTTCCAAGCAAAGATGAACATTCCATTGCGACTTGATTTTCTATTTTTATAAGATTTGTTGCATTTGAAAAATCAACACTTACAACTTTAAACTTATTTTCAGTAATACAACCTTTATTATCTTTGACATATGTATAATTTGCTCTAAAAGCATCATTACTAATTGTTGTAACATCACTTGGAATTGTTAGAGATATTTCAATTACTGGATTTTCCGGAAAATTCGTATTATACCAAGTTTTAGAAATACCGTAAAATATACCACTATCAATAACCATTCCTTCTATTGGAACCTCAATTACTGTTGTCGCATCATAAACTGGAGCAACTTTCCTCATTGCTCGACTTAAAACAATCTCTTCTTCTACTTCTTCATCTTCCAATTGTTCTTCATTTTCGCTTTTTACTACTAGCTTACTAGGTTCTGTTTCTACCACAGACTCAACTTCATCAGCAACTACAGTCTCCTCAATAACCTCTTCCCCAATAACTTCTTCTAGAGAATCACTTGTGGTTTCTTCATTTACAGTTTCCACCAATACAGGTTCAGAATAGTTGGTCTCTTCCCCATCTTCAGCTCGAACTGTAAAGAAGTTGCTACATGTGATAATCATTAAAAATGATAATACTAGTTTCGCCGACTTCTTTAAAATTCCCATAACTACTCCTGGTATATTATCGAAAACTAAGAAAACAGTCATCAATAATATACATGACCTTTCTACCAATCTTCTATTTTCGTGATTGATTACGCTTTTCTAGTCAAATTATAGCATAATGAAAATCTAGTATGGGTAATTAGTGGACTTATTTCTGTTTTAAAAGCCTTTAATTTTATATATTTAGATTAATAATTACATCTTCTGACATGCTATTTCCAAATAAACCAGTCATGTAAATTGGTAAATATATGTTTGATTTATCCACTTCTATATTTGAAGGAGATAGTATATATGATTTATTTATAGAATATTCTTTTGAATTCATCAAATTATCTAATGCTTTATGTTTTTTGAAGTCTTTCCCAGATTTAATTTCTAATGGGACTATTTGACTATCATATTCTATTAAAAAGCCAATTTCACCAATATTTTTATTTTTAAAATAATATGTTTTTATATCTGAACTGGTTAGTTCTTGTGCTATATAGTTTTCAAATAAAGCTCCATTATTAATTTCATTTTTAGAGTTCATATCGAGAAGTTCTCTACTCACATAATCAGGATAGCAAGATGTTAATAAACCAACATCTGACATAAATAATTTGAATTGATTAGTTGACTTTGAAAGAATTAGCGGTGCTTTGGGCTCATTAGCTATATATACAGGTATTGCTACTGCGGCATCTTTCAACCACAAAAAACTATTTTCATAACGTTCAAATTTTAATTCCTTATTAAGTTGAGTAAATATAAACCTTCTATTTTGTTCATTAAGTTGAGCAGGAATTGAATCGAAAATTGATATAATTTTTAATTTTTTATCATCATTTTCATATTTTATAAAAGTTGCTTTATATTGGCGAATGATATTTTGTTGCTCATCACGTACTTCTCGTAAATTTCTCGTTTGAATAAATTTATTAACAACTGAAGGCATACCACCGCAAATTAAATAATAATAAAAAGTGTTTAACATTCTTTTATGAATTATTTCATCAACTGGTGTAAGTTCATTAAAACACTTTCCCAAATACTGAATAATGTTATCTCCTATTCCAATAGCATTTGCAAACTCAAATAAAGTCATAGGGAACATTTGAAACATATCTACATATCCAACTGGTATACTTTTAATTCCTTTGAGCTCTACAACGAGATTAGAACCACTTAAAATATATCTATATTTCCCTTCATCAACTAAAAATTTAATTTTCGTAATAATTTCTGGATATAATTGTACTTCATCCAGAAATATAACTGATTTTTCTTCTTTTAATGGAATATCTGAATATAACGCCAGCTTCATCGAAATTTCTTCAGCAGTACATAATTTTGAAATGGAATCCAAAATATCTTCTCTTTCTTGAAAGTTAACCTCAAAATAAAAAATATTATTTCGATTTAACATTTCTCGTATAAGATATGTTTTACCAACTTGACGTGCACCATATATAAGTAAAGCTTTATCACTTGAATCTATCCAATTTTGTATTTTATTCTCATATTTTCTTTTCATCAAATAAACCTTCTTTTTCTTTATCCTATAGGATTTTGCCCCGTTTTTCTGAAATTTAAAGTATCATTTTGCCTCATTTTGCCTAAAATGATAAAAAAAGAAGTCTCAGCGATTGAAAGCCAAAACTTCTTCAAATATTTAAATTGTTTAATTAAGCTTCTGTATGTGTATCAGTTACTTCTTCAGTAGTTGCTACTTCTGTTTCTACTGGTGTAGAAGGAGTATTATGATCTGTGAATTCTTCTTCAATAGATTCACCTTTAACAATTTTTTCAATCTGGCTTGATGTTAATGTTTCATATTCCATTAACGCTGTAGCAATTTTGATTAATTCTTCTTTATGTTCACCAATAACTTCTTTTGCTTTTTCATGACATTCGTTAACAATCTTACGAACTTCCTGGTCAATTTCAAATGCAACTTGTCCAGAAACATTGCTTGGTGAATTGTAATCTCTGCCTAAGAATACATTTTCATTACCTGAATCGTATTTAATTAAACCTAAATCACTCATACCATATAAAGTAACCATATCTCTAGCAATATTTGTTGCTTGTTCAATATCATTTACAGCACCAGTTGTAACATCTTCAAAGAACATTTCTTCTGCAGTTCTACCACCCATATAAGAAGTGATTTTTGCAAGTAAATCGTTCTTTGTATTCATCATTTTTTCTTCTTTTGGTGTCATTAAGTTATATCCGCCAGCTTGACCTCTAGGGATAATTGTAACTTTTTGAACTACGGAAGCGTTATCTAGATATAAACCGATAATTGCATGTCCTGATTCATGATATGCAACAAGTTTCTTTGTCTTTTCATCATATGTACGAGATTTTTTAGCAGGTCCCATCATTACACGGTCAATAGCTTCATCAACTTGCATTGTATGGATTTCTGTTAAATTCTCACGTACTGCTAAAATAGCTGCCTCGTTTAATACGTTTTCTAAGTCAGCACCAGAGAAACCAGGTGTTCTTTTTGCTAAACCGTCTAAATCAACATCTTTTGCGATATTTTTATTTCTAGCATGTACTTCCAAGATTGCCTTACGACCCTTTCGATCAGGTAAAGCTACTGTAATTTGTCTATCAAAACGACCGGCACGTAATAAAGCAGGATCTAGTACGTCAGGACGGTTTGTTGCCGCAATAACAACAACACCCTTGTTATCTTCCATACCATCCATTTCAACTAACAACTGATTTAATGTTTGTTCTCTTTCATCGTGACCGCCACCAAAACCAGCACCTCTTTGTCTACCTACAGCATCAATTTCATCAATAAAGATAATACATGGAGCTGTTTGTTGTGCTTTTTTGAACATATCACGTACACGGCTTGCACCTACTCCGACAAACATTTCAACAAAGTCTGAACCAGAAATACTGTAGAATGGAACATTTGCTTCACCAGCTACTGCCTTTGCAAGTAATGTTTTACCAGTACCAGGATGACCGCATAGTAAGATACCCTTTGGAATACGAGCACCCATCTTTTGGAATTTCTTAGGATATTTCAAATAGTCGATAATTTCTTCCATTTCTTGTTTTTCTTCATCGCATCCTGCAACATCCGCAAAACGTACTTTTGACTTTGTTTCAAGTTGTGCTCTAGACTTACCAAAATCAAACGCTTTCGCATTGGCACTTCCTGCACCACCCATTTTGTTCATCATCCATGCTCCACCAACTAAAAGCAAGATGAATGGAATCATAGAAATTAATGTATCCACAAATAGGTTGCTTGCTTCAGAATCAACTACGGAAATATCACTTCCATCTAGTGCTTCAATTAGCTTTTCTTCTTCCCCAACAGGAACAGTAGAAGTAAAGGCTACAACTTGACCATTTTCTGTGTAAGTGCCTTTTACTGTAATTACATTTGATCCAATAGATAACACTGTCTCATCAACATTTTCTTTTTCAACGGTAGTTAAAAGTTCTGTATAAGATAAACTTTTAGCTGTTGATCCACCACTCATGTTGAATAAGCTGAATAGTGCTACCATCATCACCAAATAAGGAATATAATTTAAAAATTTATTTTTTTGTTGTTGCATGTTTACTCCAATCTATAAACTACTTGTATAATTCATCCTTTAAAATACCGATATATGGTAAACAACGATATCTCTGGTTGAAATCCATGCCGTAGCCAACGACAAATTCGTTTTCCACTTCAAAACCAACATAATCAGCCTTGCAATGGCATACTCTACGACTTGGTTTATCTAATAGTGTAATAACTTTAACACTTTTTGCACCTTTATGCATAAGCATTTCGCATACTGAATGTATTGTTCTTCCTGTATCAACAATATCTTCTACTAAAAGAATATCTACCCCTTTAATAGATGAATCTAAATCCTTGATAATCTTAATATCACCAATAGATTCTGTACCATCATAACTTGATACATCCATAAAATCGTACTGAATATCTAAATCAATATGTTGTATTAACTCAGCCAAAAAAGGAACAGAGCCTTTTAGAAGCGCTACAACTAGCGGTGGGTTATTTTTATAATCTTCTGTAATTTGTTTTCCTAATTCTATTGAGCGTTCAACTATCTCTTCGTGTGTAACTAAAACCTTTTTGATGTCGTTTTGCAACATATCATTTCTCCTTCTTAATATCTTTTAATTCTATCACATAAAAATCAGGCTTTATAGAGTAATGCTTTACATCTGGCCCAAGTTCTGGCACTAAAATCACTTCTCCACGATTATTTACTACAACTGGATAAGTTTCTCTTTTATATAAAGGTATATGCCGGTCAATAAAGAAACGTGATACTTTCTTTGTGCCAAAACGCATTTTAATTGCATCTTTTGCTTCAGCATTACGAATAGTAAGTGGATATTCATTCTCATCTACTGTAATACTTTCGCTTTTTTTACCGATATCAGCTATTTTAAAATAGCTACCGGTAATTATATCTTCCGAAGAATTCATGATGTAACTATAAGCTGTTGGGTTTTTTATCACAAAGAAATATCCTTCATCTTGAACTACTTCATATATACCAAAAGGAATAATAAAATCGTCCTGTTTTAATAATATAGAATCTATTTCCTTTTTATATGCATAACTCATTCCTTGATCTTTACGGTAATATGGTTTTAGAAACACGTGTACTAAAGTAATTCTTTCTTCATCATTTAAAAGACGATACTCTTGTAATGATACTTTGTCATAAACAATTAACTTTTCTACCTTTTCTCGTATCATATCCATATGTTTATTCTTATCTTGAATTTCCTTTAATAAATCTTTTTTTTCTTCTTCACTCATTTTCGCAAGAATTTCATGACGAATATAATTACGAGCTAATGTAATATCATTATTTGTACAATCGATATAGTATTTAACACCTGCGTCTTTACATATATTTTCTAAATCTTTTTTAGTATATGAAAGTAGTGGTCGACATACTTTAATACCTTCATAATTCATTTCTTCTGCTAAACCATATGTTTCCGGTATCAGATGCTTTTCTTTCTGCATTAAATACGTTTCAAGTAAATCATCTTTATGATGAGCAACTAAAACCCCATCATAATTATCTTTTTCAATTATTTCTTTAAAGAAATTATAGCGATAACGTCTAGCTTCTGCTTCAAAATTACCACTATATGTAAATTGTCCATTTAAAACATAAATTGGAATATGATGTTTTTTTGCAAAAGAAGTAATATATTTTTCTTCTTCTTCTGCTTCTTTACGATGATGATAATTTACATGTGCAATCGCAAAATTTATTTTTTTATCTAAACATATTTTTACCAAAGCCATAGAGTCTGGTCCCCCAGAAGCTCCTATCAACCATTTTTTATTTTCGATATTCATGAAAACATAATAGCATGTTCCAACAATTTTCTTTGTTAAAAAATTATTTAATCTTCAAAAACCGCATGGTTATCAAATTGTGAAAAAACGCAAAAAATTAAGTCTTGTATTTCTATTTTTATGTGAGATACTGAAGTGGCGATAAATAGTTGCAAATCCAACTAAGTATCTCAGTATTGGAGAAAAAGAATCATGAATGTAATTAAAAGAAGTGGTGAAGAAGTTGTATTTAATGCGGACAAAATTGAAGTTGCACTAACAAAAGCGAATGAAGCGACTATCGTTTCTAAGAGAATTTCTCTCGATGAAATCAAAGAAATCGTTAAGTCAGTTGTTGATCAATGCAACGCTTTGAAAAGAAGTGTATCTGTAGAAGAAATTCAAGATATGGTTGAAAACGCCTTGATGAGAGACAATGCTTTTACTGTTGCTCATAACTATATTACTTATCGTTATGAAAGAGCTCTTGTACGTAAAGCAAACACAACAGATAAGCAAATCTTAAGTTTGATTGGTCGCTACAACGAAGAAGTAAAACAAGAAAATTCAAATAAAAATCCAACTGTAAACAGTACACAACGTGACTATATGGCTGGTGAAGTATCAAAAGATATCACAAGAAGATTTTTATTACCTAAAGATATCTTAGATGCCCATGAACAGGGAATCATTCATTTCCATGACGCTGACTACTTTGCTCAACCAATGTATAACTGCTGTTTAGTTAATCTTGATGATATGTTGCAAAATGGCACTGTTATTTCTGGCACTAAAATTGAAAAACCACACAGCTTCGCTACTGCATGTAATATTGCTACACAAATCATTGCGCAAGTCGCAAGTAACCAGTATGGTGGTCAATCCATCACTCTATCTCACTTAGCACCATTTGTTGATATCAGTCGTCAAAAAGCAATTAAAGCTGTTAAACAAGAAATCAAAAATGCTGGTGTAACATTAAGCGAAGACATTATTAAACAAATCGCTGAAGAAAGAGTAAGAAAAGAAATTTCTACTGGCGTACAAACAATTCAATATCAAATCATTACTTTGATGACTACCAATGGTCAAGCACCATTTGTAACTGTATTTATGTATCTTGATGAAGTACCTGAGGGTCAAACAAGAGATGACTTAGCACTTATTATTGAAGAAACATTGAAACAACGTATGCTTGGTGTTAAAAACGAAAAAGGTGTATTTATCACTCCGGCATTTCCTAAGTTAATTTATGCACTGGATGAAGATAATATTGAACCAGATTCTAAATACTACTATTTAACAAAACTTGCAGCAGAGTGTACTGCCAAAAGAATGGTTCCAGACTATATCTCAGCTAAGATTATGAAAGAATTAAAAGGTGATGTATATCCATGTATGGGATGTCGTTCATTCTTAACGCCTGACCGCTTTACTGAAGCTGGTGTTGGTAATATTCCTCACGCTGAAGATTATATTGAAGGAAAACGTCGTTACTATGGCCGATTCAATCAGGGTGTAGTTACAATCAACCTTGTTGATATTGCCTGCTCTTCTAATAAAGATTTTGACAAGTTCTGGAAGATTTTCGATGAAAGACTTGAACTATGCTATAGAGCATTAATGATTCGTCACAATCGTTTGAAGGGTACACCAAGTGATGTAGCTCCTATCTTATGGCAATATGGTGCTATTGCTAGACTCAAAAAAGGTGAAACAATTGATCCACTTCTATATAACGGATATTCTACTATTTCTCTTGGTTATGGCGGATTATGTGAATGTGTTCGTTATATGACTGGTAAATCTCATACAACTGAAGAAGGCGAAAAGTTCGCTCTTGAAGTAATGCAGCATTTGAATGATGCCTGCAGTAAATGGAAAGCAGAAACAAATATTGATTTCTCTGTATATGGAACACCAATGGAATCAACAACTTATAAATTTGCAAAATGCTTGCAGGAACGCTTTGGTTTTATTAAAGGTGTAACTGATAAACACTACATTACAAACAGTTACCATATTCATGTATCTGAAGAAATTAACGCTTTTGATAAGCTTACAAAAGAAGCTAAATTCCAACAGTTATCACCAGGTGGAGCAATCAGCTACGTTGAAGTACCTAACATGCAAAATAACATTCCTGCAGTACTTGCTCTAATGAAACATATCTATAACACAATTATGTATGCTGAATTAAATACAAAGAGCGACTATTGCCAGGTTTGTGGATATGATGGTGAAATTCAAATTGTTGAAGATGAAAACCATAAATTATTCTGGAAGTGCCCAAACTGTGGCAATACTGATCAAACAAAGATGAATGTTGCTAGAAGAACATGTGGCTATATCGGAACACAATTCTGGAACCAGGGAAGAACACAAGAAATTAAAGAAAGAGTTCTACACTTATAAAAAACTAAGCTCTGTATTCTTACAGAGCTTTTCTAAAAGAGGATATTAATATGTACTATGGAAATATAAAAAAATATGACATTGCGGATGGTGAAGGTGTTAGAGTTACCTTATTTGTGAGTGGCTGCACAAATCACTGTAAAGGTTGTTTTCAAAAAGAAACATGGGATTTTTATTATGGCACAAAATATACAAGTGATACTGAAAAAGAAATACTTGAAGCTTTAGACAGTGATTTCATCCAAGGTTTAACATTACTAGGCGGTGAACCATTTGAACCAGAAAATCAAAGAGAACTCATTAGCTTGTTAAGAAAAGTAAAAGAACTATACCCATCTAAAGATATCTGGAGCTATACAGGCTTTGTCTATGATAAAGACTTGTTAGTAGGGCAAAGAAAACATACTGAGGTAACTGATGAAATGTTATCTTATCTTGATATTTTAGTTGATGGACCATTTATTGAAGAAAAGAAAAATATATGTCTAAAATTCAGAGGTTCTGAAAACCAGAGAATTATAGATATGAAAAAGACAATCGAAACAAAGTCAATTGTCTTATCCCCATTAAATAATTAATTTATTGATATTGAAGAATTGATAAAGCCACAAAAAAGCCAATTGTACAGAAAGTGAATATCCAGACATTAATTGTATGTTTTGATTTCAGTTTTTCTGACATTAGCTTTTTTATTAGCACAAAATTAGTTATCACATAAATTGTATATACTATTAAAACAATATATCCATATGCAATATTCATCGCTGAAAGTTCAAAACTGAGCACAATAAAAATGAAGTAACAGATTCTAATAATATCTAATAATTTATCGATTTTACTATCTTTATGATTGTCCATATTATTACCACTACAAACAATAATATTGTTTCTCTTACTCTCGTTTTTTCTGATAATTGATTTGAACTATTTTTCAAAGAAAGAATATCAATAATTATACAAATCAAACAATTAACAATAAGACCTATTCGAAACCATAGAACATTATGAAAAATAACATAATAAATTATCAGTAAAGCTACACATAACAAAGGAATTTTTCTTATATTATTTTCTTCCATAAATTAATGATAACATAAAGATGCCTTAATTTTTTTCTTCTTTTTTCTCTTCTTCAATCTCTTTGGTATCTACTGGATCTTCGCCATCATCCATTTTTGGGTGTCCTGTTAACTTATTTACAATAGAAAGTATTGGATGCCACTTAGGATTAATCATGCCTGTATATTCAATAAATAAATCTGCCAGTAATAATAATACTAAGATTACTTTTATTCCTGCTAATGGATCAAAATAAGTAAGAATAGCACTTAATGCAAATAATAAACATACGATATACAAGATAATTACAGTCCTTTTATGACCTAGCTTCAATTTAATCATCAAGATATGATGCAAATGGCCTTTATCCGCTTCCATTATTCTTTGACCTTTTAGTTTTCTTCTAATAATCGCAATTAAAGTATCGCTAATTGGAATAAATAATACAAGAATTGGTAAACCAAGAGTAATTAAAGCTGTTGTCTTAAAGCCTAGTAAAGACATGCAGGCAACAGTAAAGCCCATAAACTGTGCACCACAATCCCCAACAAATATACTTGCTGGATGGAAGTTATATGGTAAAAAACCAAGAATTGAACCTGATAAACATAATGCTAATATACAGATATCTCTTCTGCCCATAAAAAAGCCAAGTAAACCAATTGTTAATGTCACGATTGATGTAATACCACTTGATAAACCATCTAATCCATCAATTAAATTGATTGCATTGGTAATACCCACAATCCAGAAGAAAGAGATAATCTTTGTAATAATTGAATTTGAAATATCAAATGATAAAATGTGGAAATCCGTCAAATAAATATTACCTACAGCCATGGCAATAATTGTGCCTGATACCTGAAATAATAACTTAACTTTTGGTGGTAAATCATAAATATCATCAAGTAATGCACCAATAAAGACTACTGATGAACCAATTAATATACCATTTAAAGAATCATCTGCTTTCCAAAGTAAAGCAAGAGACACTAAAAAGGCAATATAAATTGCTACGCCACCCATTCTGACTATTTTTCCATGGTGTACTGTTCTTGCGTTTTCTAATGCATATATTCCTAAAGCAAAACCAATTTTCTTGCAAACAGGAACTAAACACAGCGAAATCACAAAAGGTAATACAAAATATGGAAATGCACCTATAACTAAATTCATACGGAATTAATTATACATTAAAAAAAGGTGGATCCCCACCCTTTTTATACGAAATATAGAAAGCTGATAATAAATTGTCCAGCAAGATACGCAATAGCTAGTATAAGCAAGGCATATAATAGTTGTGCCTGCATTACATGATTTTTCTTAATCAGCTTTTCAAAGTTAATACTTTGCATTGCATAAAATGACAAGAACAAACTAATCGTCATTATTAAAGCTTTACATAAAAATGATATCAATGAAGAATTCATTCCTTATTTTGTACCAAAAATTCTATCTCCAGCATCACCTAAACCTGGCACAATATAGCCACGTTCATTTAAATGATCATCCATAGCAGCTAAATAAATATCTACATCAGGATGAGCTGTTTGAACTGCTTTAACACCTTCTGGTACACCAACTAAGCATACAAGTTTAATATTTTTAGCACCACGAGCTTTAATAGCGTCTAAGGCTGCTACTGCACTACCACCTGTTGCAAGCATTGGATCAACGACCATAACTACTGCATCTTCTAATCCCTTAGGGAATTTAGCAAAATATTCATGTGGTTCCAATGTTTCTTCATCACGATATAAACCGATAAAACCTACTTTAGCTGTTGGTACTAAACGACGAATACCATCAAGTAGGCCAATACCAGCACGTAAAATTGGCACAATGATTACTTCTTTGCTTAATTCATAACCAACACATGGTGCAACCGGTGTTTCAATTTCTACTGGTTGAACAGGCAAGTCTCTACAAACTTCATAAGCCATTAATTCCGCAATTTCATCTAAATTTTCACGGAAGTCCTTAGTTCCTGTTTTTGTTTTACGCATTTGTGTTAATTTATGTGTAATAAGTGGATGATTTAATACTTCTAACATTTAAGAAATACCTCCTAGTTTTCTAATCATTAATGATAAAAGATATAAACTTCTTTTACAATACCTAAGCTTCTTCCAGCACGCAGAAAATCGCAAGTCTTGCATCATAAAAATCATCAGTACACGTTACCATAGTAACTAGTTTATCACTTGGTTTAACCGTTACCGGACTTTCAAAAACACTCTCTTTTCGAATACTTCTAACATAATTCATAAATTCTTCATTGTTTTTAAAAGTAATCTGAATGAAGAAATCTGTTCCTTTTACTAGTAATCCTGCAAATGGTTTTATTACATAGTTTGCATCTTTTGTTTCTAAAGACAAAGTTTTATGTTTATTGTAATAATTTTGATCTTTATAACTTTCTAAACTGTAAAACATTGTCCCGGTATTTGTGTGATGACCATATATAAATGTATTTTTATCACTGAAATCTTTTTGATTTTCAAAGTCCATAAAAATACAGCCCATATGATTTTTATTACCATCGAATAAATGTTCTAGATAGTAATCATTATCTTTTCCTTGTACAAGAGGATAATTAATTACACTGTCTTCCTGTTTTAACCATCCCACATAATCATCATTGATTTTCTTTAATACATCATGCTTATTTTCACCAGTTTCATCTTCTTTTTCCTGTACAATATTAATTTCGCGATAACTTTCTTCACCCTCCTTATAAGAAAGATGAAAAGAATAAATATAGTACCAGGATCCTGCCAGTAAAAATAACGAAAAGAAAAGGAGAAGATAAAGTAATCTTCGTCCTATTTTTGTTAATCGTTTCTTTTTTCTACTCATAAATAACATCTCCTTATATATGTTATTCGAGTAAAAATGGCAAATTCCCCAAAAAATTATAAAGAAAAATACACAAATAGCATTCTATCTTTACCATTCATGTCTTTAAGAATCTCAAATCTAGCTTCTGGCAGCATTTCTTTCACTAAATTTGTCATTCTTTCTCTTTGGTCATAACCCATTTCAAAAGCCATAAATGCTTTATCTTTTAATACCTGATGACAATCTCTGAAGATTTCACGATAGAATTTCAATCCATCTTCACCACCAAATAGTGCAACATGAGGTTCAAAGTCCACTACTGCATGTTCCATTTTTTCTTCACTAGGAATATATGGTGGATTAGATACAAGTACATCTAATTTAATACCCTTTTCAATAAGAGGTTTTAGCATATCACCAGCATAGAAAGTAATATCTGCTTCATTTGTTTTCGCATTCAACTTAGCTGTTTCTAATGCTTCTACAGATATATCCGTTGCACACATGTCAATCTTTGGCTCTTCTTTGCATAAAGCAATCGCAATAGCTCCAGAACCCGTTCCAACATCTGCTACATTTAATTTTTCAGCATCAGGAAAATATGTATCAATACGAGATAATATATGGCCGCATAATTCTTCTGTTTCATAGCGTGGTATTAATACATCGCCATTAACAACCATCTTGTAACCATAGAACCATGAATATCCAAGAACGTGGCCTAATGGTTCATCCTTCAATATCCTTGCCATTCCTGCATCAAATTCTTTTTCCAGCTCTTCTGGCATTTCTTCATCAAAATTCATGTATAAGTTATATCTTTCGCGATTAGATAACTCTACAAGATATGCCATTACAGTTTCTTCAGGAATATTATTCTTACTGCATTCTGATTCGTATATACGAACTTTTTTTGAGAAAGTTGTCACTATTCTGTATCCTCTAACTTTCTTTTTTCTTCTTCAGCAAGTAAACCATTTACAACATCATCAAGTTTACCTTCCATAATACGATCAAGCTGTGTAATAGTTAAACCAATACGGTGATCTGTTACACGGTTTTGAGGATAGTTATAAGTACGGATTTTTTCGCTTCTATCACCTGTACCAATTTTTTCACGTCTGATTTTTCCTTCAGCTTCTTCTTTACGACGCTTTAACTCTTCATAAACACGTGCACGAATTAAACGCATAGCTGTTTCACGGTTTTCAATCTGGCTTCTTCCTTCTTGACAGTTAACTGTAATACCTGTAGGAATATGAACAATTCTTACCGCAGAGTCTGTTTTATTGATATGCTGTCCACCAGCACCACTTGCACGGTGAGTTTCAATTGTTAAATCCTTTGGATCAATCTCAATATCTGTATCTTCTGCTTCTGGTTGAGCTAATACAGTAGCTGTTGATGTATGAATACGACCTTGAGCTTCTGTCTTAGGAACACGTTGTACACGGTGTGCACCAGATTCAAACTTCAAGTGTTTATAAACATCAGTTCCTTTAATGGAAAAGATAATTTGGGTAAAGCCACCCGCTTCACAGGGACTGGCTTCCATGACTTGAACTTTCCATCCCATATTTTCAGCATATTTGGAATACATACGGAAAAGGTCACCAGCGAAGATATTTCCTTCATCTCCACCTACACCACCACGAATTTCCATAATGACATCATGGTCATCATCTGGATCTCTAGGAATTAATAGATGTTGGATATACCCTAGTAGTTCTTCTCTAGCAGGAAGGCATTCCTCTAGTTCTAAAGCAGCCATTTCTTTCATTTCTGCATCATTGTCTTTAGCTAATTCTTCTGCTTCTTCAATACGTTTATCTAAAGCCTGTAATTTATGTAAAGCTTCTACAGGTTGAGATAAACGAGCTTCTTCTTTTGAGAGTCTTGTTAATTCTTTAGGATTCTTTACTACTTCTTCATCCGTTAATTTTTCATTAATTTCGTTATATTGTTTTTCTAAATCAAGTAATTTTTCTCTTACTGCGTCCATCTTTACCTCCTATTTCTTAAAAGGATCTTGTAATCGTCTAGGCATGCCAATAATTTCATGGCAATGTCTGCATCTTGCTTCATAGGCTTCTTTAGCCCCAACAACAATTGTTGGATCATCCCATTTAGCTGCTACTCCATTTACAATACGTTGTGTTCTTGTTGCAGGAGCACCACATACCACACATACAGCTGTTAACTTTGTTACAAATTCAGCTTCTGTCAATAATATTGGCATAACTCCAAATGGTTGTCCTCTAAAATCTGTATCTAACCCTGCACACATTACTCTAATACCATGTTTTGCAAGAACTTCTGTTACTTCTACAATTTCTTCATCCAAGAATTGAACTTCATCTACTGCAACTACATCTGTATCTGGTTTAACATAATCCAAGATTTCACTTGCTTTATCAATCAAAATACTTTCAACCATACTTCCTGCGTGACTTGCTACTTTTGTTTCACTGTAGCGATTGTCAATTCTTGGCTTAAATACAAGAATTTTTTGTTTGGCAAATTCTAGCACTTTTATTCTTCTAATTAACTCTTCTGTTTTCCCGGCAAACATACATCCGGAAATTACTTCCAGCCAGCCTTTTCTATATTGTTTGTACATCTCACTCATATATTATTTCTTCCACTGTTGGAAGTCCTCCTTATGTGCATAACTGCGATTTAATTTACGAAGAGCGTTTTGCTCTAATTGTCTTACTCTTTCTCTTGTGACATTATAAACATCACCAACTTCTTGAAGTGTTTTTGGTGTACCATCAATTAAACCAAATCTCATTTTCAAAATCATCTGATCTCTTTCAGGAAGTTCTTTTAATATTTCATTTACTTCTTTTTTCAAATACTGATTATTTGTATATTCAACAGGGTCAATTGTACGATTATCTGGAACAAAATCACTCAATGTTGAATTTTCATCATCACCAGTCGGGGTTTCAAGAGATACAGTATCCACATTTAAAGAACGAATTTCTCTAACTCTTTCTGGTGTAATATTTCCTACTTTTGAAGCAATTTCTTCTTCCGTTGGTTCACGGTCCAATTTTTGTAACAATTCTCTTTCAGCACGATTAATTTTAACAATCTGTTCATTTAAATGAACTGGTATACGAATATCTCTTGATTGATTGTTGATGGCTCTAACAATAGCTTGTTTTATCCACCATGTCGCATATGTACTGAAGCGAAAGCCTTTTGTATAATCGAATTTTTCTACCGCACGCATTAAACCGATATTACCTTCTTGAATTAAATCTTGAAGATTTAAACCATGTCCAACATATTTTTTTGCAATAGAAACAACTAAACGTAAGTTACTGTTAGTAAGAAGCTCTTTCGCTTCTTCATCACCTTTACTGACCCTTTTCGCTATTTCTCTTTCCTGTTCTGCTGTTAAAAGAGGAAAATTACCAATTGCATTTAAATATACTTTAACTGAATCAGTAGAATGAAAATCACTTGTTTCATCACTTGAATAATCTTCATCTTCTTCATCCGATGATTCATCGTCTTCATTGTCAAGAGAATCTTCATCTTCTAAAAGTTCTTCATCTTCTTCTAATTCAGCATCATTTTCTTCTACATCAATATCATTTTCAATAGCCCAGTCAAATAATGTATCTATATCTTCTTCAGATAAATGATTCTTAGTTGCTAAATCGTATAGCTCTTTTTCATCAATATCTTTTCCCGACTTTTTTTCAGTTAGTAAAAGGTCGCAAATTTGTTCTCTAGATAAATCTGTATTCTTATTATTCATGATTAGAGCCCTCCTATAATAGTGCTTACATACTAAGCTATTTTACACGAAAAATACAACCTCAAAAAGATGAGACTCAAAAGAATCTCATTCAGTTAAAAAAAAGTCTATAGAAAACTCCATAGACTTTTAATTCACTACTTACCAAGACCGTATTTTTTATTGAAACGTTCTACACGACCCTGTGCTTGTGCGAATCTTTGACGTCCTGTATAGAATGGATGACAGTTTGAGCAAGTATCTACTTTAATTTCTTTTAATGTAGAACCTGTTTCAAATTCAGAACCGCAGCTTGTGCACACTACTTTAGTTTTGTAGTAATTTGGATGAATATTTTCTTTCATTTCTTTTTCTCCCTTCTGCCTTAAGTCTCATGCGAACTTAAAGAAAGTGCCTAGTAATGATACCATGAGCACATTTACTTTTCAACTACTTCTCGGCAAATATCTCCACCAAGTTTCTTAATCTTTTCATCAATATCATAATATCCACGATCAATATGGTATATATCATGTATTTCTGTTTCTCCTTCTGCTAATAAACCTGCAATAACAAGACATGCACCACATCTTAAATCAGTTGCATATACTTTATCACCATAAAGTTTAGAAGGTCCTTTAATAATACTTGAGCCTTTATCAATATCAATATCAGCACCCATTCTTTGTAATTCCAAGCAATGTTTAAATCTTTCAGTATAAATTGTATCTACAACTCTACTTTCACCTTTAATTTGTGTTAAAAGAGCTGTTAGAGGCTGTTGCAAGTCTGTCGCAAAACCAGGATATGGTTTTGTCGTAATATCAACTGGAAGTAAGTTATCGTTATGTTCGACAGTAATTGTATCAATACCAATTTCCATCTTTACACCCATTTCTTCAAGTTTGCTTGTTAAAGCTTCAATATGTTTTGGGATAACATTAGTAATCTTCATTTTTCCAGCACATGCAGCGGCCATGATTAAGAATGTACCCGCTTCAATACGATCAGGAATAATTTCATGGAAACATCCTCTTAAACTGTCTACACCATCAATAGTAATAACATTAGTACCAGCACCTTTAACATTGGCACCCATTTTATTTAATAATGTCGCAACATCAATAATTTCTGGTTCTTTAGCTGCGTTTTCAATTGTGGTTCTACCATTAGCGTAAACTGCAGCCATCATAATATTAATTGTTGCTCCAACGGAAGGAATATCTAAGAATATCTTATTACCTGTTAAGTGTTCTGCTTTAATAGTATAGCAACCTCTTTCATACTCTACCGTTGCACCAAGAGCTTCAAAGCCTTTTAAATGCAAATCAATTGGTCTAGGACCTAAATAACATCCTCCTGGCATCTTCATGCGTACATAACCATATTTACCAAGTAACGCTCCCATAAAATAATATGAAGCTCTAAGTTTTGTTACGATATCTTGATCAAGATCAACATTTTTCATATTTGTTGGATCAATAATCAAATGTTCTCTTTCTTCTCTTACATCAACATTTAAAATATTTAGAATTTCTGATAATGCATTAACATCCGCAATTTTAGGAACCCCGAAAATTGTCACTGGGCCGTTTGCTAAAATTGCTGCAGGAATAAGTGCAACAGTAGCATTTTTTGAGCCAGAAATTATTACTTCACCATTTAACTCTTTTCCACCATGTATTTTAATTACTTCTTCCATTTTGCATTCATCCTTTCAACTTCTTCTACCATTTCTACAACATCATTAACAATAAGATCTGCTTCTTTTTGTGTCTGCTTAAAACGATTATCTCTTCTAGCAATCACAAACATTCCTGCATTTTTTCCTGCTGCTATACCTTTATCACTGTCTTCATAAACAATACATTCATCTTTTGAAACACCTAATGCTGCACTCGCTAATTCATATATATCTCCTGCAGGCTTAGGGTGAGCTATTTCTTCACTTGATTCAATAAAATCAAAGTATTTTCTAATACCCATTTCTTTTAGGCTGTATTCAATTTCATTAAATGCAGATGATGAACAACAAGCTAGCTTATAGCCATCATCATGTAATTTTTTCACCATTTCTGGTATATGGTCAAACATTAAATCCTTAACACAAATAGGATGTGAATCATAATATGCATCGTTTGTTCTTCTAATTGCTTCTTTTGAAACCGTATGATTTAATAATTCATAGTAAAGGTCAACTATTCCATCAAGTGTTCGTCCAACACCATCTAATAACGCTTCTTTTTTACCTGTATATCCTAATTCAACGAGATGGTTGTAATTGCCATCATAATAGAATTTTTCACTATCAAAAAGGATTCCATCCATATCAAATAAAACTGCTTTAATCACAATATCAATCTCCATGAATAATTTTACACGAACATAATAAAAATAAAAAGGATTCTAACCCAAATTAGAACCCTATTCATTCATAAAAATATATTAATCAATAACTGATGTTTGGACTAGTTTATATCCTTTAACATTACAGCCTTTTGCTTCATATATTTTATTTCCCCATCTATCAAACACATTTCCACATTCATCTTTTGTAAATGGTCCACCATCATCTCCAGGGCCTTCTGGAGTAGGTGCAGGCTTTTTAGGAACTTCAACCTTTTTCGGATTGACAATCAATGTAATTTCAATATCGTTTACAGTATTGTAATTATCCGTATCTTTTGGCGTATAAGTGGCTTTGAATGTATTTGTTCCCGCATTTCCAACAGAAGTTGTTGTATCGTCCTGCCATGTAAAACCGTCTGGAAGCGTTGCGTCCGCAAGGGTCTGTCCGACAACCACCGTCAAATTAGTTGGCACAGTATAAGCTGGGTTTGCCTTGCTGATTGTAAATTCTTTCCAGTCGTCCGTTTCCGCACTCGCATAAGTATCATCTTCCGCAACCGTCGCTTTTACTTGATATGTTCCAGCGTTTGTTGGAGCAGTATCAATATCTTTCCAGTCATTTCCGTCTTTGACCTGATAAGAGAACGCAACTTCTCTGTTATCGCCTGTAACGGTATAATCATCCGCTGATAATGACACAGCGTTACCGTCATAGGTTTTATCTAACTTCAAGCTGTCTTTGAAAGAAATGGTACTTGCTTTTTTAGCTATCCATTTACCATAGTAGGTCTTTCCTACTTTTGGAGTAATTACAGCCGTTCCAGTACATTCTTCGTTATCATACCAGCCTAAAAACTTAGATCTTGCTTTTGTTGGTGTGGCAAGAGTGTTTGCGGTAAATTCTATATTCTCTGGGAATGTACCGCCGTTTGTGACAGCGACTATGCCGTGAGAATCGTTAAGACCAGCCTTGTTTTTAGCCTCTTTGGGGTTGGCGGATGTGTTGCTCACATAGATGATAGCAGTAGAGGACATAGGCGCATTATTCTGCCCCGTAGTAATCATAGAACCAAATGTGTTGTCACCATAAGTTATACTGCCACACTCCGTCAAATCGACAGCCACAAGTGACGGACACTCTACAAACGCACGATTGTCCGAATTTGCGCTATCAGCTTTCAACCTAAATGTTTTAAGGTTCTTCGCATAACGGAAAGAGCCGCTTTCACTACTATATTTGTTCACATCAATGGTAACTTTCTCCAACTTGCTGTCACCAAGAGTATATCCTGTGAACGTGGCATCTCCTCCCAAAATAGAAAGGGTAGTCACATTAGGAAACGCAGATTGTGAAAAGTTAGTTGCATTTTTGCCGCTCAGAACAACTTCTGTCAAATCTGCATTCCTCGAAAAACACCTCCAGAATGTTTTTGTATCTGTATCAGCCGAACTGCTGATGAATGTTCCAAGAATACTGACTTTTTTTAATGAGGTCATAGCAGGATAGTTACCTGTTCCACGGAATGGGTCATCCGTGCAGGTTACAACCGCATCCTCACCAATTACTAACTCCTCTAACGAAGTCCCCGGGAATTGCACGCCCTCTAATGTTATTTCTCCCAGTAGTGTCAGCTTTTTCAGAGAAGAACAGTTCAAAAAAGACCATTCACCGAGTTTTTTAACCCCTGAAGGAATAACAAGTTCTGTAATAGCCGTACCATGAAACGCACCGGCGTTAATATTTGTTACTTTGTCAGTCAATACTATTTTTGCAAGTTTCTGTGCAGAGAAAGCAAAACGACTAGGAACAGTTTCTACATCAATAGTCAAACTCTTCAGTCCCGATTTTGTAAACGCATTTGACATGCCTCCTCGAAGTCCAATGGTGATTCTGTCAGTCAGGGTGAAGGAATCCAAATTAGGCATTTCTGAAAAGGCGTACGCACCAATATAGTTCAAATTGCTCAAGGCATCAAAATTCACGGTGAACTTTGTCCCACGGAACGCCGCGCAGCCTACGCCGGTAAAGCTGCTGGGCAGCCAGTTGGAAAGCTCCACGTTATCACCCAAGCTGCTACAGCCATCGAACATACTGGTTGGGATATAGGTGCCGGTATAAACAACATCTTTGGAATCGGTATCAGTAATGGCGGGAGCCTGGAAACCGTCCGCCCATTTAACAGTAGTCAAATTAGTATCACCACGGAAAATATGATCGCCCAAATCCGTAATGCTGGCCGGGATATTGGCTGTTGTCAATGCAGTTAAATTTCTGAAAGCAGAATTTCCAATAGATGTAACACCTTCGCTTATTTCAACATTGGTTATGCTGTCAGCGTATTCTTTCCAAGGTCTGGTATCCTCATTACTTGTAAAAATAAAATCCGCCATAGCCGCCGTACCAGAAATCGTCAGCGTATAAGTCGGATTGCCGCTGTCCTCATTATTCTGTTCCAACTTCCATGTTACATTATCATTTTCAGTCGCTCCACAGCTTCCACTCATGGTATCGCCAGTCTGTGGTGTGATTTCAGGATTATCATCTACACTTGCAGGCGCAATGCCACGATTCAGATTTTGGGATTCTCCATCTGTTTCTGTTGTATCCTCGCTGTTCGTATCTTTGGTATCATCGGTTTCTGCTGTATCCACGCTGTCTGTATCTTTGGTATCATCGGTTTCTGTATCTGTGACGTTTGTGGTATCTGTCGTATCCGTAACGTCTGTCACATTCGCCGTATCGTCAGACCCATCATTTCCCTGTGCAAAAACGATATTCGCCTGCATATCAAAGACCATACACAAAACAAACAGGAAAGCAAGTATGCTTTTGAATCTTTTTTGCTTCATATTTTTTCTCCTTTTCATTCTTCATTGTTGAGGTGCCGAACCAAACTTTCGTCTCGCCCTGTATTTCCTTATAACGAAAAATTTCATTTTTATGGTTATCTTATTCTCCACCTTCTAGCATTAGATTTATGTTTCTATATTGGATAAATAGGATAGAAATATGATGATACAAAAAGCAGACTTTTTATGTCACACTATATTTCTGCTTTTTTCACAGTCAAACTGCTTGTTTTTATCCAGAATTAACCAAAATTAAAAATAACACTTTCGGTGCAAAAAATCTAGGTTTTCAGATTAAAAACTTCAAGAAATTCTAAAAGTCTGAAGTGAAAAAAGACTAATCCTACAGAGCTTTTCAGCTAAAGATAGAATTAGTTAGTTAATTTTAAATCATCCAACACCATAGATAGAGCTAAACAAAAATACAGTTATTCTGTATTCTTTTCACATCTCACTGTAACTCTACTTGCTCCACCATATGTACATGTAAACAATGTTAATGGCCATTGTCCATTAGTCATATTATCCACTTCATCTGGTTTTAATAATTCAATACCAGCTACACTGTATGTAAATACATTCCCTACAGCATCAGTAAATGTAACGATATCTCCCTTTTGTAGATTTGATATTTTTTTAAAGTGTGCTTCTGAATTATGTGCAGCAATCACCATGTTATCAAGATATATACTCCCTGTATATCTACAAGGAGCTTTTTTCAATAAAGAGTAACTCCATGTACTTAATACAGGTAATTTTATATTAATTGATGGTATTTCTAGTATTCCTATACATCCTGCTTCCTCTAATTCCGGAAGAGATACTTCAGGCATTTCCATTTCAGGATTTAATAGATAGTCTGGAATTTGTATAAGTGATGTATCTTGTTGACGATTATTCTTTTGTAGGTATTGTTCAAGGATTTGTTTTTGATTTTGATCTTGATTCATATTGTCATAGATATTATATAGATGTAAAAGTAATGCAAATAATAAACAAACCTTTCCAATCCACGTAAATATCTTTGCTTTATTCTTCATATTTCTTGTATGCTTTACCAATAACCAAAAAAATAATACCCGTAATGATAAGTACTGGAACTGGCCATAACAATTGACCTGTAAGTGGTATTTGATTAGATGGTTTTTGTTGTTCTACAATTACTGGTGTTTTTGCAGTATTTGTTAAAACAACTGTATTTCCTTCTGAATTAGAACTTACTGTATATCCTCTTGGCACTGTTGTTTCAACAACATTCCATATATATTTTGACGATAAATCATTCCATGTATATGACCAATGATTCTCAGCATTTAGAATTTGTTGATCATATAGAATAGTATTTCCTTGTACATCTCTTTGTAACAAATCTACTTGAATGGATGATGGCCTATTATTATCTAAATCTTGTTCCCACACTTTTAATACATGTAAAGTGGAATTTAACTTTTTACTTCAGCTGTGTCAAAAACAATGCTTTTACGCATAAAAAATCCATGCATGCAATATTATTTCTAATACTGTATACATGGATTTTTATCATTTCATTTTAATAAAATATGCTTTTAATTACTTAAGCTTTGTCAGCAGAACCGAAAGCACCGCACATTTCAACAACTTTAGCTGTGATTGCATCGCATCCTGGCTTTAGAAGTTTACGAGGATCATATCCTTTTCCTTCTTTATCTTTACCAGCTTCGATATATTCACGAGTAGCTTTAGCAAATTCAAGTTGTAATTCAGTGTTAACGTTAACTTTTGATACGCCAAGTGTAATAGCTTTGTGAACTTGTTCAAATGGAATACCAGAACCACCGTGTAATACTAGTGGTTTTCCATTAACTGCATGGTTAATTTCATCTAGACGAGTGAAGTTCAATCCAGCCCAGTCAGCAGGATATACACCATGAATGTTACCAATACCAGCTGCTAAGAAATCAACACCTAAGCCAGCGATAATTGCACATTCTTTTGGATCAGCTAATTCACCAGCTGATGTAACACCATCTTCTGTACCACCGATACCACCAACTTCACATTCTACAGATACACCTTTAGAATGAGCTAGTTCGATAATTTCTTTTGATTTTTCTAGATTTTCCTCGAAATCATAGTGTGATCCATCAAACATTACAGATGTGAAACCAGCTTCGATACAAGCTTTAGCACCTTCAAATGAACCGTGGTCTAAGTGAAGAGCTACTGGAACTGTGATTCCCATTGAATCATGAATATCTTTAACCATGTCAGCTACTGTTTTGAAGCCTGCCATGTATTTACCAGCACCTTCAGATACGCCTAAGATTACTGGTGATTTTGCTTTCTCGCATCCAGCTAAAACAGCTTTAACCCATTCTAGGTTGTTAATGTTGAATGCAGGAATTGCATAATGGCCCTCATGGGCTTTGTTGATCATTTCTGTTGCAGAAACCATTACCATAAGTAATTAATACCTCCTAATTGTCATACCTATTTTACGACATCTAACCATAAAATTAAAGATGAACAACTCCAAAATTAGATAAAACTATTCTTTTGTTATTTACCAAAGAAGACAAAGAAAAAGTCTTCAAAATGAAGACTTTAACGATTAATATTCTTCTTCGTTTTTAACTGTTTCAGAAGTTTCTTCTTCCTCGTCGATATCGTCTGTATCATTTTCAAATTCATCGATAATACTTTGACTGCTATGAACTTCTTCATATTTACGACGATTTCTGATATCCCACATATTACCTTTCAAGGAAGCAAATCGATTATCAAGCATCAATTCTGAATAGAATTGAGATTTCTTTCTTGATTGTAATTCTTCAGGAATAGCCATCATTTGAGCAACTTCTTGCCAAAGAGTTTTAAACGCTACTTCCCCACTATGTTTAACAAGACATGCATATGCAATGTCTGTCATATTCTCTTTTTTAGCTAATGCCATTTCTTTCACCTCACATATGTTCTTTTGCTTCAACACCAATACTCCATAAAGCATTCTTCAGTGTAATTTCGCAAGCTTGTACTAACGCTAATCTTTCAGCAGATAATTCCATATTGTTTTCATCTAGAATCTTGCTGTCGTTGTAATAGCTGTGGAAACTTTGAGCAAATTTTGTAATATAGTTAACAACTTTATGAGGCATACGTGTATTAGCCGCATCAGCGATAGTTTTTTCAAACTCATTCATTTCCTTTAATAAAGTCATTTCTTTTTCAGTAGTGATTAAATCATACTTAGTCGCAAGTTCTATATGTTTACCCTTTTCTAATACAGAACACATTCTAGCGTGAGCATATTGAGCATAGTAAACTGGGTTGTCATTTGATTTTTTAGTTGCTAAGTCTAAGTCAAAATCCATTTGTGTATCTCCAGCTCTAGACACAAAGAAATAACGTACTGCATCTACGCCTGCTTCTTCTAACAAGTCTCTTAAGGCAATACCTTTACCAGAACGTTTTGATAATTTGAATTCTTCGCCATCTTTAATCATGCGAACCATTTGAATAATATCAACATCCAGTTTTTCACTTGGATAGCCAAGTGCTTGAATAGCTGCTTTTAGACGAGGAATATAACCATGGTGATCAGCACCAAACAAATCAACTAATTGATCAAATCCTCTATCTAGCTTGTCTAAGTGATAAGCAATATCTGGTGTGAAATATGTATATGAGCCATCACTCTTGATTAGAACTCTATCTTTATCATCACCTAATTCGCTGGTTCTTAGATATAAAGCACCATCATTTTCGTATGTATAGCCCTTTTCCTTTAATGTTTCTACAGCTTTTTCAACTAGACCTCTATTTCTAATATCCTGTTCACTTGTCCAAACATCAAATTCAACACGATATTCATTTAAGTCACTCTTTAATTTATCTAGTTCTGCTTTTAACCCATATGTTCTAAAGAAACTGTAGCTTTCTTTAGGATCAATGTCGGCATATTTATCACCATATTCACGGACGATATTATCAGCGATATGGATTAAATCTTCCCCATGATATCCATCTTCTGGAAGTTCTGCCTCTTTTCCACAAGCTTGTAAGTATCTAGCTTGAAGTGATAAAGCCATGTTGTTAATCTGGTTACCAGCATCATTTACATAATATTCTCTAGTAACGTCATATCCAGCCATTTTCATGATACGTGATAAAGAGTCACCTACTGCTGCACCACGTGCATGTCCTGGATGTAAGTCTCCAGTTGGGTTAGCTGATACATATTCAATATTGATTTTTTTTCCATGTCCTGCATCACTTTGGCCATAAGTATCTTTCTTTTCTAATACTTTAGTGATAACAGCCTGTAAAGAATCATTCTTCATAAATAAGTTAATAAAACCTGGACCAGCAATTTCTAAATGATCCACATTTGCACTTTCAAAATCAAAATATTTTTCAATTGCTTCGGCAATGTCTCTTGGTTTGCCACCTAATTTCTTAGATGATTTCATTGCTACGTTTGTTGCATAATCCCCATGTGCTTTATCTTTAGGAAGACTTAATTCGATTTCATTTTCTTCCATAGCTACAGAATATGCTTCTTGAATTGCTTTTATAAAAGCTTGTTTTAGAGTTGTTTCTATTTCACTCATATTCCTAATCCTTTCAACTTCCAAATAAGTGTTTGATTTGTCACTACCTCATTACCTTGATATATGCTATATCGAATCATAATGCTATCTGCATCACGATTATATTCTTCAAGTTTTGTATCCATTTTCATTTCCCCATAAGGACTTAATATTTTTGCAATTCCTCGTTTATTGAGTCTAAGATAAGTTTCTGTTTTTATTTCCGCATGGCGTTTTAATATAACATAATCGTCACAAAAAGATATCTCATGTTTAATATGCGGGTTATCTTTTTCCTGATACGTTAAAACGCGATTGGAATAGTTTCCTTTCCCATCCGCGAGTATTGTTTTTCTATGAGACAACAAGTCTTCTTGTACCAATTGAATCGAAATTTCCATATTTGTACCACTGAATTATACTGAAGAGACTTTTCATGTCAACATAAAAAAACGCTTTTCTTGACAAAATAATTATTTTATCAAAAAAGGCATGAAAATTTTAGCTAAAGTAAGGAAAATAAAGAAACCAAGAACATCCGTAGCTGTTGTTAAAAAGATACTTGAAGAAACAGCTGGATCTTGATGAAATTTCTTCAACAGTACGGGAATAATAAATCCAAATACACCTGCAATAATTAAATTACCTATCATTGCAAGAAAGATTATTAATCCTAGATAAATATTATGATAAATAACAGCGACAATAACACCTGTAACTAAACCATTTACCGCCCCATCAATTACACCTAAGAAAATTTCTTTCACAAATGGTTTAACACATTTTTTAAAGGTCAAATTTGAATCGGCGAGTTGTCTAACCATAATGGAAGTTGTTTGTGTTCCAGCATTACCACCCATACCAGTAACGATAGTCATGATGGAAGATAAAGCCACAACTTTCGCTATTGTACTTTCAAATGACTTTACCGTTAATGATGCTAAAAATGCAGTAGCTAAATTAACCAGCAGCCAAGGTAATCTCATCTTGATTGATTGAGTTAATGAAGTATATATATTTTCTTCACTGTTAACACCAGCCATTGATAACATATCTTCGTTATCTTCTTCGATAATGACATCAATAATATCATCCAGTGTGATAATACCTAATATTTGTCTTTTTTGGGAAATAACAGGAATTGCCTTAAGGTCATATTTTGCAACGATTTTAGCAACTTCCTCTTGGTCCAGTTCTGGTGTTACCGTATAGACATTTGTATTCATTATCTCACCTAATGTAAAATTATGTTCTTTTGAAAGTAAGTCTCTCAAATCACATTTACCAACAAGTTGCCCTGCTTCATTCACAACAAATAAAATTTCAATAACTTCTGTTTTTGGGCCTATTTCTCTAATTTTATTTAGAGCCTGCTCTACTGTACTACTCTCTTTTAAAGCAATGTAGGCAGTTGTCATAATACCGCCAGCACTGTCTTCAGGATATTGCAACAACGTTAATATCTGATGCTGTTCATCCGATTTCATAGCATTAATTAATTCTTTTCTTCTACCAATGGATAAACCACCTAGAATATCAACAATATCATCTTTTTCCATAAACGAAAAAGCATCTAAAATAGTTTTATTGTCTAGATATTTGCAAAATAAGAAGCGTTGATCCTCTTCAGCGTTTTCAATAATTTTTGCAAGGTTATAATCATTCAATAGAGAAAAGAAGATAGATAAATCCACATCATCCATTTCTCTTAATATTTCACAAATATCCATCGGACTATGTTCTTCTAGATACTCATTTAATACAACAGAGTCTTGATTACTGATAAATCCAAGCAGTTCTTCTTTCATGTTGTCACGCTTTCTTTATTTCTACTTTTCTTTTCTTTCCTTTAACACATAATTCATTAATAGACACTTCTTTTTCAAAAACCGTCACTGTAGAATAATTTTCCTGTATTTCTAAAGTACCAATCTTTTCAAAAGGAAATACCGTACATAAAGCTCCAATAATATCTTTTGGTCGTATTTTATCTTTTCTACCTGAGCGAATTAAAAGTTCTGTTACCTGTAATTTTTTTTCTTTTTCTTTTTCTATCGTACTTGTCAAATTGCCAACCTTCTTATTTGAAAATTCATAAGGTTCAAAATGACTAAGACAATATTTTCCAACTTTCGTCTCCAAGTCACTCGCATTTAATAATGTAACTACGGTACCACTACTTGTATTATGCGCTGTTCTACCACTGCGATGAATGAGTGTTTCTTCATCTTCTGGCAGTTCATAATGAATAATATCGGATATATCTTGAATATCCATTCCTCTAGCCATCGCATCGGTTGCGACAAGTACGCGAATCTTGCCTTCTTTAAAACTCTTCAAAACTGATAATCTTTTTCTTTCATTATAGTTACTTGAAAAAGCAGAACACAAAATATTACGTTCTTTTAGCTTTTTGGCTAAAATCATCGCCACTTCTTTGTGACTCACAAAAACAATACAAGATGTTATTTCTTTGGTTTTAAAGTATTGAAATAATGTGTTTATTTTATCTTCTGTCTGTATATAATATGTCTTTATTTCTTCTTTAATTTGTGAATCATTCAAATAAAGTAATTCACTATCTTCCGGTAAAAACTTCTTTACTTTATCAGTAATCGTCGCCGAAAATAAAGCGACTGGTGAATGAATCTTATCTAATAATTCTTTTGTCTCATCAAATTGACCTGTAGAAATAATTAAATCTGCTTCATCAAGAATCAATCTTTTGATATTAGATACCTGTAAATATCCCTGCTTGTATAAATCAAGCAATCTACCTGGGGTACCAATTATAACTTGCGGGTTGTGTCTTAGAGAATTAATCTGTTTATCAATTGGTATACCACCAATACATGAAACGACCTGAATTTTTGCATATGTTGCAAGTTTCTTTGCCAGGTTGCTTGTTTGAATGGAGAGTTCACGTGTTGGTGACAAAATTAAAAGTTGTGTTTCTCCACAATTTTCATCAATTTCCTGTAATGATGGATATAAGAAAGCTAAAGTTTTCCCAGAACCAGTTTCTGCTTGAATCGCAAATGAATTTCCTTCCTTAAATTTCTCGTTTGCTACTTCTTGTACTGGTCTAAGGGAATAAAACCCTAACTCTTTCATCGCTTTTTCTATATTTTTATTCTGCATAGTAAAAGTATAAACATTTCCCGTAAAAAAATGCGGAAATTTCTTCCACATTTCTATTTTTTATTTAATGTATAGCCTAAAAAGCCACCAGACATTCCCCCAATAATATGTGTAAATTGTGAAATGTTATCCTTAACAAAAATTGCAGAACTTACTTCTTGTCCTAAATATAATATTAATATCAAAATAAATGTTAGAGGTATTGTCCCACTTTTTAAAGAAGTAAACGAACTCATCACAATCATCATAAAGACGATTCCACTAGCTCCAAGTAGTGCTGTTTTAAAGAATAGATTATTTAATATCCCTGTTACTAATGCTGTAATGATGATGCAGATAAGTAGATTTTCTGAACCGTATTTTTCTTCAAGCATTGGTCCTAATAATAGTAAGAGCATCATATTATTTATATAATGCTGTATATTTGCATGACCTAAAACATGTGTAAACAAGCGAACATACATTAATGGATCAGCTAATGAAGTACGATACGTACAAAATAACAAAGTATTTGATTTACCCTTAGTTACCATATTTAAAATTAAGACAATAAAAGAAATAAAGGCAAACGATAAAACAACAGGACTGTTATAGCTTATTTTCTTCATATTATCACCTGATTTCTTTTGGATAGTAAATTCTATCATCTTTTAAGATTTGTCCCTTAACTAAACTTTTAACAATGGCACTGGCTGAAGATATTTCCTGTATCTCACCACCATGTTTTCTTACCCATATAGCATTACCTGCATCATTGCTGTAAGGAACATATGGTTTTTGTCCTACTTCATCTTTAGCTAGATAATATTTAGGATCATAGCCATTCTCTTTTAACTTCTTCTTTATCAGCTTTTCACTTTCACTTGTATTATCCATGTAATCAAATAAATTACGATTCAATAATCTGCTTGCTAAATCACTTAATATTGGATCATCTGACTTGGATAACAAATAAAAGCCATAAGTACATGCATTTTCATCAAGGGCATAATATTCTTCTAAAGTAAGTGGTCTTTGATCAATTAGTGGATATAATTCAGTAACTGTAGATGGTGTTTTACCATTTTTCGCTAGATACCTGAATCTTGCAAACATTTTTACTAACAGATTTTCAAAGCTGCGGGCAACTGGATGATAATATACCTGCCAATACATGTGATATCTAGCCATAATATAGTTTTCCACAGCATAGACACCACTTTCCTTAACAACTATCAAATGATCTGATACACGTAATGTTCTTAGAATTCTTTCTAAATCAAATTCTCCATACTTTGTACCCGTAAAATATGCATCTCTTAAAAGATAATCCATACGGTCAGCATCAAGTTGGGCACTGACTAATTGTGTTAATAGTGGATTTTTAGATTCATGACGAATAACATCGGCTACTTCTTTTGCTAAACCTTCTTTTGTTTCTTCAAGAATTTTGGTAATTTCGGTATTTTCTTCAATAATACAACATGTATATTCTTCATGACTCATACCACCAATCTGTTCAAAAGCATGAGAATACGGACCATGACCTATATCATGCAACAAGCCTGCTAACATGACAGTTACTTTCTCATCTTCTGTTAAAGCTTCAGCAATATCAGGTACTTCACTCACCATTCTTCTGACAATTTCATATACACCTAAAGAATGTGCAAATCTTGTATGATCAGCCGTATGATAAACCATATAACTGCCACCAAGTTGACGAATACGACGCAGCCTTTGAAACCACGCAGAATTGATACATTTCCACACTACATCATAATTAACATGAACATATCCATGAATTGGATCTCTTAAAACCTTTGTTTCATCCGTTTTTAAAAACATAAAAAAGGTCTCCTTTTGCCTATATTTTAGCATGGAAACCTTTCTTTTTACCCTTCTACAAGTAATACTACTGCTTGAGCAAGGACTCCTTCTTGTCTTCCAACAAAACCAAGTCCTTCACCACGAGTTGCTTTTACACTCACTCTACTAATATCACAATCAAGAGCTTCTGCGAAATTATGACGCATTTCCTCAATATGTGGTGCCATCTTAGGCTTTTCAATTAGAATTAAGCTATCAATATTACCAATACGATATCCTAAATCTCTCATCATTTTTCCAACTTCTTTCAAGATGATTAAAGAGTTAACCCCTTCCCATTTAGGATCAGTATCAGGGAAGTGATGTCCCAAATCTCCTAATGCTAAAGCTCCTAGAATTGCTTCGGCAACTGCATGTGTTAAAGCATCCGCATCACTATGACCTAATAATCCTTTTTCATAAGGTATTTCTACACCACCAAGTACAAGTTTGCGATTTTCTGCAAAACGATGAATATCTGTTGATTGTCCTATTCTCATTTCTTTTCCTCATATCCAGCTTTCTTTTCTTCTAGTTTAAGCCAATTACTGGAAAAGTAGTAGATAGAAGTAAGTGAAGCAGCTAGTATCCAAGTCCAGCTGTATCCCCAGCCAATAACGGAAATATCGGTAGAAGTTGGAATAATAATGGCCAAATAGATTTGTCTAGCAATAACAAATGAAGCAATAGATGTAATCATTGGAATACTGCTTCTGCCTGATGCACGCAAAGCACCTGAATACATCTGATGGAAACACAAGAATATATAGAATGGACACATAATTCTTAAAATGATTGTTCCATTTTTGATGACATCAGGATCTGGTGAGAAGATTTGTATAATACTGTTTGAAAAGGTAAACACAATAGCGCCTAATGACACGACAATGCCAATTGACATAACTAAAGAAGCTCTTACCCCTTCTTTTACACGTTTAAACTCTTTTGCGCCTAAGTTTTGTCCACAGAATGTTGTAATTGCCAGCATCAAGCTGTTAACTGGTAATCCTAAGAAGTTATCAATCTTATTTGCACAAGAATATCCTGCTACTCCAGAAGAGCCAAAACGGTTAATATATGCCATAACAATTAAGTTAGAGAAAGAAACAATCATACCCTGCACGCCTGCTGGCACACCAATTTCAACGATTTTCTTTAATATTTCTTTATCCATTCTCAATTTAGATATAGATACTTTATATTCTTTTTTAGTTCCTAATAATACAAATAGTACGAGAAACATACTAACAGCTTCACTGATAATAGTTGCCCACGCTGCTCCAGCTACTCCCATATTTAAATTATGCACAAAGAATAAATCTAAAAATATATTTAGTACTGATGTTGCCATCAAGAAATATAATGGACTTTTAGAATCACCAACAGCCTGTAAAATACCAGTTCCCGCATTATATACAGTCAAGAATATTGAGCCAAGGAAATAAATAGAAAGATATGCTTCAGCATCATGGTAGTAATCACTTTGAGTACCAATCCATTTTAAAATCATAGGACTCATAAAATATCCAAATAACAATAAAGCAATACCAAATAAGATTGAAAATAACAAGAAGGTATGTATTGCAGCAGATTCTTCATTTACTTTTCTAGCCCCAAAATATCTAGAAACAACTACCCCTGCACCTGTTGCTAAACCCTGGAAGAAAGCAATCAACAAGTTGATAATTGGTGTACTAGCACCAACTGCTGCTAAAGCTGCTTTACCTACATAGTTTCCTACAACAACTGAGTCAATTGTGTTATACATTAACTGAAAAAAATTACCAAGTAGTAGTGGTAGTGCAAATAGCGCTATTTTCTTATAGACATTGCCTGTCGTCATTAAACCTGATTCTTTTGACATATTACCCCCTAGTTACGATTATAATTTTCTATTCTAATACTAGATAACAAGATTTCAAGATTAATGATTTATAATTATGATATGGAAAAAATGTGTCTACCTGAAGAAATAACTACATGTATCAAATTATTGAATCAGAATCATTATGAATGCTTTGTTGTAGGTGGTGCTGTTAGAGATGCTTTGTTGCATAGAAATATACACGATTATGATTTATCTACAAATGCCACACCAAATGAAGTTCATCAAGTTTTTCATGATTATCCTGTTTTTGATACAGGCATACAACATGGAACTGTAACAGTAGTGATTAATCATATACATATTGAAATTACCACTTATCGTAAAGAATCAAATTATTCCGATCATAGACATCCTGATAAGATTACTTTTACAAAAAACATTCAAGACGACTGTGCTAGACGCGATTTAACAATCAACGCTTTTGCCTATCATCCTGATTTTGGTGTACAAGATTTTTTTCATGGTTTAGAAGACCTGCATAACAAAGAAATAAATTGTGTAGGTAACCCTGATGAAAGATTTAATGAAGATGCTTTAAGAATACTACGAGCGTTGCGTTTTGCTACAGAACTTAATTTTAATATTTCTTCTTCTACTGCACATGCGATTCATCAACATAAAAAGGATTTAAAATATATCGCTATTGAACGAATTACTGAAGAATTTAATAAGATACTTGTCTCTTATAACCCAGGAAATACTTTATATGCATTCAGAGATGTTTTAGAAGTATTTATAAAAGACATAAATGTTTTAACCAAAGAAGATTTTCTATTATTAGATACTGCTAAAAATGATTTAGTCTTGCGTTATGCCGTATTATTTCTTAAACTCAACACAAATACATTAGTCACTTTAAAACTACCAAATCATACTATTTCTGATATTAAACTACTTATTAATCATGCTAGTTTACCAAGTAATAGTATTTTTGATGTTCGTTATCTTTTGTATCAGTTAAAAGATAAATACTCTATTTATCTTTCATTTAGAAAAACAATAGATTCTTCATTCAACTTAACTGCTGTAGAAGAAATGATTGAACAAATACAGCAAAATCATGACTGCATCTCACTTAAGCAATTAGCAATTACTGGTCTAGATTTACAACAAATCGGTTTAACCGGTTCCAAAATAAAACAAGCATTAGAAACATGCTTGTTAAAAGTTATGAAAGATGAATTACACAACGAGAAAGAAGAACTTCTTTCATTTTGCAAAAGCATCAATTAATTTAGTAAGAAATAAAGCTAAAATAACATATACCACTAATATAATTAACTCAAATGTAATAACTGAATATGAACGCGGATAAAAAACTGATAACCCAGCAACTACTAATCTAGTTGGAAAATATAAACCAATCCACGTTGATATCGTATAAAACTTTTTACGAGTCGTTATAATTTCTAACGAAATTTCCGTTGTTTTTTTATGACAAGCATATTCAAAAATGACAATTACTGCTATAAACAAAATGATACAAAGCATGCTATAAAAATCATTTTGCAAAACGATTATTGTTGCTACCTGTAACAAGAAACAGATTATTTCTAATAATACAAAATACAACAAAATTTGCTGAAGATTATCTTTTCTTATTTCTTTGATCTTTGGTAAATCTTCATCGCTATAATAATCATCATTTAATAAATAATCCGTTGTCACATTAAACAATTTGCTTAATTCTAATATATTACTGCTACTTGGATCTGCTGTCCCCTGTTCCCAGCGTGAAACAGCTTGTCTAGAAACCTGCAACTCATCTGCTAAGTCCTCTTGTGAAAAACCATTCTTTTTTCTTAATTCAACTATCTTATCACTTAGATTCATGTTCTTCTTCCCCCTAAGATTTGGCAGTTTCATTGTAATTGTAAAAGATTTTCTGTACCACCACATACACTTTACAATTATGCAACTTAAGTTTACATGCCTATAATTTTTGTTTAGCGATATAATTATGCAAAAAGAGTAAGATATAAATTATAATGCGGAGGCTATAATGAAAATTGATTATCATGTGCATACAGAATTCAGCAATGATTCTGATTATCCTATGGAAAAAGTAGTACAAGATGCTATTGCTATGGGATTAGATGAAATTTGCTTTACTGACCATGTTGATTATGAAGCAAAAAGTGATTGGGAAGATCCTGATAATTTAATTTACCAAAATAATGTTGCTGTAAGTTCACATTTAATACCCATAACAAATGTAAAATACCTGAACTACTATCAAACAATTCAAAATTTAAAAAAACTATACGGTAATCAGATTTCTTTAAAGTTAGGTTTAGAATTTGGGATGCAAGCACATACGATTGAACGATTTGAAAATTTATTTAAACAATATCCTTTTGATTTTATTATTTTATCTATACATGAAATTGAAAATAAAGAATTATGGAATCAGAATTTTCAACATGATAAAACCCAGCAAGAATATAATGAGCAATACTATGAATCATTATTATACCTAGTACAAAATTATCATCATTACAGCGTATTAGGCCATATGGATATCATTCGACGTTATGACCCATTAGGAAATTATCCTTTAAAAAATCTTAAGGCAATCATTACTGAGATTCTAAAAACCGTTATTGCGGATAATAAAGGCATCGAAATTAACACATCAAGTTACAGATATGGAATTGATGATCTTACTCCATCACGTGATATTTTAAAGCTATATAAAGAATTAGGTGGACGAATATTAACAATTGGCAGTGACAGTCATAAAAAAGAACATCTTGGTGCTTTCATCGATAAAACAAAAGATGAATTAAAATCATTAGGTTTTAAAGAATTTTGTACATTTGATCAAATGAAACCTATATTTCACAATTTATAAAAACAGAATTATCCTCTGTATATATTATAGAATTATTCATTAAAACTTGCCATTTATAGTAAAATTTTAGTTTATTAGATGCATTCATCTCACCACTCAAGAGTAGTAGGTTTTCTGCTTGGATGTTTAAAAATAGTCTATATGATTGCATACAGGCTATTTTTTCTATATCATTTTTTGAAATGCTACTCTAGGTTCATTATTTTGAATTGTGATATTTCCACATTTAATAAAGCCGTTTTTCTTTAAAGTTTTTTGCATAGAATGATTTAATTCATGCGTATCAATACGAATATCACGCAAGCCTTGCTCTTGCGTTAATTTTTCAGCATATTGAAATAACCTACCTGCTAATCCCTTGCCTTTAAAAGAAGGTAAAACAGCAATACGATGAACAGCCGCATACTTATTTGTATTTAACCAGTTCCCATCAATTTCTTTATAATATGGATCACCCTTAAATGTAATATAGAATGTACCTATAATTTGATTATTTTCTTCTAATACATAAGTGCCATTTTCTTCAATATCACTTTGTATTTGTTTTTCATCAGGATATCCATTTTGCCATTGTGGAATGCCATTTTCTTTAAAATATTTCTGAGCCTCCTGAATAATCTTCATAATGCCAGAAATATCATTTAAATTTGCCTGTCTAATCATGTTTAAAAAAAGCGGTTACCCGCTTTACTCCTATAATTTTTTGAATTGTTCTACATCAAGAACGAAGATCGTTGCTCCACCAACTTGTACTTCAACTGGAAATGAAGCATATCTTCCGATATCATAACTTGCTGTGGAAGGTACAATTTCTGTACGACGTTTAGATTCATTACCAATAATTTCAATACAATGTTCTACCTTATCATCATCAGTACCTACGATAATTGTTGTATTTCCTGCGCGAAGGAAACCACCTGTTGTTGCTAAACGAGTTACTGAGTATCCACCTTTAGTTAATGAAGAACTTACGCTTGATGCATCATCATTGGAAACAATTGCTAATATTAGTTTCATAATGCCACCTCTTTCTATAATTATTCTATCACCTTTTTAGTGCGTTATACATTGAAACGGAAGAAAACTACATCTCCATCCTTCATAATATAATCTTTTCCTTCAAGACGTATTTTTCCATGTTCTTTTAAAGCTACTTCTGACTTATATTCCATTAAATCTTCGTAGCTGTAAACTTCAGCACGAATAAATCCTTTTTCAAAATCTGTATGAATAATACCAGCACATTTTGGAGCTGTCATACCTTCATGGAATGTCCATGCTCTACATTCAGGTTCACCTACTGTAAAGAATGTTCTTAGACCTAATAAATGGTAAGCAGCTTGAATTATTTCTTCTAGACCACTCTTTTTGATACCTAAATCTTCTAAGAAAGCAATCTTTTCTTCTTTATCAAGTCCTGATAATTCTTCTTCAATCTTTGCACAAATAGCGATACATTCACTATTTTCACCCTTAGCAAACTCTTTAACACTTTGATAGTATTTGTTCGCTTCTGGATTAGCGATTTCTTCATCACTCATATTAGCAACATAGATAACTGGTTTTGCTGTTAAAAGTGAAAAACCTTTCAAGTATTCTAATTCACTGTCACTTAACTCAAGTAAACGAACTGGTTTTCCTGCTGTTAAGGCAGTTTGTAATTTAGTTAGAATTTCATATTCAATAATTGCATCTTTTTCTTTAGTTTGTGCTTTACGAGCAACTTTAGAAATTCTATTTTCTACTGTATCTAAATCGGCAATACATAATTCAAGATTGATTTCTTCAATATCACGAATTGGATCTACTGAACCTTCAACGTGCATGATATTTGAATCATCAAAGCAACGTACTACATGGCATATTGCATCTGTTTGACGAATATGAGATAAGAACTGGTTACCTAGTCCTTCACCTTTAGAAGCCCCTTTCACTAGACCTGCAATATCTGTAAATTCAAATGTAGTATAGATTGTCTTTTTTGGATGGAATAATTCCACCATATTATCCATTCTTTCATCAGGCACTTCTACTACACCTACGTTAGGATTAATTGTAGCGAAAGGATAGTTTTCCGCTAATACCTGGCTGTTTGTAATCGCATTAAATAAAGTAGATTTTCCAACATTTGGCAAACCAACAATTCCAGCTGTTAATGACATTTAATTCTCCTCCACTTGATGATGTTCAATCACCTTTTTTAATTTCTTATCAAACTCGTGTCGTGGAAACATAATGACAGCCCCACAACCCTGACATTTAATTTTAATATCTGCACCCATTCTAATAATTGTCCATAATTTTGACTTATGGCATGGATGTTCCTTCTTCATTTCAACTATATCATTTAAATCATATTCTACTACTTTGTTCATAGATTCCTGCTTTCATATGCATCTAATGTATTTGCAAGCAACATACATACTGTCATTGGTCCTACTCCTTTAGGAACTGGTGTTATTGCCGTAACATATGGTAATACATCATCCGTATCCACATCTCCACACAGTTTACCATTCTCCATACGATTAATTCCTACATCCACAACATATGCACCTTGCTTGATATATTCATGATTTACCATTTTTGGTTTACCTAATGCACAAATAAGAATATCCGCATTTTTACATACTTCTTTTAAATTCTTTGTTTTGGAATGGCATATTGTTACTGTCGCATTGGCATTTTGAAGTAAGCGAGCAAGAGGTGCTCCAACTAATTTACTTCTACCAATGACTACGGCATTTTTGCCAGCAATATCACAATGCATCGCTTCTAATATAGCCATGCATCCTCTTGGAGTACATGGAACAAATCCTTTTTCATCAAGATACAACTTACCAACACTTAGGGGATGTAAACCATCCACATCCTTACTGGCATCAATCTTAAATATAGCTCTATTTTCATTATAACCTTTTGGTAAAGGTAATTGTAACAAGATACCATCAACAGAATCATCTTCATTACACTTTTGAATTTCATTTTCTAATGCAATTTGGCCAACCTCTTCGTCAAGATGAATAAACTTGCTGTCCATACCAATTGAACTGCATGCTTTTTCTTTACTTTTGATATATGAAAGAGAAGCAGGATTATTACCAACTAAAATAACTGCTAAACAAGGCACTCTTTTATTAGCAGCCTTTAAAGCATCTATTTTTTCTTTCATCTCTTTTTTATAAAGAAGTGATAATTCACTTCCATAAACAAGTTCTCCCATATCATTTACCACTCACTTGAATCTAAGATGATTGTTACTGGGCCATCATTTAATAATCGAACTTTCATATCAGCCCCAAAAATACCTTCATCAACTTTTATGCCAAGATTTCTCATGTATTCATTAAAATATAAATACATCTTTTCTGCGTGATGTCTTTCACCAGCTAACGAAAAACTTGGTCGATTTCCTTTTTTACAATCCGCATATAAAGTAAATTGAGAAATGCTCAATATCTCACCACCAACCTGTGGTAAGGATAAATTCATCTTCTCATTTTCATCTTCAAAAATACGCATTCTATATATTTTATCTGCCATTTTTCGAATAATTTCTTCATTATCCGCATCTTGAATGCCTACAAGCAATAAAAAACCCTTTTTGATTTCTCCATGTATCTGTCCATCTATTGTGACAGAAGCTTCACTAACTCTTTGTATTACAACTTTCATATCTTTACTAGTATACCATTATCCATTAAAAGCTTTTAGAACTGTTTCCGTATATTTTTTTACTTTATTTAAATCTTTCAGGGAAAGTTTTGAAAACAGGGAACTTGAATGCACAACTAAATTCTTTGGAAACATCGTTATTCCCTTATGCATTAATTGATTACTGACAAATCCTGTATAATCTTTACCATCTTTACTGACACTGAATATGGCTGCCCCTAGAATTGTATTTGAAGGAAACGTATCCAAATAATCAAATACTGCCTGGTCTGTTTTTCCTTTTCTTTCATCTATACCGATAAAAAGTAAATCGGTAGATTCTAAGCGATGAGCCGATGTCATATCTATCGCTTCTACTCCACATACTTCACCAACTAATTCTGCAATTTGCTTTAAATCTTTCCCTTTTGAAAAATAAATAACCGATATCTTCATTACTATTTATTGTCCAAAAGTGTATCAAATCCACTATTAGTAATCGATAAAACAATTGAAGCGATAATTGCAGAAGTAAGATTTGAAACATATCCTCCACCAATATTTAAGGCAAGCGAGAAAACTAATCCATTTATTAATAAACAAAATAAACCTAGAGATAAAATATTTAAAGGTAAAGAAATAACTTTTAAGAAAGGTTTTAAAGTACTGTTTAAAAAGCCGAGTACTGCAGCTGTAACGATTAATGTTGTCGTATCTGTAAAATGAATACTAATAAATAAAACATCGATAATCCATAAAGATAAAGCATTTACTAATATCATTTTGAATAATTTTTTCATTTTTCCTCCTTATTGTTTAGGTGGTGTTAAAGCTACACTTATCCTAACAAATAACAATATTCCAAGTACCCCAATACAGAAATAATCAAAATATGTTCTTAATGTACCTGTTTCTTTTGCTACTTCTGAAGATTGTTTTGTTACATCTTCAACATTTTTTTCCATCTTGGAAGTACTTACATTTTCACCATTTAAAATAAAATGTACTTCTGCTTCAATATCATCTGCTACTGGAGATGACTCATTTGCCACAACAATTTCCGTTGTTAAGTCTTCTTTTTTGATACTTAATGGCACTAAAGCCATAAATGAATCATTCACAGTAAATGTAATATTAGAAATATGTTTTTTTCCATCATATACTTCTACTATTTTTGTGCCGATATCTTCTGGCGTAATCTCAATTGTATGATAATTATTAAACCCATAAGCTAATAATTTATCTACATCTTCATAGCATTTGCTTTCTGTTTCTTCACCAAGCACTACCGCAATAAATGTGGTATCTCCTTTAGTCGCTTTGGTTGCTAGAACATAACCACCTTCAGCAGTATAACCAACTTTACAACCATCTACATCACTGTTGTAATGACTGCCTGAGCGTAAATATTCACATCCTTGCGCTAATACTCTTGCATTGCTTTGAAGGTTTGTTGGCTCAATTGTCCAGCTTGATGCCCCAAATATCTTTGCAAAAGTTTCATTCTTCGTTGCTTTTCTAACAAGAGTTGCAATATCTCTAGCACTGGAATAATTATTTTCATTATTCAGGCCAAAAATATTCTGAAAATTCGTGTTATTCATTTCCAGTTCTTGTGCTTTTTCGTTCATTTTTGATACAAATGCATCAGCACTTCCTGACACTTTATCCGCAAGCATAGCCGTTGTATCATTGGCATTTTGAATTAAGGAAGCGTATTCAAGATCTAAAGCCGAAATTTTTTCTCCTTCCATAACCCATATTACACTTGTACTATGATCATAGGAATTTGATACTTCTTTAGATAAAGTAACAATATCGGTTTCTTTTAAATTTGTACATGCGAGATAAACGCTCATAATTTTAGTTAATCCTGCAGGATCTTTATGGGCGTCAGCTTCTTTTTGAAATAAAATAGTACCTGTAGCTTCGTCGATTAAAATTGCACTTGGAGCACTTACTTCTACATTAGAAGTATTTTCTTCTTCAGCACCAATTTGTGCAATACTTAAAAAACACATAAAAGCTACGATTAAACATATAAAAATCTTTTTCATGGAACTATTTTATCTCATTCTAATAGGTTTTTAAAATTTTATTTCAAATCCGTCTTTTTCGCGGTGTCTTCAGCAATTATTTTATCCAATCCACTGTTTTTCATTTTCTCATCAAATTCTTTTTCTGCTGCATCTAATTTTTTTAATATTTCATCTAAAGATAATTCTTTCTTAGCCATTTTCTTAAACTCCTGGAGATTGTATTCTACCTTATTTGCACAAAAAAGAAACTGTTCATTTTTTAATTTTCACTATTTTAATTGTTTTTAACGATTTATTAACAATCTTATGGTACGATTGAAGGCGTTTTGAGGTACTTAAAATGATTAAAAGAAATTATCACACACATACAAAAAGATGCGGTCATGCTATAGGTGAAGATGAAGAATATGTAGTAAATGCGATTGAAGCAGGATTAACAGATTTAGGCTTCAGTGACCATTGCCCATATATTGAAAAAGATCCTAATGTTCGTATGAGAATTGAACAAAAAGAAGAATATTATAACTCCATTCTTTCTTTAAAAGAAAAATATAAAGACTCTATTAACATCTACGTTGGTATGGAAGTTGAATATTTTACTACTGAATGGAAAACTTTAACAGAACACAGAAAAGATACTGATTATTGTATTTTAGGACAACATGATCTTTCCTATTTTGGTAAGAGCTGTTATTCGTTCACAAATAAAGATCAAATAGAAGCATATGTAGATTGTTTATATGAAGCATGTAAACATGGTTTATGTGACTACATTGCTCATCCAGATTTATTTATGTATGGCTATCCTAGAACTGACGAAGCTGTTATTACTGCTGTAAAAAGAATCGCAGCTATTTCCAAAGAATTTAATATGCCATTAGAGCTTAACTGTGGTAGTGGCGTCTTCTATGGTAAAAAAGTGTATGAAGATGGTGAACGTTAC
>JABLTN010086013.1_pt1 | contig 52830 bp, 50 predicted proteins | sample 7160141 | NCBI WGS metagenome assembly JABLTN01 (sample SAMN14651226, study PRJNA627086) | human gut metagenome | isolation source: feces | host: Homo sapiens | reverse complement strand
TGCTAACAAACTTAGCTAAAAGATTTAAAATAAAAATCATTACAATTAAAACTATTCCAGCAGCAGCTGCTGATGCAATATCACCTTTTTCCTTAGTTTCAAGGAATGCATGAACTGTTAAAGTTCTACCACTTGACATTATACTTGTAGGTATTTTATAAACTGTACCTGCTGTTAAGAAAAGTGCTGCTGATTCTCCAATTACACGCCCCATTGATAGTATTACCCCTGAAAGAATACCTGGGATTGCACTTGGAAGTATAACTTTGTATAAAGTTTGAAATCTTGTTGCTCCAAGTCCAAGTGATGCTTCCCTATATGATGGAGGAACTACCTTTAAAGCTTCTTCTGTTGTACGAATAATTACTGGTAAAATTATTATTGCAAGAGTTAAAGATCCTGCTATAAGCGAATACCCAAACTTTAATGTTGTTACAAAAAATGCTGCACCAAATAATCCATATACGATTGACGGTATACCTGCAAGAGCTTCAGTTGAATATCTAATTATTCTAACTAATCTTCCTTGCTTAGCATATTCTTGTAAATAAACTGCTGCTAATACACCTATTGGTGTAGCAATAACTAATGATAATCCAATAGTATATAAAGTTGAAATTATAAATGGTTTAATTCCACCACCACCTGATGGTTTATATTCACCAAATAAATAATTAAAGTTTATAAGTTTATATCCTTTTAAAAATATAAATCCTATTATAAATACTAAAATCCCAACAGTTATTAATGCTGATAAATATAATAATATCTTTAAGATATTTTCTTTAAATTTTCTCATTTTTACTTACCTTCCTTATTAGAAAGTTTAGAAATAACTAAATTTAATATTAATATGAATGCAAATAATACAACACCTGTAGCAAATAATAACTCTTGGTGTGATTGAGTTGCATATCCCATTTCTAAGGCTATATTACTTGTAAGAGGTCTAACCTTATCAAAAATAGATGTAGGTATTTGAACTGAATTTCCTCCAACTAATATAATAGCCATTGTTTCCCCAATTGCTCTACCGCAACCTAAAACTATTGCTGCAAGTATACCTGACTTTGCTGCAGGTACAACAACTTTGAATGTTGTTTCTATATGTGAAGCTCCAAGCGCAAGAGATCCTTCTTTATAACTTTTTGGAACAGCCTTTATTGCAGTAGTAGAAACTGAAATTATTGTTGGAAGCATCATAACTGCTAAAACTATAATTACTGCTAATAAACTTTGTCCTTGTGGTAAATTAAAGGTATTCTGTATCCATGGAACAATTACTGCCAAACCAAATAATCCGTATAATACAGATGGAATTCCAGCTAAAAGTTCAACTGCCGGAATAATAACTTTTGATACACCTTTTGGTGCTACTTCTGAAATAAATATTGCTGTTAACAAGCCTATTGGCACTCCTATTATTAAAGCCCCTATCGTACCATAAATAGATGCAATTATCATTGGTAATATACCATACTTTTGATTTTCTGATGTTGGATACCATTCAGTACCAAAAATAAATTGAATAAATGATTTACCTTCTGCAAAAAATGGTCTTAATCCTTTATAAAATACAAATCCTATTATTAAAACTAAACTTACAACCGCTATAAGTGCACATATTAAAAATATTGCTCTTGTAACTTTATCTACGATGTATTTACTTTTATTTTTTTTATTTTCCTCTACCATTTTAGTCCTCCTAATGGTAATAACACACTAATATTGATTCATGTTGTAAAAACACCTCTTCATGAGAGGCATTTTTACAATATATTTTTGTTATTCTATAGTTATTAATTTGTTATCTTTTACTATTTGTTGACCTTCTGAACTTAATACAAAGTCAATTAATTTTTGTCCTTCGTCAGTTAAAGTATCTTTTGAAGTTACTAATAAGAACGGTCTAGAAATTTTATAATCTCCAGCTTTAACATTTTCAGCTGTTGGCTCAACATCATTAACACTTAAAGCTGAAACTGTATCATCAATATATTCAAAAGAAGCAAATCCAATTGCATTTTTATTTCCAGCTACTGTAGTTTTAACAGCTCCGCTACCATCTGAGATTGATGCATCTTTTGTTAATTCTTCTGATTCATATCCAACAATTTCTTGGAATGCATCTCTAGTTCCTGAACCTTCTTCTCTTGAAACAACTACGATTGGTGCATCTTCTCCACCTAAGTCTTTCCAATTTGTTATTTCACCAGTATATATCTTTTTAACATCTTCTAAAGATATGTTTTTAACAGTATTATTTGGATTTACTAATAAAGCAATTCCATCATATGCTATAGTAGTTCCCTCTACTGAACCTTTTTCTTCATCCTTTAATTCTCTTGAAGACATTCCAATTTCTGAAACTCCTCCAATAACATCTTTAATTCCTGCTCCAGAACCATTTTGTTGTATTTCTAATGTAACATTACTATTTTCTTCTTCATAAATTTCTTGAACTTTTTCCATTAATGGACCTACTGAAGTTGAACCTGAAATTGAAATAGTTACTGCTCCAGAACCAGCTTTATCTCCTTCTGCTGATTCATTAGATCCACATCCTACAAATGTAGCTCCAACCATAGTAACTAATAATGCCCCTACCATTAATTTCAATTTTTTACTTCTCATTTTTATTCCTCCACTTTCATAAATGAATTTTTTATTCATATACCTTACACAAATAATATTATTCCTCTAAAGTTAAACTAATATTACTAAAATGTTAAATAGGGTTAGAGAAATGTTAAGAGAATGTTAAACTGGTATATTTTTGTCTTATTCTGTAATAATAAAAAAAATAAAGATAAGCAGGAAATATAAAAATATTTCACTACATTATCTTTATTTGCATTTTTATTATTTTTTATAATAATTATTTTTTAATTTTAACAGTAAATGTACTTCCTACTCCAAGTTCTGATTCTACACTTATATCTCCATTAAACAATTTTACAATATGCTTAACTATAGCTAATCCAAGCCCAGTTCCCCTTGTAGACCTAGATTTATCCACTCTATAAAATCTTTCAAATATTCTTGGAATATCATTTTTAGGAATTCCTATACCATTATCACTGACCTTAAATATAAAATATTCACCCTCTAAAGTTAAATTAATTTTAACAATTGCCCCATCATTAGAATATTTTATTGAATTTTCAATTAAGTTAAGTGCTAACTGATGAAATTTATCTTTACTACCTATGATTTTATTATTAAATTCATCTTTATACTCAATAGATATATTTTTCTTTAAGGCTTGACTTTTTACTATTTCTAAAACATTTTCAACCACTTCTCCTGGTTTAAAACATTCATGATCCATTTTATGAAGATTTTCTATGTTAGATAACACTAAAATATCATTTATTAAATTAGTTAATCTTTCCGATTCCTTATCAATAATATCTAAAAACTTATTTTTAGTTTCATTATCCTCTACATATCTTAACGTTTCTGAAAATCCCTTTATTGAAGTTAATGGAGTTTTTAATTCATGTGAAACATTTGCTACAAATTCACTTCTCATGTTTTCTAATCTTTTAATATCAGTAATATCAAGTACAGAAATTACAACTCCCATTGTATTTTTTGAACCACTAATAATTGGCGCCTTTTTAACCCTTAACTCTCTTTCCACTGGATGAAATAATTTAATTTCTCTTGCACCTATTTCAGGCATTTCTCTAATAAAGTTTATTAAATCATAATCTATAATACAATCTGATAAATTTTTTCCTATAATATCTTCCTTTAGAGCAAATAACTTTTTAGAATATGGATTTATCAAAATTATTTTTTCATTATTATCAATAGCAATTACGCCACTTTCCATACTTTCTAAAATAGCTTCAAGTTTATTTTGTTTATCTAAAGAATCCTTTATTTTTATTTCAAGCTGATCTGCCATATTGTTAAAAGTTTGTGCTAAAAACCCAATTTCATCATAATTATAAACAATTGCTCTTTTATTTAAATTTCCATTTGCTATTTTCGTTGTAACTTTTTCAAGTTCTTTAATAGGGTATACTATTATTCTTACAAGTTTTATTGCAAATATTAAAGATAATATAAACACAGCAATTACTATTGCAATATAATACTTTAAAGCTCCTGATGTAAATACCTTAATTGCACTTATTGACACTGAACTTCTTAGTACCGTATTGTCATCAATTTTAGTTGCATAATAAACAAGATTAGTTCCTAAACTCTCACTATATCTCACACTACTGCCAGTCCCATTTTCAAAAGCATCTATAATTTCTTGCCTATTATTATGATTATCAAGGCCACTAACTTCATTATCAAACGTTACATCACCATCTTTATTTATAACAGTAAAACGCACTAAATTTCCTTTAAATTTATATAAAGATAAATCTACCTCACTAAAAGTTTCTTCCTTTGCTAAAATCGAATTATATAGTGCTAGAGTTTCTTTTGCATCATTTATTGTACTAATATTAACTAATGCTATAAACGAGCTAGTTACAATTATTAAAGCAAAAATTACAGTAATAATTACTGATGTTATAATTCTTTTTTTCATGTTTTAACAATTGGGATTAAATCTATATCCCACTCCTCTTATAGTTTCGATTAGCTTAGGATTTTTATCATCCTCTTCAACTTTTTTTCTTAAATATCTTATATGAACATCTACTGTTCTCGTTTCTCCTATGTATTCATATCCCCATATCTTATCAAGTAAGGTATCTCTAGTTAGTATTTTTCCTTTATTCCTAATTAAAATTTCAAGAAGTTCAAATTCTTTAAGTGTTAAATCAAGTTTTTTATCTTTAACATGTATTTCTCTTTTTTCAAAATCAGCTTTTAGATTTCCAAATACCAAAACACTACTTTCTGGTTCAACCACTGAAAATCTTCTTAACACAGCTTTTACCCTTGCAAGCAATTCTCTTACAGAAAATGGTTTAGTGATATAATCATCTGCACCTAATTCTAATCCTAATATTTTATCAAGTTCCTCACTTTTAGCAGTAAGCATTATTATTGGAATATTTCTTATTTCACTATTACTTCTAACTTCCCTGCAAACATCATATCCATCTTTACCAGGAATCATTAAATCTAATAAAATTAACTTTGGCTTTTCTTCAATTGCTAGCCTTACTGCATCAATTCCATTATTAGCTTTAATTACTTTATATCCATTATTAGTTAAATTAAAGCTTATAAGTTCTAAAATATGTTCTTCATCATCTACCACTAATATTTTTTCATTTGCCATTTTCTATCACCCCAAAATTTTATTTAATATAAATAAATGAAAATAACCTTCCGTAAGTACCATTACTAGCTCTATAAGAAAATAATTTACTTTCTTTTTCACAATGTGTACAAAGTTTTAATGAATATATATTTTCATCTTTTAATCCAATAGTTTTTAAATCACTTTCTATACAAAGCTCCATGCTTAAATTTCTTCCATTAAAAAGATTTTCTTCAGGAATCATATTAAATTTTTCAATAAATTTTTCTTTTAGTTCTTCAGATACTTCATAGCAGCATTGTCTTATATGTGGTCCAATATATGCTCTTATATCTTCAACATTTGAACCATATTCTTTAATCATTTTTTCTACAGCCTTCTTGCTTATGTCATTAAATGTTCCCTTCCAACCACTATGAACAGCCCCAACTACACACTTTACTTCATCCACTAATAGTACTGGTACACAATCAGCTGTAAATGCACCAACTATAACAGACTTTTCATTTGTTATTATTCCATCGCCTTCATTTTCAATAAATTCTTCGTCATTACCTTTATAAACAAAAACCTTGTCACTATGTATTTGTCTAATATACTGCACTTCATTAACATTAAAGTCTTCCTTTAATGATAAAAGGTTATTTATTCCCTCTTCAGTATGTCTGTTAAAGCTTCTATTCATTTCTGCATTAGAAAATACTAAATTAATCTTTTCGCCTTCTAAAACCCAAAAATCTTTAAAAACCTTAAAATCATTAACATTTAAATAATTCATAATCCACCTCTATATTTCTATATGTGTATTTTAACATTTTAGATATCCATTTACCAATTAATCTATATAACTTTTAACATGATTTTAACTTTGAAATAAAATTCTATGATTTATATTTTTGAATATATAATCATTATTGCATATTAAATCCTTATCTAATCTTAAATAACAAGGTAATTTGCCTTGATTGATTTATTATATCTATAAAAAAGACTACCCATAGGTAGCCCATTTTATTTATTATTTGTTCTTAATACATTTATCTCTTCAATAAATGTAGTTATATCCTTAAATTCCCTATATACAGATGCAAATCTTACATATGAAACCTCATCAAGATTTTTTAACCTATCCATTACCATTTCACCAATTACACTTGATTCAACTTCAGTTAACATATTATTAGAAATATTCTTTTCAATATCTTCTGCTAATTCTTCAATTTGCTTTCTAGATATAGGTCTCTTTTGACATGCAATAATAAGTCCATTTACTATTTTTTCTCTATTAAAGTTTTCTCTTGTAGAATCTCTTTTAACAACTAAAATCGGAATATCTTCAATTTTTTCATAAGTTGTGTATCTTCTGCCACAACTACTACATTCCCTTCTTCTTCTTATTGTTGTGTTATCATCAGTTGATCTAGAATCTACAACTTTACTTTCATCATAAAAACAAAAAGGACACTTCAAACAAATCACGCCTTTCCCTTATAGTTATATTTGTATTATACATTTTTTTTGTAATTAATACTATATTTTATTTTCATCTTGATTGATTTCTATACCTGTTGCATCTACAATTATTACGTCAACTCCCACTTTAACTATTTTTTCCCATGGTATCTCTATATCATCCTCTTTAGAAAACCAACCTTTATTACTGTTAGAAGGTAAAAATATTGATACTATTTTATTAGTTTCTAAATCTACTTTAAAATCTCTAATATAACCAAGCTTACTTCCTGTTGATATATCAACTACCTCCATACTTCTTATAGCATTTACAGAATATAAAATTAAGTCACTCTCCATAATTATCTCCTCCACCTTAAATATGTATTTTCTTTTACCATATTTATATATATGATGTGACCTTTCATTTTATTAAATTATTTATACTTTGTTTATACCTTAAGAAGTATTTAAAATATCAATACTTGTCCACCCCTCATAATCTTAGATTATATCATCTTTTTAGCAAAAAAAATAGGACTCAAAGAGTCCTATACATACTTCCTCATATGCTTTAATGCTGTTTTTTCTAATCTTGAAACTTGCGCTTGTGAAATTCCAATCTCATCTGCAACTTCCATTTGTGTTCTTCCATTAAAAAATCTTAATGTTAAAATTAATTTTTCTCTGTCATTTAATTTTTTCATAGCTTCTTTGATTGAAATATTCTCTAGCCAACTATCATCGCTATTCTTAGAATCACTAATTTGATCCATTACATAAATGGCATCTCCTCCATCATGATATATTGGCTCAAATAATGAAACTGGATCTTGAATTGCATCTAAAGCAAAAACAACCTCTTCTCTAGGTATATTTAATTCTTTTGCTATTTGGGACACTGTTGGCTCCTTATTATTATCCTTTATCAATTTATCTCTTACTAATAAAGCTTTATAAGCTACATCCCTTAAAGATCTACTTACCCTAATAGAATTATTATCTCTCAAATACCTTCTTATTTCTCCTATTATCATCGGTACAGCATATGTAGAAAATTTTACATTTTGAGATAAATCAAAATTGTCTATTGATTTCATTAATCCAATGCAGCCAACTTGAAATAAATCATCTACATTTTCTCCTCTATTATTAAATCTTTGAATAACACTTAGAACTAATCTTAAATTACCCTTAATAAAAGTTTCTCTTGCTTGTGTATCTCCGTTTCTCATCTTTAATAGGAGTTCTCTTTTTTCCTTTTCCTTTAGTACTGGTAATTTGGAAGTATTTACCCCACAAATTTCAACTTTGTTGATAATCAAAGTCAATCACTCCTTCAGAAGTAATAACATACTGCATTTAAAATTATTTCCGTTAGAGGATTGTTTTATACTAAAGACAACCTTAAATCATTTTATTTATTTCTTTCTTTAATCTATTTATTATTTTCTTTTCTAATCTTGAAATATAAGATTGAGATATACCAAGCATATCTGCCACTTCTTTTTGAGTCTTTTCCGTATTGCCTGAAAGACCAAATCTTAACTTCACAATTTCTTTTTCTCTTTCATTTAAATTTTTTAATGCTAAAAATAATAATTGCTTGTCAACTTCGTCTTCAATTAAATTGTATACTGTATCATTTTCAGTACCTAATATATCTGATAGCAATAATTCATTTCCATCCCAATCTATATTTAAAGGCTCATAAAATGATACTTCTGCCTTAACTTTTGTATTTCTTCTTAAATACATTAAAATTTCGTTTTCAATACATCTTGATGCATAGGTTGCTAATTTGATTTTCTTTTCAGGATTAAATGTATTAACTGCCTTTATAAGACCTATTGTTCCAACAGAAATTAAGTCCTCTACTCCAACTCCTGTATTTTCAAATTTTCTTGCAATATAAACTACTAATCTTAAGTTTCTTTCTATAAGAGTATTTCTTACTTCCTCATCACCACTTGCTAATTTTCCAACTAACTGTTCTTCTTCATCCTTTTTTAGTGGTGGTGGAAGTGCATCATTTCCACCTATATAATCTACTCTTTTTCTGAAAATATTAAATTTAGATAAAAACTTATTTAATAATAAAATTAATTTTCCCATATATCCTCCTTATACTATACCCCTTGATAACAAAGCTTGGAACTCATCTTCTTTGCTCAACTTTCTCTCACATCCGCATACTATTGCATCAACCCTTGTCCAGCTATTACTATCTTCATTTTTTATCATTATATTCCCTTTAAAACCTTTAACTTCTCCAACTTCGTTTATAGTATCATATTTAATAATAAATTTTTTATCATCTGGAATATCAAATTGATTAAAATAGTTATTCTCAACAATAACACATGGTAAATTTGTTACCGGCTCTCTTAATTCATTTCCTGTATCTAAAAATCCTTTTACTAGTACTGTTCTTGTTCCTTCGGTAATATATATATCATATAAGAAATTTTTAACTAAGGCTCTATCTTTAAGTAAATCAACAATTCTATTTATAAAAATAAATACAATCGCCACAGATAACACTATATATTTTATTGAATTGTTTTCAACTACAAACGCCTGTCCAATCATATATGTGTTTTGCATTTGTAAAGCTCCAAAGCATATTCCTCCTAGCATAAAAGCTAACATAAAAAAGACCAATATCGATTTTAATACATATTTAAATTTTTTACTTTCTAAAGAAATATATATCATAATTGCAGGTATCAATAATTTAAATGCTATGGAATTTAATAAATTTACATTACAAAAAATAACTAACCCGTATAAGCCTCCTAAAACCGCTGCAATGCATATATTCTTCTTATTAAAACTAAACCTTAATAATTTGAAAGTAAGTAATAGCAAGAATAAATTGATTACTATATTTTCAAATATATAAATATCAATATATACTTCCATATTTCTATCACCTCAATATATAAATTATAGCCTTATCTCTAAATTTTTTTTGTCATTTTAACGGAGGTAAATTTATTTTTTAAACACAGTTTTTTTACATATTTTTCCCAATTATTCTTATATATAATATTAAATCTTTTATTTCATTTTTAATCACTTTTATAATATAATTATACCCTTAATTAAAAACAAAAAAATAAATAGAAATTGTAATTATTACAATTTCTATTTATTTTATATTATAATTATTAAATTTTACTTTCTTGATCTTAAGAAGCTTGGTATATTAACGCTTTCTCTATCTAAATCTAATAATGGATCATTATGAGTTGCCTTAATAGGTTCTTCTTCTTTCTTAATAGTTTCTGCTACAGGCTTTGGTTCAATTTTTGCTTCAGGTGCTGAAGTAGTTACTTTACCATTATCTTCTTCAAATCCTGTTGCAATAACTGTTAATCTTATTTCATCATTTAAAGTTTCATCTATAACTGCACCAAAGATGATATTAGCATCTATATCAGCTGCTTCTCTTACTATTTCTGCAGCTTCATAAACTTCAATTGCTCCTAAATCAACTCCACCAGTAAAGTTTATTATAACTCCAGTAGCTCCATCTATTGAAGTTTCTAATAAAGGAGATGAAATTGCTTGTCTAACAGCATCTTGTGCTTTATTATCGCCTTTTCCATAGCCAACACCCATGTGTGCTAACCCTTTATCCTTCATTACTGTTTCAATATCAGCAAAGTCGGCATTAACTACCCCTGGTATAGTAATAAGGTCAGAAATAGCTTGTACCCCTTGTCTTAACACACCATCTGCTAATTTAAATGAATCTAATAATGTTGTTTTCTTATCTGCCATAGCAAGAAGTTTTTCATTTGGTATTATAACTAATGTATCAACATGTTGCTTTAAATTTTCTAATCCCATTTCAGCATGTCTCATTCTTCTCTTTCCTTCAAATGGGAAAGGTTTAGTAACAACACCAACAGTTAAAATATTCATAGATTTTGCAATTTCTGCAACTACTGGAGCAGCACCTGTACCAGTTCCTCCGCCCATACCAGCAGTAATGAATACCATGTTAGCACCTTTTATTGCTTCTGCTATTTCTTCTCTACTTTCTTCTGCAGCTTTTTTCCCGATTTCAGGATTTGCTCCAGCTCCAAGACCTTTTGTAAGTTTTTCACCTATTTGAATCTTTGTATTAGCTTGTGAAAGCAATAATGCTTGTTTATCAGTATTAACAACTATAAACTCAACATTTCTTAACCCCTCAATGATCATTCTATTAACGGCGTTACCACCGCCACCACCGCATCCAATTACCTTTATATTAGTTAATTCCTGCATATCTAACTCGAAATCTAACAAAATAACTCCTCCTTAAAACTCTCTCTATTAGTAATTAAAATACTTTCATAATATTACTTTATTAGTTCTTCTTAATTAGCTTAATTATAGTATTAAACATAAATTATTCCGTACTCTAATTTTACATCATTACATATATGTTAACAATAGTAAAATGCTAACTATTGAAGAAAATTGTAATGATTTTTTTAGATTTCATAAAAAAATGATCAAAAAATGTTGCTTTTATCCTATAATGTACTATAATTTACTTCTATATCTTTATTCTATATAATAATAATTGCTAATTTTAAAATACTATATTTTAATTCATCATATAATATATTCAACAAAACTTTAAAAATTCCTCTAACTTTTAACATTTTTTTATTTTTATTGAAAATATATATTCACATTTATTCTTATAAGCTACTTTCATTCACTAAATTATAATTGGATTTTATTTATGAAAACTCTAAAATCCCCTTCATTTTAATAAATTTAATTTATTAAACTTAAAGTTTGAATTTACTTATAACAAAAGGACGTAATTTCTTACGCCCTTAAATTTTTATAAAATCATTAATCTTTTTAAAGTTTCTCTATCTACTGCATATGTCATTGCTGTGTCCATTGATATAACACCCTTTTTATATAACTCAGCTATAGCCATATCCATAGTTTTCATACCATATTTATTACCTGTTTGAACAGCTGATTCAATTTGATGTGTTTTACCTTCTCTAATTAAGTTTTGTATTCCTGGAGTACTCACCATTACTTCTAAAGCTGCAACACGACCATTGCCTTCAATATTAGGTAATAGTTGTTGAGATACAACTGCTTGTAATACTGATGATAATTGTATCTTAACTTGTTGTTGTTGATGTGGTGGGAATACATCTATTATTCTATCTATAGTTTTTGCTGCTCCAATTGTGTGTAATGTAGAAAATACTAAATGTCCAGTTTCAGCAGCTGTAATTGCAATTGATATAGTTTCTAAATCTCTCATTTCTCCAACTAAAATCACATCTGGATCTTCTCTTAATATAGCTTTTAATGCATTTCCGTAACTCTTACTATCCTTACCAATTTCTCTTTGATTAACGATGCAGTTATTATGCTTGTGTAAGTATTCTATAGGATCTTCTAAAGTTATTATATGTGCTTGTCTTGTATTATTTATTTCATTGATCATAGCTGCTAATGTTGTACTTTTACCACTACCTGTAGGTCCTGTAACTAAAACAAGCCCTCTTTTTTTAGTTACAATATCTTTAAGAACTGCTGGATGCTTTAATTCATCTAATGTTGGTATTTTTAGTGCAATAACTCTTATTGCTATAGCATCACTATTTCTTTGTTTAAAAACATTTACTCTAAATCTTCCGATTCCTTGTGCAGAATAAGATGTATCAAACTCTCCAATACTTAAATATTCCTCATATTTTTCTTGCAATATTTCTTTAGAAAACTCTTCAACATCATTTGGTAATAATTTCTCATCTCCTAAGTGGATAAGTTTTCCATTGTATCTTATAGTTGGTGGCAACCCAACAGTTAAATGTAAATCTGATGCCTTCATTTCTATCGTTTTTCTTAAAAGTTCTTGTAATACATACATATTATTTTCTCCCTAATCTAATCTCTAATCGTATATCATATTTTTATCTCTATTTATAGTTTAGTAAAATAATCCAAAAATTACAACTAACATTGTAAACTTTTTACCTTTTTTGTCATTTTGTTGTAAGTTCTTTCTTTAATTTCTTTAAAGCTTTCTTTTCTATCCGCGAAACATAAGATCTTGATATCCCAAGTAGACTTGCTATTTCTCTTTGAGTTTTGCATTTACCATCTACCAATCCATATCTCATCCTTATAATTTCTCCTTCCCTTTCACTTAGCGCTGTATTAATTTTAGAATAAAGAGCTTTTATTTGTATATTGGTTTCAACTTTATCAACCACAGAATCTTTATCACTACTTAAAACATCAATTAAACTTATTTCATTACCTTCTTTATCAACGCCTATCGGATCATGTAAAAATGTTTCTCCTTTTTGTTTTTTACTACTTCTAAAGAGCATTAAAATTTCATTTTCAATGCATCTAGATGCATATGTAGCTAATCTTGTTCCCTTTGATGCATCAAATGAATCAATTGCTTTAATTAACCCTACTGTACCGATTGATATAAGTTCATCTATATCTTTATTCGGTATTTGATACTTTTTCACAATATGTGCAACCAACCTAAGGTTTCTTTCTATCAATACTCCTTTAGCCTTCTTATCACCTGATTTTAATAGTTCAAGATATTTTTCTTCTTCTTTTTCATCCAAAGGCTGTGGAAAAGTGTTGTTACCTGAAATATATCCTGTAAGGAAAAAATTCGTACAGAACAACTCCAAAATATTACTAAAAAATATCACTAAGCTTCCTCCTAGTAGTGCTTATTATATAATATGATATTTTCTAAAAATATTGCTTGAAGATTGCAAATTAATTTTATTCCCAAATTTTATTCACTTATTAATGCTTTTATTATTTCTCTATATATTGGTGCTGCTGTATTTCCTCCAGCAAGTTCTGTTCCATTTTCATCTACACCATTTATATTTGGAGCAACAATTACTAATGTATATAATTTATTGTCAAGTTCAAAATAACCAGCAAACCAACCGTGAGTTGTTGCACCACCTTCACCTGTAGCTGTACCTGTCTTACCACCTTGTATTATACCATCTACCTTAGCTGCAGTACCAGTACCATTTGTTATAACATTACTCATACTATTTTTAACTAATTTTGATGTTGTTGATGTAAATATCCTATTTTCTTCATTTTGAATATTTTCTATAACATTATTATCATCATCTACAATTGCTTCGATAAGTGATGGCTTAATATAAATACCATCATTAACTATAGCATTAACAGCACCAGCAATTTGAAGTGGAGTTACAGTTACACATTGCCCAATAGCAAAATTGCTTACTCCATCAGTTAGCTTTGGCATTACCCCTACTGCCTCTTCTCTATTTTCACCTGCTAAACCTAGTACTTTGTTATATAATCCTAAATTAGTTGTATACTTTAACAAATTTTCATATCCTATTAATTGACCTAATTTTGCAAATATATCATTACAAGATACCTCAAATGCTTTATTAACTGTTAAAGTTCCATGAGCATAAGACTTTCCTGAATTCGTGCAAATATTTCCATTACAAGTAAAAGTATCAGTTACATTTACCAACCCTTCATTTAATGCAATAGCCTCAGTTAAAATTTTAAATATAGATCCTGGTTCAAATCCTAATTGACCTATTCCTAAATTTACATTAGCTTCTGATTCATCTTTTTGAACCATTGCTCTTATTTTACCCGTATTTGCTTCTAATAAAACAACACCAACATTATCTAAATTACTAAATGAATCATCTTTTAAAACATCTCTAATTTTATCTGACATTGAACTATCTATTGTAAGTCTTATATTCTTATTATTTACACCTGAATTTGTTTCATTAGTTCTATAAATAGATTTATCATCTAAATAAAACCCAGTAGTTGGTCTCTTATTATCTTGTATTATACTAACAACTTCACTTTCAAAAGATCCTTCTTCAACATTATCTTTATCAATTGATGCTATAATATTCTCAACTCTCCAACTTTCTTTTAAATCTAATTCATCATAAACATAAGTATATATTCCCTTTATATCATTAAGTTTATTTATTTTATCGTATGTTTCTTTAGTGATATTATAATAAATTTTTCCACTTTGTTGCATAATATCAGAAAAATTAAAAGATTCATCTTCAGATTTCATAATAAAATTCAAAGCTAATAAATCTTGTAATGTTTCTTCATAATTGTTTAACTTAAAAGGCTTTGTATCAAGAACCATTACATATTTATTTTTATAATTTATTAAACTTTCTCCATTAGTATCAAAAATCTTATAATTCTTATCACTAGTATATTCAACTTGATGATTTTCAAGTTCTCCTTGAACTGTACTAGTTGGCTTTATCATTAGAAAAAATAATCTTATAGTTAAAGCAATAAAAATGCTAAAAAATACTATCCCCACTGCAAGTGATTTTTTATTATTAATTTTAAAACCATACAAAAAAAACACCTCCTTAGCTAAATTCTAGCCTAAGAAAAGGTGTTTTATTCAAGTTACTTTAATATATCTCTGATTTTTGCCATTAATAAATCTATAGCAACATAATTATGTCCACCTTCAGGAATAATTATATCTGCATATTTTTTTGAAGGCTCAGTAAATTGTAAGTGCATTGGTCTTACAATATTAAGATATTGATCTACAACTGATTCAACAGTTCTTCCTCTTTCGTTAATATCTCTTACAAGTCTTCTTAGAATTCTAATATCAGCATCTGTATCAACATAAACTTTAATATCTAAAAGTTCTCTTATTCTTGGATCTTCAAGAATTAATATACCTTCAACTAAAATTATATCTCTTGCTTCAACTGTTGTAGTTTCTTTTGCTCTATTATGTACAGTAAAGTCGTAACTTGGTTTTTCTATAGACTCTCCATTTATTAAAGCTTTTAAATGCTCTACTAATAAATCATTATCAAAAGCCATAGGATGATCATAATTTGTTTTAACTCTTTCTTCCATTGATAAATGGCTTTGATCCTTATAATACATATCTTGTTGTATCATTGCAATACAATCATTTGAAAAATTAGAATATAACGCATCAGCAATTGTACTTTTACCAGAGCCTGTTCCTCCAGTAATTCCTATTAATATTGGTTTAGACATTACTGCATTTCCTCCTTAGTTGTTGTTTATGTTAATAACGTTATTTGCTTTTACTAGCATATCATTTACCTTTAAAGGAACATCAACCTTTACAGTAAACATCATATGTGCTCTATTGGCAACATCAGTTTTCTTATCTTTATCTAAATCATACATATCTTCTAGTTTAATTTTAAAATATGGAACTTCTGGTCTTAAAACTTCAACTTCTTCACCTTCGAATACTCTATTCTTTTGAAGAACTGTTGCTGTCTTTGTTTCCGGATCATATGATTTAACCATACCAACTATTTCGTAATCTCTAACATAGCCAGCGTCATCATAGTTTTGCTCACCATTAATACCTAAGTAGAATCCTGTATGATATGGTCTATGACTTACTTTTCTAAGCATATCCATCCATTCATCTTTAAACTTATAGTTGCTTGGATTTTCCCAGTAACTATCTAACGCTTCTCTATATGCTTTTACTACAGAAGCAACATAGAATTCACTCTTCATTCTTCCTTCAATCTTGAAAGAATAAATACCACTCTTAACAAGTTCAGGAATATAATGAATCATACATAAATCTTTTGAGTTCATTATATATGTTCCATTATCGTCTTCTATTACAGGATAATATTCACCTGGTCTAGTTTCTTCAACTAAGTGATATTTATATCTGCATACATTACCGCATATTCCCTTATTAGCATCTCTTTTAATCATATAATTTGATATTAAACATCTTCCAGAGTAAGCTACACACATTGAACCATGAATAAACGCTTCAATATCGCATCCTTTTGGAATATTTTCAGTTATTTCATTTATTTCTTTAAAAGTTAATTCTCTAGCTAATACTATTCTCTTAACTCCTAAATCATACCAGAATTTAGTTGCCATCCAGTTAACAGTATTTGATTGTGTACTTAAATGTATTTCTAATTCTGGTGCTACTTCTTTACATATAGCAATTAATGATGGGTCTGCAACTATAACTGCATCTACACCTATATCATAAAGACCTTTTATGTATTCTCCTGCTGAAGGCAAATCATGATTTCTAGCAAAAACATTTAATGTTACATAAATTTTCTTACCTCTATCGTGACAATATTTAATACCTTCAATCATTTCTTCATTTGAAAAATTATTTGAAAATGCTCTAAGATTTAATTTGCCTCCACCAATATATACTGCGTCTGCTCCAAAATCTATAGCTATTTTTAGCTTTTCTAAATTACCAGCTGGAGCTAATATTTCAGGTTTTCTCATTTATTTACCTCCTTCTAGTTATAGCAATTCCATCTCCCATTGGAATTACAGAAGTAATTAAGTCCTTATCTTGTGATACTAAATCTAAGTAAGTTCTCATTCTCTTAACTATTGTAATTTTCCTTCTTTTAACTAAATCATCACTTGCAACCATTCCTCTAAATAACACATTATCAGCAATTATTATTCCATCATCTTTTAATAATCTTAAACAATGTGGTAAAAAGTGATTATAGTGACCTTTTCCTGCATCCATGAAAATTAAATCATAAGGTTCTTCTAATCTTTCTAATACTTCAAGACAATCTCCTGCCTCTATAGTAATATTATTTTCTAAACCATATGCTTTTATATTTTCTTTTGCATATTTTATCATTTCTTCGCTTCTCTCTATGGTAGTTATATGAGGATTACATCCTGCTGCTTCATACATTATAATTGCAGAATATCCAATAGCAGTACCAAGCTCTAAAATTCTAAGTGGCTTTTTCATGCTTACCATGAACTCTAAAAACTTTATTGTTTCTTTTTGAGCTATAGGCACTCCATTTTCCTTAGCAAAGTCTTCTAACTCTTTTAGTTTTCCTTCACTTTCAGGAATTAATCCTCTAATATATTCTTCCATATAGTCGTAGGTAACTCCACTCATACTAAACCTCCGTATATGTTAATATCCTAATTCTTCTTTTTTCTTTAAGAAATCATCATAATTATTTGTAAAATAATGTTCATCATCAGATGCTAGCAGATAAAATAAATAATCTGTACTTGCAGGATTTAATGCTGCTTTAAGTGATTCTACACCTGGATTACATATTGGGCCTACAGGTAAACCTTTGTATAAATATGTATTGTACTTTGATTCAATTGCTAAATGTCTATTTCTGACACTTTCAATATAATATCCATGTGCATAAATTACAGTTGCATCAATTTGAAGTGGCATATTTTGCTTTAATCTATTATAAATAACAGATGCAATTAATGGTCTATCTTCATCAACTCTTGCTTCTTTTTCTATAATAGATGCAACATTAACTACTTTTTCAACTTCCTCTTCAGTGATAGTATCACTAGCAGTAATTTCTTTAAATACTTCTTCAAATCTCTTTATCATTGTTTCAATTATGTACTGTGGTTCAACGCCAATCTCAAAGCTATATGTATCTGGAAATAAAAATCCCTCTAAATTATATCTTTTATCTGGATTATCCTTTACGTATGATGGCAATGGATAACTCTTTACTGCATTTAAAAATTCATCTGAAGTACATACTTCCTGCTCTTGTAGTCTTGTAGCAATATCTTCAATATTGAAACCTTCTGGAATAGTAACAGTTATTGCATTTGCGTTACTTGCATCCTTTAAAGTTTCTGCAATTTCTTTTACTGACATTCCCTTTTCTAATGTATGACTACCAGGAACAACTTCTAAATTTAGCCCAGTTAATTTTGCATATATTTTTATAATCAATGGACTTTTTATTTTATTTTCACTTTTTAATTTTGAGACAATACTATAAAAGCTATCTCCCTCTTCAACTAAAACTACTTCTTCATTAGAAATTTTAAGTGGTTTATTTATTGTAGATGTAAATTTAAAAATTCCTAAAAATAAAATAATAATCAATATCAAACCAATAATTATGTTAGAATTTCTTTTTCTCTTTTTTCTTCTTCTTTTTAATTTGTTGGTATTTTTAACTCTTTTCTTCATAAATACCCCCTGTATTTAAAAGTGAATAGCTAAAACACTTAGCTATTCACTATTATAATACTTTTCTATCAAATTTTAAACAATTTACATAATTATTTTTTGCTTCTGCTTATCATTCTCTTTCTTTCAGCAGCATCTAAGTATCTCTTTCTGATTCTTATGCTTTCTGGAGTAACTTCAACTAATTCATCATTTCCTATGAATTCAATTGATTGTTCTAAAGTTAATGTTGTAACTGGTACTAATTTAACAGCATCATCAGAACCTGAAGCTCTTGTATTTGTTAACTTCTTACCTTTACAAACATTGATATCTAAATCTTCAGCTCTAGCACATTCTCCAACAACCATACCTTGGTATACTGGTGTACCTGGAGTTATGAATAATCTACCTCTTTCTTGAGCATTGAATAATCCATAAGCAATTGCTTCACCTTGTTCAAATGAAACTATTGATCCTCTGCTTCTAGCTTCGATTTCACCCTTGTATGGTGCATATCCTTCAAATACGTGGTTCATGATACCATTACCCTTTGTATCTGTCATGAATTCATTTCTGAATCCGATAAGCCCTCTAGCAGGAATAATAAACTCTAATCTTGTATATCCATTAACAGCAGATGTCATATTAACCATTTCAGCTTTTCTTGGTCCCATTTTTTCCATAACAGCACCCATGAATTCTTCTGGAACGTCTATTGTTAAGTATTCCATTGGTTCTAACTTCTTACCATTTTCTTCTTTGAATATAACAGATGGCTTAGAAACTTGTAATTCAAATCCTTCTCTTCTCATTGTTTCTATAAGAACTGATAAGTGAAGTTCTCCTCTTCCTGATACTTCGAAGCAATCTGGAGTTATTTCTCTAACTCTTAAACTTACGTTAGTTTCTAATTCTTTCATTAATCTATCTCTTAAATGTCTAGATGTAACGAATTCTCCTTCTTTACCTGCAAATGGTGAATCATTTACCATGAAGTTCATGTTAAGTGTTGGTTCATCAATTTCAACGAATGGTAAAGCTTCTGGATTTGAAGCATCTGCAATTGTTTCACCAATATTAGCATCCATAATACCACTTACTGCTATTATATCTCCAAGTCCTGCTTCTTCAACTTCTTCTCTCTTTAATCCATTGTATCCAAATACAGCTGTGATTTTGTAATTAGATTTTGTCCCATCTTGTCTTACTAAAGTAACATTTTGGTTCTTTTTAACTGTTCCTCTATGTACCTTACCTATAGCAATCTTTCCAACGAAAGCATTACTATCTAAAGTTGTAACAAGCATTTGGAATGGTCCATCGATGTATCCCTTTGGTGGTTCAACATGATCGATTATTGTTTTAAATAATGGTTCCATACCATCATTTGTATCTTCAACATTATATCTAGCAAATCCTTCTCTAGCTGAAGCATAGATTATTGGGAAGTCTAATTGTTCATCATCAGCACCTAATTCTAAGAATAAGTCAAACACTTCATCAATAACTTCTTCTGGTCTAGCATTTGGTTTATCTATTTTATTTATAACAACGATTGGCTTTAATTTTAATTCTAAAGCTTTCTTTAAAACGAACTTAGTTTGAGGCATTGGTCCTTCGTAAGAATCAACAACAAGTAAAACTGAGTCAACCATTTTAAGTACACGTTCAACTTCTCCACCAAAGTCAGCATGCCCTGGTGTATCAACTATATTGATTTTTGTCCCATTGTACATTACAGCAGTGTTTTTAGAAAGAATAGTAATTCCTCTTTCTTTTTCTAAATCGTTAGAGTCCATTACTCTTTCATCCATTTTTTCATTTGATCTAAATACGTGACTTTCTTTAAACATGGCATCAACTAATGTTGTCTTACCATGGTCAACGTGATCTATAAGAGCTATATTTCTAATGTCGTCTCTAGTTATTAATTCCATTTAATTTCCTCCATTAACTTTAATTCTGAACTTAAATATAAAATTTAAATTCATCGCTTTTATTTTAAAGGCTTATCTTTCTTTTTTAACTAAGCATTCAAAGTTCATATCGCTTTTGGTTTGCTAAGTTAATGAAAGTTCAAATTACTAAATCTCTAAATAATTAATATCAAATTATGTAATGAAATAAGATAATCAACTATGTACTTAAGATTTAGATTTTTAGCTTTGTAAACCTATAAATATTTTACCCAAAAAGAAAATTGGATACACTCGTATCCAATTTCCAAATCCATCAATTATTCTACTATTTTCTCAGCAACTTGTCAACTACGACTTAAATTTCCATTATAATAGGTAAAATCATTGGTTTTCTCTTTGTCTTGTCATAAAGATAGCTTCTAAGCTCATCTCTAACATTGGACTTTAATGTTGCCCAATCAGTAATGCTCTTTTCTTCACAATCAAGTAAAGTATTTCTAACTATTTCTCTTGCCTCATCAATTAATCCTTCAGATTCCCTAACATATACGAAACCTCTAGATATAATATCTGGACCAGCAACTATAGTTTTAGTTTCTTTAGATAAAGTAACTACTACTGTTAATATACCATCTTGAGATAAATGCTTTCTATCTCTTAATACTATATTTCCAACGTCTCCAACTCCAAGGCCATCTACAAATATTTGTCCTGAAATAACAGTTCCATTTTTCTTAATACCATTTCTAGTAACTTCTATAATATCTCCAACTTCAGGAATAACTACATTTTTAGAATCTAATCCTAATTTAATCGCTAATTCACCATGTTGTTTTAAATGTCTGTATTCACCATGAACAGGTATAAAATGTCTTGGTTTTACTAAAGTTTGCATTAGCTTTAATTCTTCTTGACATGCATGCCCAGAGACATGTATGTTTTCTGCAGAATCATAAATAACTTCTGCTCCCTTTTTAAATAATTGATTTACAACTTTTGATACAAGCTTTTCATTTCCTGGAATAGGTGTAGCTGAAATAATTATTGTATCTCCTTCAACTATATTTACCTTTCTGTGCTCAGATGCAGCCATTCTAGACAATGCAGACATTGGCTCACCTTGACTTCCAGTAGTAATGATAACAACTTGATCGTTATTATATTTATTAATTTGGTCAATTGATACTAATGTATTATCATCAACCTCAATATATCCTAATTCAATAGCAACATTCATTATATTTTCCATACTTCTTCCTGATACAGCAACTTTTCTGCCATATACTGAAGCAGCCTGTATTATTTGTTGGATTCTATGAATATTAGAAGCAAATGTTGCAATAATTATTCTTCCCTTAGTTTTTCCAAATATTCTTATTAAACTTTCTCCAACAATTTTTTCTGATTTTGTATATCCTGGCTTTTCAACATTAGTTGAATCAGCCATCATTGCTAAAACACCTTTTTTACCTAATTCAGCAAATCTTGCAAAATCCATAGGTTCTCCATCTATAGGTGTATAATCCACCTTAAAGTCACCAGTATGAAGTACTACTCCTAATGGTGTATGAACAGCAATTGCAACAGAATCTGCAATTGAGTGGTTTGTCTTTATAAATTCAACAGAAACAGAGTTTAATCTAATTACATCTCTTGGTTTTACTCTAACAAGTTCAGTAGTACTTAATAAACCATGCTCCTTTAATTTAGTTTCAACAATTCCTAATGTTAATTTTGTCCCATAAACCGGAACATTTAATTGTTTTAATACATATGGTAATGCACCAATGTGATCTTCATGACCATGTGTCAAGAAAATCCCAGATACTTTTTCTTTATTTTTTATAAGGTATGTTATATCAGGTATAACTAAGTCAATTCCGAACATATCTTCATCAGGGAATTTTAATCCACAATCAATTACAACAATATCATTCTTGTATTCAATTGCAGTTAAATTTTTCCCAATTTCATTAACTCCACCTAAAGGTATAATCTTAACCTTAGCTTTTTCATTCTTCATATGTCCCCTCCTTCTTTTCTCTTTTATGTAATTACAAGTAATACCTATTTAAATACTACTCTTCACTTTCACCCTTATGTTTTTTACAGCATTCAGCACAAATTCCAAAGAACTTAACACTATGGTCTAAAATTTTAAATCCATATGTACCTTCAATTCTTGCTTCTAATTCATCTAGAAGATCATCTTGAACTTCATATACAGCCTTACACTCATTACATACTAAGTGATGATGTCTATGTTGTTCTTCACTATGCACTAATTCATATCTGCTGCAACCATCATTTAAATCTAATTTAAAAATAACACCTATTTCCTCTAACAGCGAAACCGTTCTGTACACTGTAGCTAAACCAATATCAGGACATACTTTCTTTACTTCATCATATATCTCTTCTGCGGTTAAGTGTTCTCCTTCTTTTTCGATGATTATATCAACAATAGCTCTTCTTTGAGGCGTTAACTTATATCCCTTTTGTTTTAAATTTTCTTTTAATAATTCAATATCCACATTAACAGTGCTCATATTTAACACCTCATTTCTTTTTTTATTCTTCATCCATGAAAATTGTGTTATAAGCTTCTTCTATAGCTGCTAACTCAACTTCGTTATCAATTAATTCAAACATATCTTCATTATCTTCATCTTTAACTACCTTTAAAGCAAAAGGATTTTCATCTTCATATCCAACTTCTTGAACTATAACATATTCACTTTTTTCTTCAGTCTCTGGATTAACCATATCAAAGAATGCTATCACATTTAAGTTTATTTCATTTCCATCTTCATCGAATAATTGTATTGTCTTTAAATCTTTTTCCATTATTTTAACTCCTCTTTATCATCATAATTGTTTCTTATATTATTACATAAAAAACTAAAACTGCAAACAGTTAATTTTAAGTAAAAGGTAATAATTAATAAATAATAATTATCAATAAAAACTTTTTAAAAAATTTTTGATATTTATATAACTTTATATCAAAACCAATTCACCCAACACCTGGGAAATCTATTTTTACTTATATTTACCTATTACTTTTTATCTTATTTAGATGTTAATCTTATACGATCTAAATAACCTTGTAATATATATGTAGCTGCAATTTTATCAACAATTTTCTTTCTTTTATTTCTAGAAAGATCGGCTTCTAACATGGCTCTATGTGCCGCAACCGTTGTTAATCTTTCATCCCACATCTCTATAGGTAATCCTGTTTTTTCTTTAAGTAATTCTGAAAATTCTAAAGCCTTTTCTCCAGCTTCACCAATAGTTCCATTCATATTTTTAGGTAATCCAACTACTATTGTTTCAACGCCGTATTCCTTACATATCTTATGAACTTCTTCTAAATCTTGTTCCTTTTTGCTTCTTCTAATAGTTGTTATACCTTGTGCTGTCCATCCTAATGGATCACTTAAAGCAACTCCAATAGTTTTTGAACCCATATCAAGTCCTAATATTCTCATAGAAACTCCTTTGCATTTCTTTTAATAAGTAACGTATTTATTTATAATAACTTTTATCCAATTATTTTTCTAGCTTTTATTTACTTATAACACTTTAAATTTTTTTATAAACAAAAGGTGCCCGGTTAACGGGCACCTTTTATTTAATATCTAGATAAGATTTTATTACCTCTTCAAGTATTTCATCTCTTTCAAGTTTTCTAAGTAAAGCTCTTGCTCCGTTATAACTAGTAATGTAAGAAGGGTCCCCTGAAATCAGATATCCTACCAATTGGTTTATTGGGTTATATCCCTTTTCTTTCAATGCTGTATATACATCATTTAAAATTGATTTAGTTAAATCCTCTTTGTTAATGTTTAAGTCAAATTGCATTGTTCTATCAAGATTATTTTCCATATCGTGGCTGCACACTTGCAGCTTCACCCCCTTACGAAAGTATTTTATTTATTTTTAATCATTTGAAATATTAACTAATTACTTTATCTAACTATATTATAACCTAAATTTACATAATTGTATACTATTTCAACTAACTATTTTACTAAATTTTCTACTGTTTGGAATGCTGCTTCTATAGCTTGAGGGATATTTTCTGGCTTTTTACCACCGGCTTGAGCCATATCTGGTCTTCCACCACCGCCTCCGCCAACAATAGTTGCAACTTCTTTAATTATCTTTCCACAATGTATTCCTTTATCTAATACATCCTTAGTTGCCATAGTAATTAAGTTAACTTTATCACCTAAGTTACTTACTAAAACAACAACTCCTGAACCCATCTTGCTTCTTATCTTATCAGCTAAGTCTCTTAATGCATTACCATCAACACCTTCAAGTCCATAAGCTATAGTCTTAACACCGTTAATATCTTTTGCACTGTTTAAGATATCATCTAAAGCTCCACTTGTAAGTTTTGATTTAAGCTCTGCAATTTCCTTATCTTTTTCCTTAATTTCTGCACCTTGAGTAGATATTTTCTTTAAAACATCTTTTTCAGTACATTTAAGTGCTGCACAAGCTTCCTTTAATAATCTTTGCTTTTCTTCCATATATTTTATAGCAGCTCTACCTGTTAAAGCTTCTATTCTTCTGATACCAGCAGCTACACCTGTTTCAGAAACTATTTTAAATAATCCAATTTCTCCAACGTTAGATACGTGAGTACCACCACAAAGTTCCTTAGAGAACTCTCCAGCTGCAACTACTCTTACCTTATCTCCGTATTTTTCATCAAAAAGTGCAGTTGCTCCTGATTCCTTAGCTTCTTCAATTGTCATAAGCTTAGTTTCTACAGTATCAACTTCCATTATTTTATCATTTACTAAATCTTCAACCTTTTGAATTTCTTCAGCTGTCATAGCTTGGAAGTGAGTAAAGTCAAATCTTAATCTTTCATTATCAACAAAAGATCCTGCTTGGTGAACGTGAGCTCCAACAACTTCTTTTAATGCAGCTTGTAACATATGAGTTGCTGTATGATTCTTACAAACGCAAGCTCTTCTCACTTTATCAACAGTTAATGTAACTTCTTCATTTATTTTAATGCTTCCATTTTTAACTTCAACATAGTGAATTGTCTTACCACCAACATTTTTCTTAGTATTATAAACATATGCAGAACCATTAGCTCCAGTTATTATACCTGTATCACCAATTTGACCACCCATTTCAGCATAGAATGGAGTCTTATCAGTTAAGATATAACCTTTAGTTCCTTCATTTAATTCTTCTACAAATGCTTCATCAGTTGCAAGAACTACAACTTTTCCAGTTCCTTCTGTAGTTGTATATCCAACAAATTCAGTTTCAACTTCAGCTTTAACTTTATTAATTGGGTTTTCATCAGCTCCCATGTAAGAAGTTTCTCCTCTTGCACTTCTAGCTCTTTCTCTTTGAGCTTCCATTTCCTTCTTAAATTCTTCGTGGTCAACAGTCATATTCTTTTCTTCAAGAATTTCTTCTGTTAATTCTAATGGGAATCCATAAGTATCATATAATTTAAATGCTTTTTCTCCAGAAAGTACTGTAGATTTAGCTTCTTCTAACTCTTTAATATATCCATTTAAGATGTTCATTCCACTATCAATAGTTTCATTAAATCTTTCTTCTTCTAAAGTGATTATCTTTGTTATATAATCTTTATTTTCAACTAATATTGGATAATTTCCACCATAGTTTTCAACAACAGCTTCTACAACATCCTTTAAGAATAATCCCTTTATTCCAAGTAATCTACCATGTCTTGCAGCTCTTCTTAAAAGTCTTCTTAAAACATATCCTCTACCTTCATTACTTGGTTGAACTCCATCAGATATAAGCATAGTTACAGCTTTAACATGGTCTGTTACTATTCTTAATGAAACATCTGAATTTGCATCTTTTCCATATTCTACACCCGATAAAGAAGATACCTTATTTAAGATATTCTTAACTGTATCAATTTCAAATATGTTATCAACACCTTGCATTATAGTTGCAATTCTTTCAAGTCCCATACCTGTATCAATGTTTTTATTCTTTAATGGAGCATAGCTTCCATCTTCTTGTTTATCAAATTGAATAAATACTAAGTTCCAGAATTCAACTATTCTATCTGCATCAGATGCAGCAACAAAATCATCTACGTTTGTTACAGGAGCTACATCAACACCTCTATCAAAGTGGATTTCTGTACAAGGACCACATGGACCAACTGTTCCAACTTCCCAGAAGTTATCATCCTTACCTAATCTAAATATTCTATTTGGATCTATATCTGTTTTTGTAGTCCAAATTTCATATGCTTCATCATCTTCTAAATAAATTGTTACATATAATTTATCTTTAGGTAATTTTAAAACTTGTGTTACATATTCCCATGACCATGGAATAATTTCATTTTTAAAATAATCTCCAAATGAAAAGTTACCTAACATTTCAAAGAAAGTACCATGTCTTGAAGTCTTTCCTACGTTTTCTATATCACCAGTTCTAATACACTTTTGACAAGTTGTAACTCTAGTTTTTGGTGGTTTTTGTATACCTGTGAAATATGGCTTAAGTGGTGCCATACCTGCATTTATTAATAATAAACTATTATCGTTTTTAGGTACTAATGGAAAACTCTCCATTCTTAAATGTTCTTTAGATTCAAAAAAGCTAATAAAGCTTTCTCTTAATTCATTTGCTCCCATGAATTTCATGATTCTTACTACCTCCATTTTTTCTATTAGTAATTTAATTAATAACTTAAATCAAATTTTTGTTTCTTAGGAATCCAACTAATAAAAAAAGTCTCCATCCCTAAAAACAAAGGGACGAAAACTTATAATTTCCGCGGTACCACCCTAATTATGTATAAAAATAATACATCACTTAAAGTAAAATAAGCTCCAAGATAGCTTCAATATGCTAAATAAGAAGTTTTCACCACCCACTTCCTCTCTTAATATTTACATCATATTTACTCATTCTTTTCATCGCTTTATGCTATTAATTTATGACAAAATTATATTTCATTTATTCATTTATGTCAATAAACAGTCTTACACTTAAAATAAGTAATAGTCTATATCGTCATAAATTACCTTTATTATTACTGCAATTGGAACTATTAATACCATTCCAATTACTCCTCCAATCTTATCACCTAAAACTAACAAAATAATTATTATAATTGGATGCATATTAGTGCTATCACCAGTAATCTTAGGTGCCAAAAAATTACCTTCAACTTGTTGTATTAAAATAACACCAATAGCTGCAATTATTCCTTTAGTAACTGACCCTGTAAGTGCTATAAATATAATAGGTACACCCCCTATTATTGGTCCAAAATAAGGAATAATATTAGCAACTGCATTAATAATTGATAAAACTAAAGGAAACTTAACTCTAAGTATCAATAATAAAATGAAAGATAAAACTCCTATTATTAAACATAACAATAATTGACTTAAAATATATCTACTTAATATTTTATCAATATTTTTATTTATATTTTTTACTATTACCCTTTTGTCAGTTGGAAGAACTAATAATAGCTTATTATAAATAAGCTTTGAATCCGCTAAAAAATAATAAGTTGTAATAGGTACTATAGCAAGAGTAACTAAATTTTCTCCCATATCTATTAAATTATCTACTAAATGAGTAGATGTATTGCTAAGTATCATATTAATCTTTTCACCAATTTGTATATAAATTGTTTCAAATATTGGTAACCTATCTAATTTAAACCTTGCTGCTAAGCTTAAAATATATTCTTCAATACTATCAAGCATAACTCCAAAATTTCCGCTTTCATTTAACATAGTTGGAACTATACAATATATCAATCCTACAAATGATAATAAAAGTAATAATATAATTAAAAGTGAACTTTTTTTATAAGAAATATGGAGCTTTTCACAAAAGTAATTTCTTAAAGGCTTTAGTGTATAAGCAATTACTATTGAAATTATTAGTAAATTAGTAACTGCCCTTATTGGTTCAACAAAAGCGTATATCATTACTATACTAATAGCAATAATTATGGAAATTATTAACTTTACAATTAACCCTTTATACTTTTTGAACATCCTTATTTCCTCCTAAATTATGAGGTAAAGTCTTTAACTTAACAGTTGAATTACCATTATATAAAATATACTCATCACAAAGCGAACAATGTTTTAAAGTTATAACTTCCTTTCCCTTGAACATTTTATCAAATATTCCTGAACTTATAATCATACCTTTTATTTCAAAAGTTTTTTCATCTATAATTAAATCTTCAAGAACTCCAAGAAGCTTCTTTTCTTTATTTATTATATCCATATATTTTATTTCCTTAAACTTTAATCCTTCAAATCTACTTGTATTTTTAATTTTCATAATTTCATCAACTGAAATAATTGAATCCACAGAAACATATGTATGTTTTTTAAATATAGATGCTGGTGAAATTGTAAATCCCTTTACAACTCCATTATAAAAATCTATAGAAATATCATCTACAACTCCTATATATTTATTTTTAGAATCATAAATCTTCATTAAATAAAAGTTTCTCCATTTAACCATAATTTCACCTCTATAAAGATAATAAATTTAGTATTTACAAAATTCATGGTTATTATTAGTAATTTTTTATATTTATCATTTATATATTTATTTGATATTTATTTCAAAATAAAAAGCAACTATAGTAATAGTTTTACCATAATTGCTTTTTCCATTATCCATTATAAATTTTTATTTTCCATTATTTATTATTTAAATTATATTATAATCTATTTTCTTTACTTATACCTAATCTATACTCTTGAGGTGAAATACCAACGTGTCTCCTAAAAACATTGTTAAAATAATGTTGTGTGTTATAGCCAACTAATTCAGCAATTTCACTTAAAGTTAATGTTGGATCCCTCATTAAAATTATAGCATTTTTTATTCTTACATTTGTTAAATACTCAACAAATGTCATTTTCAAATTTCTCTTAAAGAGCCTTATTAAATAAGTCTGACTTACTTCCATCTTATTTGCTATTTCGGCTATAGACAAATCTTCTTTAAAATAATGTCTATTAATATATTTTTGAACCTCTATTAGCATATCTGGTCTCTTACTCTTGTCCATCAATCTATTGCATAAAGATTTATATACTATATTTACTTGAACAGGATCTTCTCTTAAAAATGATGCACAAATAACTACATTAATATTTAATTTAGCATTAATTGCATTTTCAATGTTATTTACAACCGAATGCCATTCCTTAATAGGATTTACATCACATAAAACAACCACTTGGTCTTTAGAATCAACAAATATATTTAACCCCTTAAATTTACCCATTATTTCTTTAACAACACTACTAATTGCAAAACTCAATCTTTCAGTTTCAATACCAATCTTATCAGATGATTCATTTCTTATTAAAGGCTTAATAACAATTAAAGCCATAGATTTAGTATATATTATACCAAACTTATTAATTTTCCTTTTTAAATCGCAACTTTGTACTTTTCCTAGCATCCACTCTTTTAAAAATATATCCTTTTCAACACTGTATTGCAATTTCTCACCATATTTAACTTCATCATCAGCAACTAAAATTTTAACCAAAGCAACTCCCCCCTGTATTCCTTTCTTAACCTTCTTATTTTGACTTACAGTATAACTATATTTCCTAAAATCTTTTTCGTTCTAAACTATTGCTTTTTATAATTAATTACTACAGTTAAATTTCAAATACTAAAATAAATCTTTATTATTAATTCATCTATATACTACTATATATATAGTAATATTGAATAAATAATATACTACATAATTATTTTTAAAATTAATTTAATCTAAATTTTTTCCTTTATAGTTTTAATTAGCATACCATATACAACATACACTAATACTAACTAAATCTATGACTTAGAATATCAATTAATTTAAATTAACTAAATTAAAATTTTCAATCCAACTTTAAATTAGTTAATATTACTACCTATAATGATTCTTAGAAGAGTTGTTTTATAATAAAACATTACAACTTTATTACTGTTCTTCATTTTTAATTTTATCTTTACATTCTATAAAATTTCCCTCAAAATTTGCATACTTCTTATAAAAATTAAACCCAATAAATAATGCTATCAGATATATCATACCTTTAAATCCACCAGCATTTAAACCAACAAATATAGCAATTAATACACTTAATTGTGATAATTCTAATGATGCTGATAATAATTTAGGCTCTAATATATTTCTAGTTATCATTATTACTGAAAATAAAATAATTAAAAATATAACAGTTATATATTTACCACTAAAAAAGTAAATAGCCATAAGAGGTAAAAAGACCAATATCATACCTACTATAGGTAACAAATCTAAAATCATACACATGAAACTAAGCAGTAAAGTATATGGAATTTTTAAAATACTAAAACCTATAAAAGTAATTATAAATGTACAAAAAACTAAAATTGAATATGTTCCAATATACTTAAATACAACATCCTTAATTTCAAGGATTATTTTAATATATTTATCGTATTCACTTTCTTCTTTGATTTTATTTTCTTTATTTTGTGAATAACTCTTTTGGATAAACTTCTTTAAAAACACAAAACTTGATAATATAGCAAATATTATTACCGAAACAATATAAGGTAGTGCTGATATTATGTTGATTATATAATTAACTACACTTCCACTAAGCTCTAAAATATAATTTGATGCATCTGAAATTAATTTATTAATATTACTTCTTAAGGTATCTAAAACTGACTCATCAATATTTTCAAATGTTGATAGTGAATTTTGAACTAAATTTCCTATTTTAGAACCATTATCATAAATATATTCATATCCATCTGTAGCTAAATCCTTAATTTCAGAACTAAAATAAACAATCCCAACCACCAATAATGTAACTGTAATAGCATAAAAAACTAATGTGGAAATAATCGCTGCTATTTCACCTCGCATATTAAACTTCTTAATAAGAGCTTCCGTTGGCTTTTCTAAGATTGATGCTGCAATTATTCCAATAATAAATGGCAAAGTATATTTTATAGTTCCTGATACAAGCATAAACACAACTGTAAATACGCCAAAGAAAATTAAAATGCTTACAAAAGGTCTTACTTTCTTAACTATTGCAGTAATATATTCCATTTTTATTCTTTCCACCTTTTTAAACTTAAAAATAAAAGGAGCTATTTTTAAGTAGCTCCTTAATATATACATTATTTAATTATTTATTAAAATCGAAATCTACTTTATGATTATAAAAAAAGTCTATCCTCCTTTCTAAGTATATTAGATAAATCGGATCATCTCCTTTTTCCACCCGTTATAAGGCTTGATTTTATTACTAATTAAAAGCCTGTTTTTAATTTTTCCGCAAGCCCCCTCCCTATCATATTTGTTCATGAACTGAACATCTTCTAATAACGACATTGAGAAGCATCACCCCTTTAGCTTTATACATTATAAAATCTTTAAATTTAGTAGTTAAAATTTATAATAAAGAATTACTTAAAACTAAGAACTACTATGTGTTTAGTATACTATTCTAATTATTATTTGTAAATAATTTCCATGCACCTTTTTTTTATATTTTCTACTTTTATACTACATTCTGTCTTTTTATTTTTAAATTAAATTTATTTATTTTACCTTTTTATATATTTTTCAATCTTTAAATATTTTTTTGTTATAAATATTTTTTACTTATAACTTTAATTTATCTCTTAAAATATTTATCTTTTTCATTTCATAAAACATTCATAAATTTATAACATATAATAATATTGATTATGTAAATTTATTGGTTTAAAATATTATTTATACGTTTTTTTGTAATAATTAAATATTTTAGGGGGACTAACCATGAGTAATATTTGGATCACAATATTTTTAATAATCTTTACAATAGTACCTGTATACTATTTAACAGTTGTTTATTCTATTTACTATAAAAAGATATTTAAAAATAAAAACAATTTAAAATTTAGCTTTAAAACAACATCAATTACAACTTATCTACCTTCAATTATTTTTGCTATTATTAGTATTATTTTTGCAATATACTCTATAGCAAATAATATATCACCTTACTATTTAATAGCCTTAGTTGCAGTTAATATAGTTGTATTTGCTTGTATTCATCTTTCTTGCACAACTTTTGGTATTTATAATGATTGCGTTGTAGTAAAAAATAATTATGCTGAATTAAATGAAATACAAAGTGTTGTTTTAGAAAAATCAAAAAAAGGTAAAGAAAATCTTTATGAATTAAAGGTAACTACTAAATTTGATTTATTAATTTGTACCGTAGTAAGTGATGATGCAAAAAGCTTATTAAGACAAATTAAATCTAATTTACCAAAAAACATAAAAATAAAAGAATCAGCAGCTAAATAAGCTGTTGATTCTTTTATTTTTGCTTTAATTAAATTTCTATTGCTATAGGTTTTCTATTTTCAAATCTATATATATTCTTAAATCCAATATTCTTTAAAACTTCAATACTTTCTCTAATTCCAGCTCCAACATCTTCACTTTTGTGAGCATCAGATCCTACAGTAATAATTGTTCCACCTAACTCATGATATAACTTTAAAATATCTACTGATGGCATAGTTTCATTTACTACTGACCTTAAAGTTGAAGTGTTTACTTCAATACCTTTTCCACTTTTAATTATGTTAGTTAATACTTCTTTAATCATATCAACATACTCATTAAAATCATAATTACCATGTGTATTAAATGCATATCTTTTCATTAAATCTAAATGAGCTACTACATCAATATATGGTGATGTACATACCTTATTTACTTCCTTAAAATATCTACTATAACTTTCTTCTTTTGTATTTTTGCTCATATATGTATTAAGCCCTACGTTATAATCAAAATTATGTACAGAGCCTAATATAAAATCAAAAGGAATATATTCTATTGCTTCTCTAAGCTCCTCTTCATTTTCATGTGGTTCACATACTTCTATTCCTACTTTAATGCTTAATTTATCTTTGTATTTTTCTCTACATTCTCTTATTTCTTCACTATATTTTTTTAAATTTAAAAAGCCATAACTTTTTATTCCTTCTTTAACTGAAAAATGTTCTGTGAAGCAAATTTCGTTAATTTTATTTTCAATTGCAGCTTCACAAACTGATTCTATAGTTGCATTACTGTCAAATGAATTATTAGAATGTAAATGATAATCTACTAAGTACATATAATTCTCCTTGTATACTATAAATTTTACTATGACCTATTAAGTATAACACAAATTAAAAACGCCTGTACATTTGGGAATATTTCCTAGGAAATGCAAAAATAAAAAGCCAGTACACCCTTTCTATATAAAATACTATTGTATTTTATACTGTACTAACTTTTTATAATCACACATAAGTAGTTAAATTATTAAAACAAACCCGTAACCTTTTATAAAATTTCAATTTCCTTTTGAATTAACTTAAGATTATCATATATATCCTTATAATCCTCAATAGTAAATATCCCAAACCCTTCTAAATCATCTTCAAAGATATACCCAATTTCACTTAAACTATATTCTACAATCTTCCCATTATTAAATTTAAAGAATATAGTGTCCCCACACTCATTAGCAGTAACTTCTACTAATGTATTTTCTTTTTTTGTACTATTTTTAACTTCATTAATTAAATTTATAGCTTTTATTGATTCCTGTAATAACTTTTCTTGTCTACCCATATTCATCCCCCTAGAACTTACTTCAAAAGTGTTTACAACCTTATTATATAGCTTCTTTTAATTTTCCTATGTCGAAACCTGCAATCGATTTGTTGGTAATTTAATCCACAATTACCACTATGCTGGATATTATTATCATATTTCAAGTTATTTTCTTTTAAAAAATTAATTTAATTTATAGATCAGCTTAAAGGTTATATTTACATATTTTCTTATATTTTTACTGCTAGTTTTTTTCACTTTTATAACAAAAAAAGATAGCAATTTAGTTATCCTAATTACTATCTTTTTAACCCTTTATACCCTTTTATACCTAATTAAAAAATTACCCTTATACCATAGAAATTATAAAAATTATTTACCCTCTAATTTTTATTTTCGAAATACCATAACCTTACATTTATGAGTTCTTATATGTTAATAATAAAATTAAATAAATCTTTTTAATACTAATAATTGGTGTGTTATTTCTAGTATCCTAATTCATCCTCATATTCTTTGAGAATTTTTTTATTTTCATCTTTATCTTTATTTAATTCTTCATTAACTACCTCTTCATTTTTTACAACTCTTAAATCCTCTTTCATTTTTAACCCTCCCATAAATTTGTATACGTTTTCCCTCTACAAATTTATTATATCACACTTTATATATATTTCTATATTTTTTTAAAGATTTTCCCTAAAAAAGAAATTTATTTTCTATTTTAGGGAATACTATTAGTTTTTATATTAATTTATTAAAATAAACCTTGTTATTATTAACAATTAAATACTTTTACCTTTTATTTCATTAATGCTTTTTCCCTTTTTGTACCAAATAGGTAGGTTACATACATATTCTTTTATAATATTTACTCCAACTTCTTTACCATCTTCTTCAACAATCATATCTCTAACTTCATCAAGAAGATTATCTAAACTATCTTCTTGAATTATATAATATAATTGATTTAAGAATTCATCTATTTCTTCATTATCAAGTTCAAAGCAATTCGTAAAATTTATAATAAACTCTTTACCATATTTACTATTTCTTAGCCAATTATCTTTTCCAAATGTTAATAATTCTTTTTCTGAATATTCTCTATACTCAATTGATTTACTTTCACTTTCAATTTTTTCATATAATTTTTTATAATGCTTAATATTGCAATTAAAAACATATCCATCTTTTATTACGTAAGAAACACTATAATTACTGGCAGAATTAATAACATCATACTTTTCTTTAAATTCCATATTATCAAATCCAAATTTATTTAATTTATTTACTACATTATTTATAGTTAATACGCCATAAACATTTGCCATTCCAGAAACTAAAGTAATAATTTTAGAATTGTTTTTTACTTTTAATCTAAAATTAAAATCATTTAAATCAGATAATAAATCCCTTACATTAGAAGGCATTATTAATACTGCTTTTTTTTCTTCATTTTTTGCTGGATATAAAATTCCTATAGACATAAAATATTCCATAAATCTTATATATTTATGATCACTATTATTTAAAATTGTGATTCCATCATTTTTAGAAAAATATTTAAACGCCTTTAATGCATTATCATTAAAAAGATAAATTTTTTCTAATACTCTTTCTTTGTAACTACTAATTAAGTTATGTATTAATTTATCTTTATTATACTTATAAGTTTTAGCAAAGTTTAATCTTTCCGCTATACTTTCTATATCACTTCTAGGCATAGATTTTAATATTTCTTCTATATCATTAGTAAATTTTGTACTATTAAATCTTTTATCTAGCTTTGCCATCTTATTTTTCATCATATCATCAATTATATTTTCCATAGCATTTAGCATATTTTGAATTTCTTCATCATATTTTTCAGAATTAACTTTATTTCTATAATCATTTAAATTTACTTTATTATAATTTTTCTTATAACACTCTTCACAGAGCCACTCTCCTAAATTAGCATCAAAATAACTTGCAATTTTACCACATATATTACATTTTTGTACCATTAATATTCTCTCCTCTTCTGCAATTCCTTAAACTTATTTTCTTTTCACTTTTATTAAGTTTTACCAACATTTTCACTTTTTATAACATTACTTAACACTTTTTATGAAAACATATTGTATTTGACCTTATTGTAAAAATTATGATAAACTTAATTAATGTAAACACGTGTATATACACAGATTTGTTAAAGGGGGATTAACAAAATGCAAAAATTTAAGAATTATTTACATCACATATTTATAGATGGCTTAAGTGGAATGGCTTTAGGCTTATTTTCAACATTAATAATAGGTACAATTCTTCAACAAATCGGAAATCTTATTTCTGGTAATTTAGGGTCAACTATATTTTTAATAGGTAAAATAGCTGCTGCTGCAACTTGTGCAGGAATAGGTGTTGGGGTTGCTTATAAATTTAAAGAAACTCCTTTAGTAGTAATTTCTGCTGCAGTATCAGGTATGGTAGGTGGATTTGCAACAAAATTGCTTGCTGGTAGTATAATGACTGATACTGGTGTTATAACTTTAGCTGGCCCTGGTGAACCTTTAGGTGCATTTATTGCAGCTTTAGTTGGAATAGAAATTGGACATCTTATTGCTGGTAAAACAAAAATAGATATAATTATTACTCCTCTTGTTTGTATAGGGGCTGGATCTACAGTTGGGTTACTTTTAAGCCCTCCAATTTCTGAATTTATGACTTGGCTTGGAACAATAATTATGTTTGCAATGGAACAACAACCTTTTATAATGGGAATGCTTGTTTCTGTAATTATGGGTATATTATTGACTTTACCAATAAGTTCTGCTGCAATTGGTGTAATATTAAATTTAGATGGAATTACAGCAGGAGCTGCTGTTATTGGTTGCTGTTGTCAAATGGTTGGATTTGCTGTGGCAAGCTATAGAGAAAATAAATTTGGTGGATTGCTTGCACAAGGTGTTGGAACATCTATGCTTCAAATTCCTAATATAATAAAAAAACCAGTTATTTGGCTTCCTGCAATAATTTCTAGTGCTATTCTTGGTCCTATTTCATCAACCTTCTTAAAAATGACCAATAATGCAACTGGATCTGGAATGGGATCTGCCGGTTTTGTAGGACAAATCATGGCTTATCAAACTATGACTCAAACTGCTTCATCAAAAATAGTATTATTACAAATTATAGTTATGCACTTTGTACTTCCTGCTCTTCTTACATTTATAATTTCTGAATTTATGCGTAAGAAGCAATGGATTAATTATGGTGATATGGCATTAGATTTATAAAAAACTGCCTCTAGAAACAATCTAAATATTAGATTACTCTAGAGGCAGAATTATTTTATAAAATTATAAATTTACTTCTTTTCTTATAATGTCATATACTTCTTGATATGATAAACCACTACTTTTACATACTTCTACTATAGAACTATACTCAGGATAAATTCTTTTTCCATTTGATAGTTCACAAACTTTCACTTGAACTTCTCCTAATGATGTTTTCATATTAATAATTTCACGCTTTAATATAGTTCTTTCTACTTTTTGCTTTCTAATTCCAATAGTAGTAGTTTCTTTAAAAATTATTTCTTCAATATTTTCTATATCTTCTTTTTTACAAATCACACTAATTTTATATGCAGGACGATTTTTCTTCATAAAAACTGGTGTGTAATATACATCTCTTGCTTTAGCTTCAAAAAGCCTTTCCATTACAAATCCTAAAGCTTCTCCACTGCAATCATCAATATTACTTTCTAACTTATAAATATAATCATCTTTTTCAATGTTACATTCCTCATATTCATTAGAAATATCATCAATAATCATAGAACGTAAAATACTTGGTTTTTCATAATTACGCTTACCTGCACCAATTCCTATTTTAAATATAGAAAACTTTTCTGGAAGTTTATTTGAAGTACTAATTGCTGCAACTATTGCTGCTCCTGTTGGAGTTATTAGCTCTCCTTCTGTATTCGTTATACTTATATTTAATTTACATTCAGAAACAATATTAACTACAGCTGGAACTGGTACGGGAATTACTCCATGCTGGCATCTTATAAATCCTCTTCCTTCATATAAAACAGGTACAATAACTTCTGAAATATTTAAATTATCCAAACAAACAGCTGCAGCTATAATATCAACTATTGAATCTATAGCCCCAACTTCATGAAAATGAACTTTAGATATTTCAACTCCATGCGCCTTTGCTTCTGCCTTACCTAAGATTTTAAAAATCTTAATTGCAATTTCTTTAGCATTTTTAGTAATGTCAGTATTATTTATAATTTCTATTACTTCTTCTAACCCTCTGTGTTCATGGTGGCTATGATTATGTGCTGTTAAATCTGCTATTTCTTTTTCCTCATGATTATCCAAATGATTATTTATATTATGATCTTCAATTAAAATTTCTTTTTCCTCATTATTACTATTATTATTTATATTATGATTATGATTTTCACCTAAATTTTCTTGTTTATTATCTCCATATAAATACTTCATATCATGATCGTGATTATTATATTCTTCATTTAAAATAACATTAAAATCACAAGCATCAATATCACTTTTAGAAACTCTAGTTATTTTAGTTTCAAAACCCTGTATTGGTATACTTTTTAAAGCATTTTCTAAAACTTCAACACTTGCACCTAAATCAATAAGTGATGCTACAAACATATCTCCACTAATTCCAGAGTAACATTCTAAGTATAACTTATTCACAACTTCTTACCCCCAATCTATTGATTTGTGTAGCAATATAACCTGCACCATATCCATTATCTATATTAACTGTAGCTATCCCATTTGCACATGAGTTAATCATATATTATTCAAATAATTTAACTACCTTCTTTAACTCTTCTGTAATTTTTATGTGTTGAGGACAACTCTTTTCACACTTTCTACAGACTATACAATCTGAAGCTTTTCCATTAGTTTTTATATAATTATCATAATATACCTTTTGAGTTGAAAATCCTGAATTTAATGCTTGTTTTTCAGCATTATATAATGCAAAATAATTTGGAATTGCTATATTTTTAGGACATCCAGCAACACAATATTCACAAGCTGTACAAGGAATAGCTATTGATTCATTAATAATTTCAACTGCTTTATCTACTATTTTATGTTCCTCTTCTGTAAATGGCTTAAAGTTTTGCATATACCCAGTATTATCTAAAAGCTGATTCATATTAGACATTCCACTTAAAACCATCATTACATTATCTAAACTAGCAACAAATCTTATTGCCCAAGATGGTATAGACATATCCTTGTTATAATCTTTAAAAAGTTTTTCAGCTTCCTTTGGAACTTTTGCTAATGTTCCACCTTTAACTGGCTCCATTACTATTACTGGCTTATTATGTTTTTTAGCCACTTCATAGCACTTACCAGATTGAATTCCCCCATCGTTCCAATCAAGATAATTAATTTGTAATTGTACAAAATCAACTTCTGGATGTTCAGTTAATATAGTTTCTAAAACATCTGCTGTATCATGAAATGAAAAACCTATCTTTTTAACTTTTCCTTCATCTTTTTTCTTTTGAACAAAATCAAATGCATTAAACTTTTTAGCTATTTCATAGTTAGTTACTCCTAAGTTATGAAGCAAGTAATAATCAAAGTAATCTACACCACTCTTTTCCATTTGCTCATTAAAAATTCTTTCTAAATCTTCTTCCTTTTTTAAAAACATTGTTGGCATTTTTGTTGTAACAGTAAAAGTATCTCTTTTATGTCTTTTAACAACTGCTTCTCTTAAAGCAATTTCACTTTTAAAATTATGATACATATATGCAGTATCAAAGTAAGTAAATCCTCTTTCTATAAAAGTATCCACCATCTTATTTAACTGTTCCATATCAATACTTTCTTGATTATCTTTTTCTGTAAGCGGTAGTCTCATAAGTCCAAATCCTAGCTTTTTTGATTCCATTAATTTCACCTCATATAAAAAATAATTTCTCTAATTCCTTTTATCCTTAATTATTCTTTAGTTAAAATTTAACCTTTATATTAATGTTACTCCTTGAAGTTAACTCCAAGTCAAAAACTTTATGGAATTTATTAACTCTTAAATATCCAAAACATTCTAAACTCAAAGTTTTATATGCCTTCATAATTTTATTCGTAAGACATTACTATTAATGCTAATATTAATGGAATAATTGCAATTAACACAGCCTTTAAGCCCATATTTAAAGTTATTAAACCGCCTATTGTTGCTCCTAAGCAAAAAATCAATATAATGAAATAATATTGAAATGCTATTTTTAAATGTTTTTTATCTTTATTTCTTATAAATATAACTAACTTTTCTGTACCACTTCTTAAATTTCCTGTACACATTGTTGTTGCATAAGCATTTCCATGAAACTTCCTAAAGCTTTCTACTTGCATTGCACAAATAAATGATATTATTGTATTTGCCACATAATCAAATGGTATAAAAGCAACAAATATTAATAATATTATTTCTATTGCTAAAACAGCTTGTCTCCAATGGAGCTTTTCACTTTTTGATAATTTTGTTCTTATTACTTCAGCTAACAAAACTCCTATTGCAAAAGCAATAATAGGAATAATATAATTTATAATTCCTCTGAAATTACCTTCCATAAAATTAATTCCAAGCATAACCATATTTCCTGTTTGTGCATTAGCAAATACATTGCCTCGACTTATATAAGTGTATGCATCTAAAAATCCTCCTGTTAATGCCAGCAAAATTCCTACTCTTAATGAATCTGAATATTGTCTACTACTCATATTTAGCCTCCTTACTATATTTAAACTAGAAAATTCTGATTCTTCCACACACTGAGTACACTATAGCTTACTTTAAACTAACCAAATCACTAAGTATGTAACTTTTACTAAGTCTTTGATATAAAGTATTGGTTAAAATTTGATATTTAAAGCAAGTTTCATTAACTAAATTAAAATTTTAAATCTTAGTTATAGCTAATTAACATGTAAATTTTTACCTACCACATTAATATTTTAACTTTCACAGCACAATTAAACAATATTTTACATAAGAAAAAGAAATATTCATCTTTCTATTAAAAATAAAACTTATTTATAGTATAAAAAATATAATAAAAGCATCCATCATCATTTAATTATGATGAAGAATGCCTTTATTAATTGTATATATCCGAAAATTCTATATTAAATTTTTCTACCTTAGAAACCATACTTTTTTCTCTAAGATCAGTATTAAGAGAATTTTTTATTTTTCTAATTGGTAGTTCAACACAAAACTCTGTCCCATCTTTAATTTCTGTATTTACATAAGTACATCCATTATGAAGTTCAACCAAAGCTTTAACTAATGAAAGTCCAATTTCCACTTTCTTATATTATTTTTATTTATGGTGTTAATATAGGTATTCTTTCATCTTCTAAAATGCAGTATTTTATATTATTATTAGTTAAATAATAAGTATTATTTTCAATCTCAAAAGTAAATGCAAGTTGAACTTTTATATTATTTATAAGAAAAACTACATTATTTACTCTTTCCCCTAATACATTGAAAATATTTAAAGCTATGTTTCTATATTCTTGTCCAACAACAATAATAATAGTTTCAGGACATTTCCCATCCTTTCTACATTCAATATATTCATAATAAAGTGCCCATATTATATGATTTCTATCAAATATGCTCTTTATTAATGATATAACTTCAAAGGTTCTATATCTATCTCGTTCTGAAATATATTCAAGCATATCACTTTCTAAGTTACCTATAGAATTATCAACTATATTATTAATGGTTGTATACAAATTGTTAAAATATCTTTTTCTAAATTCAATAAAGCTACTTTTTAGTAAAAACTCTGAATCCTCTTCTTTATCTCTTATATATTTTTTATAAATCTTCTTTTCAGCTTTGTAGTATTTACTTTTTATTTTAGAAACTTTTTTTCTACACAATAATTCTTTTAGCTTGCTTATTTCTTTAATGTCTGATGACATGGATCTTCCTCCAAAATATGGTTCCACTATAATATTACACTTATTATTTATAAAATATACTATATTAAATTTCTAAAATAAATATTATATGATTATAATATTTAAATTTATCTTTCATATAATTCTAACGGTAATTTATCAGGATCCTCAAAGAAAGTGAATCTTTTTCCTGTAAATTCATCAATTCTAATTGGTTCACATTCGATACCATGTAAATTTAGCTCTGCTATAGCTTCATCAATATTATCTACTTCAAAAGCTAAATGTCTAAGCCCTCTTGCTTCAGGATAACTTGGTCTTACTGGTGCATTAGGAAATGAAAATAACTCAATTTCACTATCACCAAGCTTTAAGTCAAGCTTATAAGAATCTCTTTCCTTTCTATAAACTTCCCTTATTACCTCAAGGCCTAAAATCTCAGTATAAAACTTTTTTGAAACTTCATAATTTGATGCAATAATTGCAATATGATGTATTTTATTTAATCTCATAAACTGTGCTCCTTATTATAAATAAAGGACAATCTAAATATAAGATTGCCCTTTATAAATTTCTATATATTATTTATGCTTACACTCATGCTTTACAACTAATTCATATAAAGTAGAAACTGGTGCTCCAGTTCCTCCCTTAGGTGTTGTATCATTTCCACTATCACTCCAAGAAGTTCCTGCTATATCTAAATGAAGCCAAGGCTTATCTTGTACAAATTCTCCAATGAACATACCTGCTGTAATTGATCCACCATAACGTCCACCAGTATTTTTAAGGTCTGCAAAATCACCTTTATATAACTTTTTATAGCATTTATCATTAGGTAATCTCCAGAACTTTTCTCCACTTCTTCTTGCAGCAACAATTAGTTCATCATAAAACTCATCATTATTACTTACAACTCCAGTTACTTCAGTTCCAAGTGCAACTAACACAGCTCCAGTAAGAGTTGCAACATCAACTACCTTATCTACTTTTTCCTTTTCAATAATATAAGTCACAGCATCAACTAAAGTTAATCTACCTTCTGCATCAGTATTTAATACTTCAATAGTCTTACCTGCCATAGAACCTATAATATCACCTGGTTTGTAGCTTCCACCTGAAATAGCATTTTCACAAGCTGCTACTACTGCAACTACATTTTTTTCTACCTTATTTTTAGCAAGAGCTTGCATTGTTCCTATAACTGCTGCAGCTCCACCCATATCACTCTTCATTGTATCCATAGATGTTGAAGGTTTAAGTGAATATCCACCAGTGTCAAAAGTAAGACCTTTTCCTACAAGACCAACTCTTTCATCACTATTTTCATTACCCATGTATCTCATAACTATTAATCTTGGCTTATGAACTGATCCCTTTGCTACTTCTAAGAATGCTTTCATTCCTAAAGCTTCGATTTGCTTTTCATCAAATACTTCTACTTCAAATCCGCTTTCTTTTCCTGCTTCTACAGCTCTTTCTGCTAAAGTTTCAGGATATAAGATATTAGCTGGTTCATTTACTAAGTCACGAGCTAAAATAATTCCATCAGCAACATTGCTTGCTTCTTCAATCTTTGCTCTCATCTTATCAAACTTTTCTTTTGGCCCGCCTATTATAGTTACATTAGGAGTATAAACTTCATTATTTCCTTTATATTTATCAAATTTATAACTTGCTAATTTTACACCTTGAGCTATAGATTTTGTAACTCCACCAGTGCATAATCCATTTGCTTTTATAAAATTAATACTTAATTCATTTATCTTTAATTTTTCAGCTTGTTTAATTCCTCTTATAACTGCATTTACTAAGTCAGTTCTTTCTAACTCTTCATATTTTCCAAGCCCTACAAAAATTTCATAATTTAAATCACTTGTAGTCTTATAAAATACTTGGCCACTTTTTCCTTCAAAAACTTTTTTAGATTTTAAAATATCAACAGTTTCATTATTTGCTGGCTTATCTTCATAAACAAGAGTAATAGCTCCTTCGAAGCTACCAACAGTTAAATCTTTTACTTGCATCATCTCTACTATTCTCCTTTTCATGCTTTATACTATATAATTTAACCTAAAACTTTATATAGTATATCTCCTATTTTATTTACTAACTTTTCTTTATTATACTACATTCTACAAATTTTTCAATTTGAACATAAAATTACCCCTATAGAAAGCTACAATGTTAAACTTTCCATAGAGGCAATTTTACATTACGCAATCAACTTTATATTAATTTACTTCTCCACCTTCAACTACTATATCTTCAGGATTTACAGCATCACCATATACAGGTTCTAATGTCTTTTTATAATCATTTAAGAAGAATTCTTCATCTGCTAAGCTTTTAATTTCATCATTAATCCAATTTAATAATTCTGTATTTCCTTTTTGTACAGCTGGTGCAATAGTATCAATATTACCTATGCTTTCTATACCAGTAGTAAAGCCTTCATTTTGGTTTGACCAAGCTAAAGCTTCAGTATTATCAGTTGCAAAAGCATCTCCTCTTCCATCTAATAATGCATCATATGCTTCTTGATATTCATCATATTTAACAAGAGTCAAATCAGGATAAGTTTCTGAGAAATATGTTTCTGCAGTTGTTCCCTTAACAACAATTAGCTTCTTGTCCTTTAATTGGTCAACATCAGTAATTAATTCATTATCAGGTGATACTATACCTAATGCAACCTTCATATATGGAAGTGCAAAATCAACAGCTTCCTTACGTTCATCTGTTACTGTAAAATTAGCTAATATTATATCAACTTTACCTGACTTAAGATATTCAACCCTGCTTGCTGCTTCAACATAAACAAACTCTACCTCATCTTCACTACCTAATAAATCTTTACCTATTCTTTTTGCAAACTCTACATCATAACCTTGAACATCTCCATTAGAATCAACATACCCAAATGGATTTTTGTCACTAAACACGCCTATTTTAATTTTTCCATCCTCTTTAATTTCATCTAAAGTTCTTGCCTTAGCACTTCCACTTGTGTCACTACTTCCCGCATCATTTGATGCACTACTTGAGTCATTTGTACTAGAACCACATCCAACTAAAAGCCCCATAACTAGCATGATTGATAAAAGTACTCCTAAGAATTTTTTCATGATAAAAATCCCCCTTTAAATTTATTAATTTTAATTCTTTATACACTTTCATAACTAAATGTATTAAGAAATTGCTTAGCCCTATCAGTTTTTGGATTAGTAAAGAATTCTTCTGGTGATCCTTCTTCAACAATTTTCCCACTATCTAAAAAGATAACTCTATCAGCTACTGCTCTAGCAAATTCCATTTCATGTGTTACAATTAACATTGTCATTCCATCCTTTGCAAGCTCTAATACAACTTGAAGAACTTCCCTTACCATTTCTGGGTCTAATGCTGCAGTTATTTCATCTAATAATAATATTTGTGGATGCATTATTAAAGCTCTAACAATAGCTACCCTTTGCTTTTGTCCTCCAGATAATTGCCTTGGATAATCATTTTTTCTATCTAAAAGTCCTACTCTTTCTAAAAGTTTTTCAGCTTCTGCTTTAACCTCTTCCTTATTTCTTTTTTGTACTAAAGTTGGTGCTAAAATTAAGTTTTTCATTATATTCATGTTTGGAAATAACTCATAACTTTGAAATACCATACCTATCTTTTCACGAATTTCATGAACCTTATTATTATCAGATGATATTTCCTTTCCATTTAAAACAATTTTCCCTGAATCTATTTCTTCTAGCTTATTTAAACACCTTAAAAAAGTACTTTTACCACACCCAGAAGGCCCTACTATTACTACAACCTCACCTTTTTCTAATGAAAATGAAAGATTATTTAAAACTAATTTTGATTTATCATATGACTTAGTTAAATTTTCAACTTCTAATATTTTATCACCCATTTTAATCCCTTAGCCTCCTCTCTAATACTTCAGACAACTTTGAAAATGGAAAACAAATTATAAAATACATTATAAAAATTGTCCCATATACCCAAAGTGCTGCATCTGGTGTAGTATAACGATTTGCATCTATTATTTGCTTTCCAACTTTAACAACTTCAACTACACCTATAAGTACTACTAAAGAAGTTGTTTTAATCATTCTTGTTAATAAATTCACTGCTGATGGAATTAACCTTCTAATAGTTTGAGGTATTATAATATGTATAAATACCTGTGTTTTTGTCATTGCAAGTGCAAATCCACTTTCATATTGATGTTTTGGTACTGCAATAAGTGCACTCCTTACTAAGTCTCCCATTTCTGCTGTGCCCCAAAAAGTAAATACTATTATTGCAGCAATTCCACCAGAAAAATTAGCTCCTATGTGTTTTGCTGCACCAAAATATACTAAGAATAATAAAACAAGCTGTGGCATTATTCTTACAATTTCAAGATATACTCTACAAATTGCCCGAATAACCTTATTTTTACTGGTCATTATTATTCCCATTAAAATTCCAAGTCCTACTGAAAGAATCATTGAAATTAAAGCAATTTTTAAAGATACCCAAATACCTTGGCATAACCTTAAGAAATTACTACCCTCAAATAGCACTCGAATCCCCAAATCCTGCATAACGAACCCTCCTTTCTATGAATGTACAAATTAAAGAAATAGGAAGCAAGATAATTAAATATGCTATAACTAACATAAATAATGCTTCATCTGTTTTATAATAAATACCTATTAAATCCTTAGCTACAAACATTAAATCTGCTAAAGCAACAGCACTAAACACTGAAGTTTCCTTTATTAAGAAAATAATATTTGCACATAAAACTGGAACTGAAGTTTCAAATGCCTGTGGTAATGTAATATGCCAAAAAACTTGTGATTTTGTCATACCTAAACTTAAAGCTGATTCATGTTGCACTACAGATACATTTTCAATTCCTGATCTAAATGCTTCTGCCATATAACTTCCCCCCAAAAAGGCTAGTCCTACAATTCCACAAGTTTCTGAACTTAAGACAATTCCTATCTTTGGCAATCCAAAATACAAGAAAAATAACTGAATTAATAACGGAGTATTTCTTGATAATTCAATATATATCGAAACTATTGTTTTAAGTACTGGTATTTTCATAGTCTTAATTAAACTACAAATAATTCCTATAATTAATGATAATAGTATTCCTATTGCTGCAATCTTTATAGTTAAAATTCCAGCTTCTACATATAACTTATAGTGAGTTTGTATAAAGTTCATATCCATATTTTATCCCCCCAATCAATAATAAAATTTGACCTATACTATATATATAAAAAACAGGTAAATGCTTATTACACATTTACCTGTTTTTCCCTCTTATCTTAAAAATAACATTTTATTATAAAACCCTAATATTTAAACAGCTTTAACCATTCGATATAAAACATGTGAATAATAAGGCTCTTCCATTTCAAAAACAAAATCTAACTTTTCATAAAATCCTTTAACACTCTTATCCTTTGCTAGTAAAGAGCAAATCTTATATCCTTCTTCCTTAGCATTATTTTCAGCCAATTTAATAAGAGCTTTTCCAATTCCCATTCCCCTATACTCTTCAAAGGTTGCTAAATTAGCAATATAAAGCTCATTTTCTTCACATTCAAAAAAATTAAACTCTAAAATAAGGTCTTTAATAAATCTTAGCTTATTTTTTATTCCATTTATATTTTTAATTAACTTTATACTTGTTGCTAGATCTAACTTTGATAAGTCTTTACCTTTTAATAATATAATAGCTCCACAAACCTTTCCGTCTTTTTCTGCCACCTTCACATTATTATAAGAATACCTAGAACCCTCGCATTCAACTAACATTTTTATTCTGTTTATTATTTCAACCTTATTTCCATAACCCCAGACGTGCTCAGGATCATCTTCTGTTTTATAAACCAGCTCTGCAATAGTTTTCGAGTCTCCTTTTGTTGCTTCTCTTAACGTGAAACTTTCCATAAAAATTCCTCTCTTTTTTAATATAATATAAATTCTTTATATAATTATTATATTTTTAATTAATTTTGTATTTAAGGCTTTGTGGTACTAAAAAAATGTACTTATGTACCCTTAATTATTGTTAACTTTTATTATATTTTGTACAAATGTCCTTTAAATAAATACTAAGTGTATATAATTATCTAAAATAAAAAGCAACCTTACATGAAGGCTGCTTACTTTAAGTTTATATCATTTTTATAATCCTATTCTTCCAAGGAAAATTCTTTTAACTCTTCAATATTCATAGGCTTACTATAATAATATCCTTGTATATATACATTTTTATTGACTATTTTTTTTATTTCTTCAATTTGATATTTCTGTTCAACACCTTCAATAACAAGCATCTTATCTGTTATTAAGGTTATTTTAGATATAAATGCTATTACCTCATTAGTAATTTTTGATATTGAAATATTATCTGCAAAGCATTTATCTAATTTAATACTATCAAAATCTATTTCTTCCAAAATACTTAAATTAGAATATTCTACTCCAAAGTCATCTATTGCAATTTTATATCCACTTTCTTTTAATAATGATATTGCTATTTGTATTTTTTCTAAATCTCTAGCATAAACTTTCTCTACAATTTCAAGAGAAATACTTCCCTTTTTAATATTATAATCCTTTGCTAATTTAATTGCTTTATTTATAAACTCTGTATTTTCAAGCTCCCTAAATGATAAATTAATAGATATATAAAAATTTTTATTTTTGTAATTTTCATAATTACTTATTATTTTATAATCACAAATTGCTTTTTCTAATATCCAAAGTGTTAGTTCATAAAACATATCTCCTTTTTCTATATCTTTAATAAAAGTAAAAGGAGTTAATATTTTATTGTTTTTATCTTTTAATCTTAATAAACCTTCAAATCCTACCTCAATATTTTTAAAAGGATCTACTATTGGCTGATAATATAATAAAAAGTTTCCAGCTTTCATATTTTTAGTAACTCTTTGTTTTATAATTATTTTTTTTATAAATGGATATATTATCATATATATAATACCCAAAATTGTTACTATTGAAAGAGTAATTAATATAATATCCCTAAAAATTATATCTTTACGAAAATATTTATTATATATAAACCTAAGTTTATCAACTTTATTATTTGTAAAACTATTATTTAAGAAAAAATCAAAGTACTTTATGACATCTTTACTTTTCTCATTACCAACAATATAAACAGCACCTATATAATACTTCATTGTTTCTTTATAAGCTTCTAACCCCTCATTAATTCTATTCGAAGATAGTGCATCTACTTCTTTTAAATCTAATAATTTTATACACTCATCCTTTGTCTTAACCTTTACTGGTTTAACATTTATACCATAATACTTTAACAGTTGAATTAACCATTCACTTTTTATATCTCCAGCAGCATATGTAAATTTTTTCCCATTTAAATAATTTAAATTTCCATATCTAACTTCATTAATATCACCATATATATATATGTATCGATTATCAAACCCTATATCATTATCAGAATATACTAATTTAGAATTTTTATTTGGTATATTATATAATCCCATTAAAATATCTATTTCTTCATTTTCTAACATCTCTATTGCAGTATTAATATTAACATCTACATATTCATAATCTATATTTAAATTAGAACATAAAGTATCTAATAACTCATGATAATATCCATGAACATTCCCTTTTTTATCTTTATAATAATAGGGATAATATGAATAATATCCAACCTTTATTTTTCTCTCTTTGTAATTAGACTTCATATACATGAAATATGTATCTTTATAAAAAAAACAATTTATACCACAAATAATAATTAATAGAGAAACAATTATAAATATTCCTTTTTTATTCATTCTCATCACCCAATCAACTAATAATATTGTTAACTATTATCATTTCTATAATATTCTTTCGACAAGTTTCGTAATCTTTACTTTTATTATTTTACTAAAATCATATTCTATTTCAACCCTTTTGACTATTTTTATATCTTATTTTTATTTTTTAATCATTTACAATTTTATAACCTTAATTATGAACTTTCATTTGCAACTTAAATCATTTAAAACATAAAGAAATTCTTATTTATAAATAACGTTTTTTAATGAATATTATTAATATCAATATTGAAATTTCAATTTAATTCTATATTTGATTTCTCCATAAGTTTTATTTGAAAATATATATCAATTGAAAATTATTATTGATTGAACTCTTTACTTAAGATATACTTAATTTAATAAAAAAATACTTTTATAAAGGAGAACTATATGAATTTATTAATTTCTTTATCTTTTACTATTTTAATAATAGGAGTTGGACATGCTTTTATAAAAAAGCACTCTAAATTTTGTTATATTTTAGCTACTATAATATCTATAATACTAATTACAATTTCATATACTGGTGCTATTGCTAATATCCCTGAATTTATAAGATTTTATATATTACCACTATTTACAAATAGTGCTTTTGCAACATCATTATTTATAGTAGTTATGTATACTGGTGCATTAAAAAATGGTAGTAAGCTTATGAAGCTTTTATTTCCTATAAGAGCTGAATTATCAATAATTGCATGTATTCTTACTCTTGCTCATAATATAATTTTTGGTAGATATCACTTTGTTGCGTTATTTACTAACCCAAAATCAATGTCATTTAATATGCTTTTAGCTGCAATAGTTAGTTTAATGTTAATTGCAATTATGCTTCCACTTATGATTACATCTTTCCCTAACATAAGGAAAAAAATGAAGTACAAATCTTGGAAAAACCTTCAAAGATTTGCTTATGCTTTTTATGGATTAACTTATTTTCACATAATGCTTATAATGATGCCTATAGCTAAAACTGGTAATACTAAATATATTATAAATGTTTTAGTTTATAGTGTTGTTTATTTAACATATGCTGTACTTAGAATTAATAAAGCTTTATCTAAAAATAAGAAACTAGCAACAATATCTTAAAATCTATAAATTTGCATTTATTTTAATAAATACCAAATAACAGAACTGTATCAGATTGAATTAATAAATTCAATCTGATACAGCCCCATTTTTATTTTAATTTCTAAATAAACCATCTAATTTTAAATCTAATAAATTAGCAAATAATGATAAAGTGTTATTAGTTGGAATAACATTATTATTAATGTCTAATATCTTTCCAAGACCATATTCAGTATATATATCAACTGTTGGGAAATTATTTTCATCTCCTAAATTACAGATAATATCTGTTTCTTTTAAAGATACAATATTATTATCATTAGGAGTTACAACTTCATAAAGTCTAGTCTTATAATTATGTCTTAAGACCTTTACTTTATCAGTAACTTTAATTTTATTAGTTTTATTATTTATATCATACTTTGAAATAGATGAAGCTATATTATTAATTACAAAATAATCAACATTTCTCTTATAATCTACCCTTTCCTTAAACTCTGCTAACCTTTTTAAGTTTAGGTTTATATCTACAGGTATTTCTTCCTTTTTTAAATTATCAAAGGCTTTTTTTATGTAAGACAATTCTTCAGTTCCATTTAGTTCTTTTGATAATATATCCATACAATTTCTATAAATATCTTCAAAATAATTAAATGGTAATGCATATTTAATATTATTTAAAATCAAATATACTTTAAATTTAGCAGAGCTATCACCACTTCTAAATGAGTAATTTATATCAACTAATAACATTTCATTTAAATCTTCTGTATAAAATGTTACTTTTTCAATTCCATTTCTATATTCTGCTGTATAATTTTCATCTTTAGATAATGCTTGTGTATGTTGATTTATTATATATGTACCTTTAAATCCGAGATCATCAATTGAACCTACTCTTAATGATGTCTTTGGTGATAGTTTTTTTAGGTTAATATATGGTCTATTTTCACATAGATTATTTTCTAGTATTATTCTCACAGCTTAATCTCCTTACATAGTTGAATTTAATTTTATTTATAATTTATGCAAAAAAATAAATCTTATAAAAATATAAGATTTATTTTTTGGTTGCGGGGGCAGGACTTGAACCTACGACCTTTGGGTTATGAGCCCAACGAGCTGCCAACTGCTCCACCCCGCGATATTATGTTTTATAAGCTCTCTTGCTTAACTTGTATCCTTAGTATAATCTAATAAGTATTTGTAGTCAAAGTTGAATTATGTTGTATTATGGCTTTAAAGTGTAAGAGGTAGCTTAGAGTCTTAAATGCAAGCAGATAATACTAAATATCATTTAGAGCTCCAATCTATTATTTCAAGAAATAAAGTTGTTTACTTCCATACAATGTTTATCAAAGATTGAAGGTAGTAAAAGAAATACTTTAAACATTTCTTTTACTACCTTTATAATAGGTAACCCTATTTCATAAAAATAATATTATTAAACAATCTTCTTTTGAGAAACCCTCTTAGTACCTATATTCTTAAACTCAACATATATCATTAATATTGATACAG
>JABLTN010057544.1_pt1 | contig 53098 bp, 44 predicted proteins | sample 7160141 | NCBI WGS metagenome assembly JABLTN01 (sample SAMN14651226, study PRJNA627086) | human gut metagenome | isolation source: feces | host: Homo sapiens | reverse complement strand
TTTCCGTAATTTCTCTCCGGAGGATATCCGGCTGAGCTTGATGAGCCAGTATACTCCGCCTGCCGGTATTGCCATCCGGGAATTGCAGCGCCCCATTTTTACCTACGAATACCGCAAGGCCTGCGAGCGGGCGGAGGAGCTGGGCTTTTTGGGCTATACCCAGCAGCGTTCTTCCGCCGATGCCGCCTACACCCCGCCCTTTGATGGGACGGGCCTTTGATAAAATTTCACCCCCAGGAGATACATATGACAGGACCCCTGCAGCGCCGCGCCATCGCCGATGGCGTATGGTTTTCCCGCATTCACGACCCTAAATTCTACCACAACAGCATATCAGTCACTATTATTACACCGCTGGCTGAGGGGAAGACCTCCGCGGCGGTGCTGGCGGCATACCTGCTGCGCATGGGCAGCCGCCGCTGCCGGGATATGACCGAGCTGGAATGCCGCCTGGCGGACCTCTACGGGGCAGTGCTGGATACCGATATTTCCCGCCATGGCGAAAACCAACTGCTCACCTTCTCCATTGCCGGGGCGGATGACCGCTTTGCACTGGAGGGGGAGAGCATCAGCCGGGGCTGCGCCGAGCTGCTGGGAGAAATACTGCTGGAGCCGAAGGTGGAGGGCGATGCCTTCCCGGAGGAGGCCTTCCGGCTGGAGCAGCAGTACCTTATTGATACCATTGAGGCGGAGATCAACGATAAACGCAGCTACGCGGCCCAGCGCTGCACGGCTGAGATGGGCCGGGGCTGTCGGTTTGCGCTGCCCCGCTACGGTACGGTGCAGGAGACGCTTTCTGCCACACCGAAGGAGGCCTATGGCCGCTACCGGGAGCTGATCCGCACGGCCCGCATAGAGATCTTCTTTAGCGGGTGCGGCAGCCCGGACTATGCCGAGGAGGTATTTGCCAAACTGTTTGACGGGGTGGAGCGCGCACCGCTTTGTCCTACTCCGCAGCGGCTCCCCCTACGGGCGGAACGGGTAACGGAGCTGGCCGAGCAGCTGCCCATGAGCCAAAGTAAATTGGTGCTGGGCTTCCGCACCGGCCTGTCACAGCAGCGCCGGGCCCGTACCGCTCTGCGTGTGATGACCGCCCTGCTGGGCGGCAGCACCGGCTCCCGGCTTTTTACCAATGTACGGGAAAGGCTGGGCTGCTGCTATTACTGCGGCGCGCGGGTCAACCTGCTTACCGGCATACTGCTTATTGAATGCGGCCTGGAGGAGGCCAACCGGGAGCGGCTGCAAAGCGCCATCCTGGCCGAGATAGCCGACCTGGCCGCCGGGCATATCACCCCGCAGGAGCTTTCTCACATCAAGCTGGCGTTCCAAAGCTCGCTTTGCTCCATTGGGGATAGCCTGGCCCGCACCGAGGGCTGGTATCTCAGCGGGCTTTTGCAGGGGGATCCCATCACGCCACAGCAGGATATGGAGGAGATCGCCTCCATCACCGCGGAAGAGGTGGCGGCCGCCGCGGCAGCGCTTACACTGGATACTGTGTTCTTTTTGCAGGCCGTAGGGAAGGAGAATGGGTGCGATGAGGATTGATGAACGCCATACCTCCGAGCTGCTGGGACAAAGCACCCGCACCATGGTGCTGCCCAGCGGCCTTACCGTGCAGATGTGCCGGATGCCCGGCTTTGTAACGGCGTATGCCATGCTCACCGTCGGGGTGGGCTCCATAGACATCGGCTACCGGGTGCGGGGCCGGGAGGTATCGCTGCCCGCCGGGGTGGCCCACTACCTGGAACACAAGATGTTCGACTGCCCCTACGGAGACGCCATGCAGCGCTTTGACGCACTGGGCGCTTCCGCCAATGCCTTTACCAGCTTTGATAAGACGGCCTACTACTTTAGCTGTACCGAAAACTTTTCCAAGGCGCTGGAGGTGCTGCTGGACTTTGTAGCGACGCCCTATTTTACCGGGCCTTCCGTCCGCCGGGAAAGAGGGATCATTGCCGAGGAGCTGCGCATGTACCGCGACAGCCCCGAGTGGATGGTCACGGCGAACCTTTTGCAGGCCATGTACCATGTTCATCCCATCCGGGAGGATATTGCCGGGACGGAGGAATCCATCGCCCACATAGATGCCGCCCTGCTGCGCCGCTGCTATGAGCGTTTTTATTGCCCAGGCAATATGGTACTTTCGGTTGCTGGGTGCTTTGAGGAGGACGCGGTGCTGGAACTGGCGGAAAAATACTTCCCCACAGCGAAGACCGCGGCCAACCCGCTTACCATCCGGGAGCCAAGAACGGTGCGGGAGCACTACTGCGAGCAGAAAATGCCCATTGCTGCGCCGATGTTCCAGGTCGGTTTTAAGGCGGCGGGCGGCGAAAAGGAAAATATGCGCCACCGCCTGCTGGATGAACTGCTGCTTGACCTCATCTGCGGCGAAACGACTGACCTGTACCGCCGTTTGTACGAGGCGGGCGAGATCAACGCTACCTTTGGCAGCGAGGTGATGGCGGGACGCGACTTTATCTGTGCGATGTTTGACGGCGAAAGCCGTCAGCCACAGGCTGTCTATGAAGCCCTGTGTGAGCGGGTGACTACCCTGCAGCGGCAGGGCATCCCGCCGCAGGATTTTGCCCGCTGCCGCCGTGCCAATTACGGCAGGACCATCGGCCTTTACGGCCGTGCGGAATCCATTGCCGGCCTGATGGCCGCCGCCCATTTTTCCGGCATGAAAGATATCTACTACCCCCTGGAGATCCTGCGTTCCACCACAGTGGAGGAGCTGGAGCAGCGCTTGCAGGAGGACTATGACCCCACAACCAGCGCCCTTTCGGTCATTTGGCCGCAGGGCAACCCTTAAGGAGATGCACATTACCCCTATGAACCCCAAAGCAAATCCCCCTACTGTTTCCGCTTCCCAGTCCCATTCCCGTCTGCTTGCCCACCTGATGGCGCTGATGGTTTCCGCCATTTGGGCCACCACCTTTGTTTGCAGCAAGGAGCTCCTTGCCTATTACAGCCCGGCGCAGGTGATGTTCATGCGCTTTGTCATTGCCTACTTTGTGCTGTGGCTGCTGCGCCCTCGGCCGCTGCCGTGGCAGGGCAGGGGAGAGCTGACCTTCCTGCTATTGGGCATTTTGGGCGGCACGCTCTATTTCTTTACCGAAAACACCGCCCTGAAGCACACCTTTGCCGCCAATGTCAGCATCATTGTGGCGATGGCGCCCATCCTTACCTCCATCCTGGCGCACTTTTTTACCAGGGATGAAAAGCTCCACACCACCGTTTGGGTCGGCTTTGCCGTGGCCATGAGTGGTGTGGTGCTGGTGGTGCTCAACGGTGCGCTGGTGCTCAAGCTCAGCCCGGTAGGCGATCTGCTGGCCTTTTTGGCGGCAGCCAGCTGGGCCTGCTATTCAGTCCTTATCAAGCGGCTTTCCGGCCGGGTGGACAGCACGCTGCTGGCCCGCCGGGTCATCCTGTACGGCGCGGTTACCTCGGTGCCGCTGCTGGCTGCCCGCGGGGAGCTTTCGATCGACTTTACCCCGCTAGTACAGCCAAAGCCGCTGTTCTGCATCCTGTTCTTGGCGGTGCTGGGCAGTGCCGTCTGCTTTGCCGTGTGGAATGTTGTCATCGACCGGCTGGGAGTCGTTCACGCCAATAACTATATCTATCTTCAGCCCTTTATCACTATAGTGGCCTCCCACTTCCTGCTGGGGGAACCCATGAGCTGGACGGCCATTGTGGGGGCGCTGCTTATCATTGGCGGCGTCATCATCTCCGGCCGACAAAAACGGCCGCAGTAATGGATTTTGGCGCTATTCGCTAAAATTTTCGGGATAAATTATACGCGATTCCACTTGCCATGTCCCGCCCACTAATGATATAATCGTAAGGGCTCCCCCAAAGGGGGAACAAAAGAAGCGCCTCGTAAAAGGCGCTTTTTTATTTTGCCGGCGATGGGCGGCAGTCCCCTATAAAAACGCAGTGACAGAGGATAATACGAGGAGGAAATCATGTTCAAAATCGGCTTTGATAATGAAAAATACCTGCAAATGCAGTCGGATAAGATCCGGGAGCGCATCGGTCAGTTTGGCGGTAAGCTGTACCTGGAATTCGGCGGTAAGCTCTTTGATGATTACCACGCTTCCCGCGTGCTGCCGGGGTTTGCGCCGGATAGCAAGGTGAAAATGCTGCTGCAGATGAAGGACTCCGCGGAGATCGTCATTGTCATCAGCGCTGATGCCATCGAAAAGAACAAGCGCCGCGGCGATCTGGGTATCACCTACGATCTGGATGTCCTGCGCCTCATCGATGCCTTCCGTGGGATCGGCCTGTATGTGGGCAGCGTCTGCATCACCCATTACCATGCCCAGCCAGCCGCCGATGCCTTCCAGAAGCGCCTGGAGACCCTGGGGGTCAAGGTCTACCGCCACTATATCATCCCCGATTATCCCTCCAATGTCCCGCTCATCGTCAGTGATGAAGGCTTTGGCAAGAATGAATACATCGAAACCACCCGCCCGCTGGTGGTAGTTACGGCCCCCGGCCCCGGCAGCGGCAAAATGGCCACCTGTCTTTCTCAGCTCTTCCACGAAAATAAGCGCGGGGTCAAGGCCGGATATGCCAAATTTGAGACCTTTCCCATTTGGAACCTCCCCCTCAAGCACCCTGTCAACCTGGCGTATGAGGCTGCCACCACCGACCTCAACGATGTCAATATGATTGATCCTTTCCACCTGGAAGCCTACGGTGTCACTACCGTCAATTATAACCGTGATATCGAGATCTTCCCGGTGCTCAATGCCATTTTCCAGCGCATTTACGGCTCCTCTCCCTACAAAAGTCCGACCGATATGGGCGTCAATATGGCGGGCAACTGCATCATAGATGACGATGCCTGCCGTCGTGCTTCCGAGCAGGAGGTCATCCGCCGGTACTATGCCACCGCCTGCCTGGTGCGTCAGGGGCTCAGCGAGCCTGCTGAGATCCACAAGCAGGAGCTCATCATGAACCAGCTGAATGTATCGTCCGCCGACCGTCCCGTGGTGGCCGCCGCCTGCGCCAAAGCGGAGGAGACCGGCCAACCCGCGATGGCGCTGGAGCTGCCCGATGGCCGCATCGTCACCGGGAAGACCAGCTCTCTCTTGGGGCCTTCCGCCGCGCTCATGCTCAATGCCTTGAAGGAGCTGGGCGGCATCAATGATGAGATGCACCTGCTGTCGCCTATCATTATCGAGCCTATCCAGCGCCTAAAGGTGGATTACCTTGGCAACCACAATCCTCGCCTGCATTCCGATGAGATCCTTATCGCACTGTCCATATGCGCCGCTACCAACCCCACTGCAGCACTGGCCATGCAGCAGCTGAGTAAGCTGCGCGGGTGTGAGGCCCATGCCAGTGTGATTCTTTCCCGCGTGGATGAGAATGTTTATCACAAGCTGGGGGTCAACCTGACCTGTGAGCCGAAATACCAGACCAAGAAGCTCTACCATGCCTAAAAAATCAAAGCACCGGTTCCAGTCGGTGCTTTTTGCTGCCATAAATAATTATAAATTTTAATTATTACAATAAAATTGATAAATTGAATTTATGCAATATGTATAATAGCGGCGCATAAAACACCGTTAACATGCACAATAATACCCATTAAAGCTCCGTTTTTTAGCACAAACGACGGAATTTTACAATCAATTAAAATTTTTGTTGCTATCCATTAAAAATTGTATTATGATTGGAACAATTACCACAGTGTGCATAGAAAAGGAGAAAATGACTATGGAACCTAAAAGAGCCCAATGGGGCAGCAAGATCGGCTTTATTCTGGCGGCAGCCGGTTCGGCCGTCGGCCTCGGCAACATCTGGAAGTTCCCCGGCAAGGCCTACGAAGGCGGCGGCGGAGCGTACATCCTCATCTACCTTGCTATCGTACTCCTCATTGGCATCCCGGTCATGCTCTCGGAACTGACCATCGGCCGCGGCGCGCAGGCCAATGCCATCGATAGCTACGGCAAGCTGGGCCACCCTGGCTACAAGTGGGTCGGCTGGTTCGGCGTTATCGTGGCGTTTATCATTACCAGCTACTACTGCCATGTAGGCGGCTGGGTGCTGCGCTATGTGGCCAGCTACGCCACCGAGGCCACCAAGGTTTACGCCGATCCGCTGGGATATTTCTATGCGCTGCTGGGCTACAATGCCGTCACCGGGGAAACATGGTTCCCACTGACTGCAGTTATCTTCGCGGGTATCTTTATGGGCATTACCTGCTTCATCATCGTAAAGGGCGTGGAATCCGGCATTGAGCGCTTTAATAAGATCGGTATGCCGGCGCTGTTTGTTATCCTCATTATTCTGCTTATCCGGGCGCTTACCATGCCCGGCGCCGGGGAAGGCCTGCAATATATGCTGATTCCGGATTGGAGCAAGGTCACCTTCAGCACCGTGCTTTCGGCCCTGGGGCAGGCGTTCTTCTCACTCAGCCTTGGTATGGCTATTATGGTTACCTACGGCTCCTATGTTAAAAAGGAAGAAAACCTCGCCAAAAACGCCGCTATCATCTGTGGTATGGACACACTGGTAGCCCTGATTGCCGGCTTTATCATTGTTCCCGCTGTATTTGCTACCCTCGGCGCAGAAGGCGTTGGCAAGGGCGCAGGCTTTGCGTTCTCTTCGCTGGCCGGTGTGTTCCAGCAGATGCCCGGCGGTCAGTTCTTCGGCATCCTGTTCTACATGCTGCTGCTGTTCGCGGCGCTCACCTCCTGCATTTCCCTAGTGGAGGGCGTTGTTGCCTTCGCTACTGAGCGCTTTGGATGGAAACGCACCCCCACTACCATCATTCTGTGCGTGGTGATGTTCCTCCTTGGTACCATTTATACCTGCTCTCAGGCCGCCTTTGATATCAAGGGTATCTGGTTCGACTTCAAGAATGGTCTTACCACCCCCATCTTCGGCGACTTTATGGAGTTCCTCACCGACCGTCTGATGATTCCTGTGTGTGCACTGGGTTCCTGCCTCTTTGTTGGCTGGGCCTGGAAGCCCCAGAACGCCATCCGCGAGATCGAGCTGGACGGCAAGCCCTTCCGTCTGAAGAAGGCATACAGCTTCCTGGTGAAGTACCTGGCCCCCATTAGCATCATTATCATTATCGTGGCCAGCTTTGCCACCGGCACTACCCTCAGCTAAATTTGCTATCCTCAGGTACAGTTTCCATACAAGAAAGGCGGTTCTCCGTGATGGGGCGCTGCCTTTCTTGCATTCTGCCCCGCCGTATGGTAAGATGCAAGACGAAAGCGGGCGGCATTTTCTCCCCGCTGCCCCCTGCAAACCGCAGGCATACGGCCCGCAGGGCGTTTCGGCTTTGCCGAAACCGACGGCTCCGCCGTCGAAACCGCCTGCGGCGGTTTGCCCTGCGGGCCGTCCCACCCCATCAAACCCTCCAAAGGAGACTCCCATGTCCAAAGACCGAGATTTTCTCCGAGCATTTTCCGGCGAAGACCGCATGACCGCCGCCCAGGTGGCGGATAAGCTGGAACAGTGCGCCCATCAGAACCGCCTGACCCATACTATGTTTCTCACCCCGCACCAGCGCGGCATTGCCCAGCAGGTGATAGTCTGCTGCGGCACGCCCCTGCATAGGATAATGGGGGGCCACCCCGATGCCGAGCGCTGCCTGTTTCTCTTTCTACCGGACTATATGGATGCGGATAACATCCCGGAGGAGGAGCTGCCCTTTGGAGCTATCCGGGTTAGCTGGGGCCATGGCGCGGCGCTTACCCATCGGGACATCCTGGGCAGCTTGATGGCACAGGGTGTCCGCAGGGAGGTGCTGGGCGACCTTTTAGTGGGAGAAAACGGCTGCGATGTCATTGCCCTGCGGGAGTGCATTCCCTTCCTGCGGGATAACTGGCTGAGCGCCGGCCGCACCGGTCTGCACCCGGTGGAGATCCCCCTTTCGGAGCTGCGCATTCCAGCTGCCGATGGAAAGACCATCCGGGATACCGTCGCTTCACTGCGGTTGGATGCCGTTCTTGGCAGCGGTTTTTCCCTCAGCCGGGGGAGAGCCGCGGAGCTCATCGCCGCCGGACGGGTCAGCCTGAATGGCTGCGAGTGCCTAAAGCCTGACCGACAGCTTGCCGAAAGAGATATCCTTTCGGTGCGCGGGCAGGGCAGGCTTATTCTAAGGGAGATCGGAGGCCTTTCCAAGAAGGGCCGTTTCTATATCACCGTGGAACGCTTTGGCGGATAGAACAAAAAGCAAAATGAATACGAAAGAAAAGGACGCACACTATACATGACTCGATAGGGGGCGTCCTTTTTTTTGATGAAGCGGAAAGAGAGTGCACTGCGGCTGGGCTTTACATTTGCGGGCTGTTACCTGGGGGCGGGCTATGTCTCCGGCCAGGAGCTGTGGCAGTTTTTTGGCTGCTTTGGTTGGCAGGGGATAGCGGGCCTGCTGCTGGCGGTGGCACTCTCCTTTTTCTTTGGGGTATTGCTGCTGCGGCTGGTGCAGCACACCGGCTGTGACCAAACCGATGCCCTTGTGATCCGCCGCCCTATCCCGCTCCTGCGGGATGCCGTTGGGCTACTGCAGCTATTTTTCCTCTTCGGGATATTGGTCATCATGGCGGCCGGGGTGGGGGCGCTTTTCGCGCAGATACTGGGTGCCTCCGCCCTTTGGTGCAGTGCGGCGTTCTGCCTTTTGGTTTCGCTGCTTTCCCTTACCGGCACCTCCGGCATGGTAAATGTCTTTTCCACCGTGGTGCCGCTGCTGGTTATCTGCTCGGTGCTGGTCAGCGCGCTTACCCTGCGCCGCTGCGGCTGGCAGCTTACCATTGCTGCAGTCCCATCCGTCAGCCCACTGCTTTCCCACTGGGCTATTGCCGCCTGCTCTTTTGTCAGTTATAATCTTTTTTCCTCCATCGGTATTTTGGCCCCCGTCGGGAAAGAGTTGCGCTCCCGCCGCACAGTTTGGTGGGGAGTACTGCTTGGCTGCATTATTCTCATTTCCATCGCGCTGGGCATCTTCCTCACCATGGAGACGCTTCCCACCGTGGTAGAGGCGCCGCTGCCCATGCTGGCCGCTGCCGGTGCGCTGGGCGGGGGCTGGTACTACCTCTATGGGGTGCTGCTGCTCTGTGCCATGCTCGGTACCGCGCTTTCCTGCGCCGTTGCTCTCCGCCATTACTGCATGGTTCGCTTTTCCACCATGGCGAACCGCCGCTTCAGCTTTGTCCTTCTGTTGGCTATCCCCGCATGGCTGTGCAGCCTTTTCGGCTTCGGGAAGCTCATCGGCACTGTTTACCCTATTTGCGGAGCACTGGGTGCACTGGCCCTGCTGGGGTTGCTGCACCATCGCTTCACCCTTCGCGCGCCAAAGTAGCTGCCACCGCCTTTTCCTGGGCTGAATTCATGCCATTTACTGGATACGGCCGCAGGCCCGGCGGCGCTCCGCACCGCCGCCACAGGCTTTGCCCGTGTGTTTCGCCCCAAGGGGCGAAACGGCCTGCGGCCGCACCTTCCTTCTGCGCCTCGCCCGTCTATTTCCCGCCATCCACCCATAAGATAAAAGGAGATACCGCAAAATGGGAGGGGAGAGCCGCATATGCGCCGTGCCAAACAGCTCCTTTTGCATACCTCCGCCATGACTGCTACCAGCCTGCTGATGCGCACCATCGCCCTGGTGTTCCAGGTCTATGTCGCCGGCAAGATCGGTGCTGCGGGCATTGGGCTTTTTCAGCTGGTGATGTCGGTCTATACCCTTGCCACTACCGTGGCGGTCTCCGGTGTGCGGCTGGCCGCCACCCGGCTCATTGCCCAGCAGACCGGTCGCGGCGATGACGCCGCCATCCGCCGGGCCACCGGCTGCGCCATGGGATATGCCGCTTTTTTCGGCATGGCTGCCTTACTGCTGCTCTATTATCTGGCGCCTGCGGCGGCCGCCTGGGTTGGGGATGACCGCATTATCCTCTCCCTGCGGGTGCTGGCATTCGCCCTGCCCTTTGTTGCTGCGTCCGGTGCCATGGGCGGCTACTTCATTGCCATGCACCAGTCGGTCAAAATGTCCCTCGTTCAGCTTTCGGAGCAGTTCATCCGCATCGGCTGCACCGTTTTGGCGCTGCTGCGGCTGGGCGGCTACGGCCTGGAGTACGCCTGCGGCGCCCTTACTCTCGGTATGCTCGCCTCGGAGGTCTTTTCCTTCCTGGCGCTGCTGCTTTTGCTGCTTGCCTCCCTCCCTCGCCGGGAGGGCCGCTGCCGCACCCCTATGCTGCCGTCTCTTTTGCGCATTACGGTGCCGCTTTCCCTCAGCAGCTACGCACGGTCGGCACTCAGTACCGCCCAGCACCTGCTTGTCCCGCGGGGGCTTCGACTTTTTGGCGGCGGGGCTCAGGCGGCGCTGGCCGCCTATGGCGTGATCCAAGGCATGTCCCTGCCCATTTTGCTGTTCCCGGCAGCGCTCATCGCCGTCATTGCGGATCTCATCGTTCCCGAGCTGACCGAAGCCCAGGTACAGGGCCGGCTGCGGGGTCTTGGCTACATGCTGGAGCGCCTTTACCGGTTGGGGCTTTTCTTTTCGATGGCCGTCGCTGGGGCCTGCTTTTTCTTCGCCCATCCCCTGGGCGAGCTCATCTATTCCGAGCCCGCCGCCGGGCAGTACATACGCCTTTTGGCGCCGCTGGTGCCTATCATGTATATGGATACCCTCGTGGATGGCATGCTGAAGGGGGTAGGGGAGTACCGCGCCAATATGCGGTACAATATCATCGATGCCGCCACCGGCCTGCTGCTCGTTTGGCTGCTGCTGCCCCGGTATGGGGTGGCCGGCTATCTTTTCTCCATCTCCGCCACCGAGCTCCTCAATTTCGCCCTCAGTGCCGCGCGGCTTACCCGGGTCACGGTGTTCCGGCTCCAGCCGCTCTGCTGGCTGCTTACGGCGGCCGCGGCAGTCGGGGGCTGGTGGCTGCTGCGCCTGATCTTCGGTAGGCTGTTGTCCCGGACCGGGCAGCCGCTTATTCTCCTGTTGCTGGTGTTCCTCTACCTGGCCTGCTACGGGGCGGCGCTGCTGCTTTGCGGGGCACTGCGGCGGGAGGAGCTTTCCTGGCTTTTTTCGCTGCTGCGGGGAGAAAAATCCCTCAAAACATGAATTTAAGATATTTTGAGAAAAACGGAGAAATCAGGAGTATTTCAAAGTTCATCATAAGCTCTGCCCAAAAGACGCAGAAATTTTCTGAAAAACTCTAATAAATCTTGAAATTTAGCATTGACATTACGACAAAATATGATATATTGATATCTGTCATTTTGACCATTCAATTCAATAAAAAGGCGGCTCGTATATGCCCATCTGAAAGAACCCCAATCTTCGGGGTATCCTAAAAACCTTTTGCGGGGACGGTGCAATAGCGGCTGCGGCAGGTGTGAGGGCCTGCAGATTTACCGCAAAAGGAGGATGTTGAAATGAACAAAAATGCTTTGATCAGCCTGCGCGGCATCAGAGTCGATTTTGATGACGAGCCGGTCCTCAAGGGGATCGACCTTGACATCATGGACAAGGAATTCATTACTTTTCTTGGGCCGTCCGGTTGTGGCAAGACAACTACCTTGCGCATCATCGGCGGATTTATCCAACCCAAGGAGGGTGATGTTTTTTTTGGTGGTGTCCGCATCAATGACCTGCCCCCCTACAAGCGTGAGGTGAATACGGTATTCCAGCGGTATGCGCTGTTCCCGCACCTCAATGTGTACGAAAATGTCGAATTCGGTCTGAAGATCGCCAAGGTGCCGGAAAAGGAACGCCGCCAGAGCGTCAAGGAAATGCTCAAGCTGGTCGGCCTTTCGGGATATGACAGACGCCATATCAATCAGCTTTCCGGCGGTCAGCAGCAGCGTGTGGCCATCGCCCGCGCGCTGGTCAATCGTCCCAAGGTCCTGCTTTTGGATGAACCCCTCGGCGCTTTGGATCTCAAGCTCCGCAAGGAAATGCAGATCGAGCTAAAGCGCATCCAGCAGGCATTGGAGATCACCTTCATCTATGTCACCCACGATCAGGAAGAAGCGCTCACCATGTCCGACCGCGTCGTCGTCATGCGGGATGGCAACATCCTTCAGATCGGTACCCCGCAGGATATCTACAATGAGCCCTGCAATGCCTTCGTGGCCGATTTCATCGGTGAAAGCAATATCATCGATGGCATCATGCATAAGGACTTCCTCGTGGAATTTGCGAATGACTATTTCGACTGCGTCGATAAGGGCTTCAAGCCCAAGGAGCGGGTACAGGTCGTTGTCCGTCCGGAGGACTTCAAGATCGTTCCCGCCGATAAGGGCAAAATTTCCGGCATTGTGGAATCCATCATCTTCAAGGGAGTCCACTACGAGATCATGGTAGACGCCATGGGATATAAATGGAAGATCCACACCACCCAGTATGTGGAGCCCGGTACCCTCATCGGCATGGATGTCGCGCCTATGGATATTCATATCATGAAGCGCACGGAGGAATAAAGCCATGAAATTTCGCTTTTCTTCCGTCCCCTATATTGTTTGGTCGGTGATTTTTGTCGTCGTACCGCTCATTCTGGTGGCGGTGTTCGGCCTTTCCACCAGTGATGGCCAGTTCACCTTCGCCAATGTCGCCAAGGTCTCGGATTACACCGCGGTGTTTGTCCGTTCCATCTGGCTTTCGCTGGTGGCCACTGCCATCTGCCTTGTCATCGCCTATCCTCTCGGTTTTATCATGAGCCGCTACAATGCCAATAATCAGCGCACGCTGGTTATGCTGGTCATGCTGCCGATGTGGACCAACTTCCTGCTGCGCACCTACGCCTGGATGACCCTGCTGGAAAATAACGGCGTCATCAATAGCATCCTGGAGTTCTTCGGCATCGGCCCCTTCAAGATGATCTACACCCAGGGCGCGGTGGTGCTGGGCATGGTGTATAATTACCTGCCCTTTATGGTCATTCCGCTCTATTCCATCATGACCAAGATTGAACCCTACACGCTGGAAGCTGCCGGGGACCTCGGCGCCAACCCGTGGAATACCTTTACCCGTGTGGTGCTGCCCCTTTCGGTGCCCGGTATCACCACCGGCATCACCATGGTATTTGTGCCGTCTGTTTCCACCTTCATCATTTCCCGTATGCTGGGCGGCGGCTCCAATATGATGGTCGGTGACCTCATCGAGACCCAGTTCCTCGGCAATGCCTACAATCCCAATCTCGGCTCCGCCATCTCGCTGGTATTGATGGTATTCATCCTGCTTGTTATGAGCCTCATGAACCAGTTTGAGGACAATGATGACAGAGGAGGAATGCTCATATGAAATGGTATGCCAAGCTTTATACCCGTCTGGTATTCATCTTCCTGTATCTGCCCATCATCGTGCTCATTGCGTTCAGCTTCAATGAATCCAAATCCCGCGCCAGCTGGACCGGCTTCTCCTTCCATTGGTATAAGGAGCTGTTCCACAATGAGCTGATCCTCTCCTCGCTGCGCAATACCTTGATTATCGCGCTGGCGGCGTCTGTCATCGCGCTGGTGCTGGGCACCATGGCGGCGGTCGGCATCTATGCCATGCGCCGTAAGTGGTTCAAATCACTGGTGATGAACATCACCTATCTGCCCATTCTCAATCCTGAGATCGTTACCGGTGTTTCCATGCTGCTTTTGTTCGTTTCCTTCGGCAATGGCATCCAGAAGTTCAATAACTGGATCGGCGGCACCGCGCTTTCGTTCCTTCAGCTGCCGGAAATGCAGCTCGGCTTCGTGACGCTCATCATCGCGCATGTCACCTTCTGCACGCCCTATGTCATCCTCAATGTCCTCCCGAAGCTCCGTCAGATGGATCGCTTCACCTTCGAGGCTGCGCAGGATCTGGGCTGCAGCCCCAAGCTGGCTTTCTACAAGGTCGTCATTCCGGAGATTATGCCCGGCATGGTATCCGGTTTCCTCATGGCGTTCACCTACTCGCTGGATGACTTCGTCATCAGTTACTTTGTGTCCAGCGCCTCCTCGCAGACTCTGCCCGTCACCATCTTCTCGATGGTCCGCAAGCGTGTCAGCCCGGAGATCAATGCCCTTACCGCCATCATATTTGTGGTGGTGCTGGCGCTGCTGCTTCTCAGCAACTATTACTCTGCCCGCAAGGAAAAGCAGATGATGCGAAAGGAGGAACCTGCGGCATGAAAAAGCGTATCCTTTCCCTCCTTTTGGCACTGATGATGGTTGTCCTTCTGCTTCCCGTTACCGCTTTGGCAGCGGAAACCGGCATTGATACCTCAGCTCTAGATATGGAGTACTACGGCCGCTACAGGGATAAGGGCTATTCCATCAGCGTCTACAATTGCGGCGAGTATATCTCCGACGGTGCCGATGGCGGGCTGGATGTCAACAAGGCCTTTGAGGAGGTCACCGGCATCCGGGTCATCTATTCCAATTACGATACCAATGAATCGATGTACGCCAAGCTGAAAACCGGCGGCGCCGTCTATGATATCGTCGTTCCCTCCGACTACATGATCTCCCGTATGATCGCCGAGGGGATGCTGCAAAAGCCGGATATGTCCAATATCCCCAACCTGAAAAACATCGATGAAAAGTACCTTTACCAGTCCTACGACCCCACCAATGAGTATTCGGTGCCCTATACCTGGGGCGTGCTGGGGCTCATCTACAATACCAAAATGGTAGAGGACGAAGCGGTGGTGGCCAGCTGGGGCGCCCTGTGGAGCGAAGCCTATATGGATAATATCCTGATGATCAATAACTCCAAGGACGCCTTCGGCATCACCTTTGCCTATTTGGGGCTGCCCATTAATGCCGAAAGCACCGAGCAGGTGGATAAGGCCGTGGTGCTGCTGAAGGAGCAGAAAAAGGTCATTCAGGCCTATGTCGCCGATGAGGTATTCGATAAAATGATCGGCGGGGAAGCGGCCATGGCGCCCTATTATAACGGCGATGCCGTCACCATGATAGCGGACAACCCTGATCTTGCTTTCTCCATTCCTATGGAGGGCAGCAATCTTTTCACCGATTGCCTGTGCATTCCCAAGGAGAGTCAAAAGAGGGAACTGGCGGAAATGTATATCAACTTTATGCTGGAGCCGGAGGTCGGCCTTGCCAATACTGAGGCCATCGGCTATTCCACCCCCAATACGAAGGTGTACGAGCTGCTGGATGAGGAGACAAAATCCGACCCCACCGCCTACCCCGATGAGGAGTCCCTGGCCCACTGCGGCTATTACACCTATATCGGCCCGGAGCTTTCCCTTTACATCGACAGCAAGTGGGCCGAGGTGCTGACCGCCGATGAAAAATACAGCGCCATGATCATGCCCATGTTCCTTGGAGCGTGCGTGGCGGGCATCATCGCCCTCAATATCGTCCGTGCCACCCGCAAAAAGCGGGAGGAATGATTTTCCCAGCAGGGGTCCCTCACCGGGCCTCTGCTTTTTTGCATAAATTTCCCTCTTCGCTTTTGGCAACTCCTACAAAGATGAAAAAACTTCCACTGTTTTCTTGACTTTATTCGCTTGAATTGCTAAAATAACATTACCGGCATCCCCCATATGGGGGATTTCATGTTTGCGGGCAAACATGATTCATTTACTCGCGGGCGTGATTCACCTGCCGGAAATAAAGAGGGGAAACCCCAAAAAGAAAGAGGTAATGTCTTATGAAAAAGCTCCTTAGCCTGGCGCTGGCCCTCCTCATGCTGGCCGTCATGCTGCCGGTCGTTTCCATGGCTGATGAAATCAAATGGGAAGAAGACAAAAATGTTTATTGGCAGGCGGGCAATAAGTCTGCTCAAACCGCCACTCTGGCCGAAGCTTTGAAGGCCGCTTATATGGCTAATAATGGTGATATCACCATCACCTGCCGCCCTGATTCCGATGTCGGTTCTTTGACCCACGGCCATGTTGCGGATAATATTACCATTATTGGCAACGGCGCTTATATTTCCGGTGGCGAGTGCGACCTCGAAGTTGATACCTATATGTTTAGCCGTGATACCGGTTCGCAGGTCGAGAGTGGTGGTGCTTATCTCGACAAGGATATCACCATCACAGCCTCCAACCTTTATAACCTCGGCGTTTGGGGCGAGCGTCACACCGACTACACGGTAAACATCAACCTCACCAACTGCGATAGTAAGGAGATTAGCGGCAAGGGCAATGTCCAGCGTGTATACATCACCGGCACTACCGGTGTCAATAACATCACCGTAACAGGCTGCAACTTTCTCACCAAGGCAACTGCCCTCTACTCTAATGCGGACGGTACGGTTGTCATTGATAACTGCACATTCAAGGGTGGCCAAGTTCCCGTAAACTTCAATCACAAAGCAGATGGCAAACAGACTGTCGCCGTGAAGAACAGCACCTTCACCAACTGCGGTGATGAGGGTGAGTGGAGTGCATTTGCAGCTCCGGTCCGCTTCGTTAACAGCGGCACTGGCTCTCTGGATGCAACCATTGAAAACAATACCTTTACTGGCACTGTCGGCAATAATGGTGATATCCTGTTGGGTGACTATCGTGATGGTGAAACCTCAAATGATTTTACTGCCACTATCACTCCCAACGGTACTACCAAAGTAAGAAATAGTGGTATTACAGATGAACCTACTCCCATTACCGGCAAGGTAACTGCTGACGCCAAGGGCAATATCACCCACGTCAAGGAGGAAGGCCCCACCACCATCGTCATCATCAGCCCTACCCAGGACACCCCCAAGACCGATGACCAGAAGAACCCCGCCACCGGCGCCAATGACCTCGTTGCTGTCGCCGTCGCCGCCGCGGCCCTCGCGTTCGCCGGCTCCGCCATCATTCTCCGCAAGGATTAAGATCTTTCTCAAGGAAAAAGTCCCCCCACCGGGGGGCTTTTTCTATGCACCATGCCCATTGTCAAGCCCAAAAATGGTAGAATTTTCGTTCATTCGCACAAACTTTTGTTCGTCCCTTTACATCATCGAACATTTGTGCTACAATGGGAATCGTAGAAGAACAACAGTTCGCATTTGGCCAAATTCAGGAGAGAAAACCTATGGATCAGCAAACCATGAGCCGGGTGCTGTTTGGGGCGGCCGTCCTCATCCTTGCTCTGCTCATCTACCTGCTTACGCAGGTCAAAAAGTCCTGCCAAAATGATATTTACACCCAGCTCCAGCGCCTGCAAAGCGATCTGGAGCGTTCGGTGCAGGCCGATATTCTCACCCTCGGCAAGTACCTCATGCAGTCCCAGCAGTCCCAGTCGCAAAGCGAAAGCCGGGCCCTGCTGGAGCAGCTCACCCAGTTTGAAAACAGACTATCCACATTCTCCCAGCAGTCCACGCGCGCGCTGGAGGATGTGCGTGCGTCCATGGAACGCCAGCTTTCCACAATTCGCCAGGATAACAATGCCAAATTGGACGAAATGCGTCAAACCGTCGATGAAAAGCTGCAAAAGACCCTCAATGACCGCATGACCGAATCCTTCCGCCTGGTGAATGACCGGCTGGAGCAGGTTTACCGCGGTCTGGGTGAAATGCAGTCGCTGGCCCAGGGCGTCGGCGACCTCAAAAAGGTCCTCAGCAATGTGAAAACTCGTGGAATTCTGGGGGAAGTTCAGCTTGGCGCTATCCTGGAGGACATTCTCACTCCGGAGCAGTACGGCAAAAATGTGGCAACGGTTCCCGGCAGCCGCAATGTGGTGGAATACGCTGTCAAACTTCCTGCGGAGGATGGCAGCTTTATTTGGCTTCCCATCGATGCCAAATTCCCTGGGGATAGCTACGCTGCCCTCCGGGACGCCTATGATTCCGGTGACCAGGCGGCGATTCAAGCGGCGGTGCGGCAGCTGCTGCTTACCGTCCGGATGGAAGCCAAGGATATCCGCGAAAAGTACCTTTGCCCGCCCGAGACCACCGAATTTGGCATCCTCTTTTTGCCATTTGAGGGGCTGTATGCCGAGGTGGTGAACCGTGGCATGGTGGAAACTTTGCAGCGGGAATACCGGGTGAACATTGCCGGCCCCAGCACCATGGCTGCCCTGTTGAGTTCTTTGCAGATGAGTTTCCGGACCATTGCCATCCAGCGGCGCAGCGGGGAAGTTTGGAATATCCTGGGCGCCGTTAAGACCGAGTTTGATAAATTTGCGGATGCCCTGACCATGACCCAAACCCGGCTGGAGCAGGCCAGCAGCGAGCTGGATAAGCTGGTTGGTGTCCGCACCCGGCAGATCCAGCGGAAGCTGCGGGGGGTGGCCAGTTTGCCGGAGGAGCAGTCTGCCGCCCTGTTCCCGGAGGAGCAGCTGCCTCCGATGGAGGACGAGCTGGAAGTCTGAATTTGTTGGATATGGAATGCTCTTGTAAATTAGGCCAATTGTCGCAAAGTAGAGCCCTGTCCGGCCGGAGAGGGCTTTTTGGGTGACTCTGCGATCATGGGCTCAATTGATGGTTGAATCTGACCCACTCAACCAGCTGTTGCTGGCATTTGCGGCGGGACAGCTTTATGCTGATTTCGTCGGGCAGTCGACTGCGGCAGTCCTCGGAATGCCGCCAGTGATCATAAAAATCAAGAAATCTTAAACATCTTCGGGTGGATTTTTTAGCCGGAATGTGCGATACTGGGAGGAGAGATTTACCGCATAGCGAGGAGGGGCCAAATGTTCAAAATACTCATTGTGGAGGACGACCGCGGCATTGCCGAGGGCATCCAGAGCCTGCTGGAGCAATGGGGGATGGAGGCGCGGCAGGTGCAGGATTTCCGCAACATCACCGGGGAGTTCGAGACCTATCAGCCTCATCTCATCCTACTGGATATCAAGCTGCCTAGCTACGACGGCTACTATTGGTGCGGCCAGCTGCGGCAGAGGACTGCGGCGCCCATCATTTTCATCTCCTCGGCGGCTGACAACATGAACATCGTGATGGCGATGAACATGGGCGGCGATGATTTCATCGCCAAGCCCTTTGACGGCAGTGTGCTGGTGGCCAAGGTGCAGGCCATGCTGCGGCGCAGCTATCGGCTGGAGACTGCCCTGCCGGCGCCGGAGTGCCGGGGAGCGGTGCTGAATACTGCCGACCAGACCCTGCAGTATGAGGGAAATGCCATCGACCTAACCAAAAATGAATACCGCATCCTGCTGTGCCTGATGGAACGCAAGGGCCAGGTAGTGAGCCGCGAGCTGCTGATGCAGCGGCTGTGGGAGACCGACAGCTTTGTGGATGAAAACACGCTGACCGTGAATGTGAACCGCCTGCGCAAAAAGCTGGAGGCTGCTGGGCTTTTCGAGTTTATCCGCACCCGCTTTGGCGTGGGGTACCTGGTGGAATGAAAGACAAGGCAGGCGGCGCGACGGAGCGGGCGAGGGGTGACCGGTTTGGCACAAACGGCGCCCCGAGACAAAGCGGAGGCGGGCCGCCGGAATGCAGGGACGGGAAAAAGTGCTTGCAATCGAACCTTCGGTATGCTATACTCTTTTCGATGCCAAATATGAAAGAAAGGAGCTGCTGAAATGTACTTTTTGCACAACAACAAGATGAACAAGTTCCGCACTGGAATCAACCGAATACCTGCACAGCAGCTCTCTCTGTAAGTCCGCCTGAACCAAGGTGCTATTTCGCTCGCCGGGAGTTTCTGTTGCTCCCGGCCTTTTTGCGCCTTTTTTCAAGATCGGGGGAGAGAGCGGAACCCATAAACTGACGGAGAAATTATGAAACGAATTTTGCCATATCTTAAGCCCTACCGAGGGAAAATGCTGCTGGGCATGCTGCTGATTGCCGTTTCCAGCGTCTGTTCGCTGCTGCTGCCCACCATCATGAGTGACATCCTGGACGGCGGCATCTACACCTCCGATTGGGACTATATCCTGCGCTGCTGCGGCAGAATGCTGCTGGTCACGCTGCTCTCGCTGGGGGCGGTGGCGGCCGGTACCTGGTGCCGCACCCAAGTTGTTTCCGGCTTTTGCGCCGACCTGCGCGCGGCGGTTTTTGGCCGGGTGAATGCCCTGACCTTTGAAGAGGTCAGCCGCATCGGCACCTCGGCGCTGCTTACCCGTTCCACCCACGATGTGGGGACGCTGGCCTGGGTGGCCGATATGCTTTCCAGCAACATCATCACCATTCCGGTGCTGTTTTTCGGCGGGGTGGTGCTGGCCTTTTCCAAGGACAGCACGCTGGCGCTCATTATCCTGGTGGCTATGCCCATCATTACGCTGCTGGTGCTGGCTATTGGCCGCAGGGTGGAGCCGCTGTGGAAAATCAGCGACCAGTTCTGCGATAAGCAGAACGACCTGGTGCGGGAGCGGCTGCACGGCATCCGCGTTATCCGGGCCTTTAACAGGGAGGAGCAGGAACAGGGCCGCATAGCTGAGGCCACCCGTGTGATGGCCGAGCATATCATTGAAGCGAATACAAAGATGGGCCTGGTGGCGCCCATTGCCATCGCCTTGATGAACCTGGTGGCGGTCGCGATCCTGTACTTTGGCGGCAGTCGGATGCAAAGCGGGATTTCCGCCGCTTCCGGCGGCGATATCTTTGCCATGGTGCAGTATGTGGCCCTGGTAATGAACGGTATCGTTATGGCGGCCTTTGCCCTGGTGATGTACCCCCATGCCAAGGTGGCCGCGGGCCGCATCGGTGAAGTGATGGACGCCAACATGATGACCGAGACCGCCGAGGAGGATGACAATATTACCTTTGCCGGGGACATCCGCATGGAGAATGTGACCTTTCGGTATGAGGGTGCTGACGCCGCGGCGGTAAGCGATGTTTCGCTGCATATCGCCGCGGGACAGAAGGTAGCTATCATCGGCGGGACCGGCAGCGGTAAATCCACGCTGGTGCAGCTGCTGATGGCCTTCCGGCTGCCCACCGAGGGGAAGATCTACTTTGATGGGCGTGATGCCGCCACCCTAAGCCGCCGTACCATCCGGCACAATATCAGCTGTGTATTGCAGCGCGCCGGCATTTACAGCGGCACCATCCGGGAAAATATCGCCATGGGGCGCCCCGGCGCTTCCGAGGAGGAACTGATGGAAGCCGCGGCGGTGGCCCAGATGGCGGATTACATCAAAGCGCAGCCGGAGGGGCTGGACCACCGGCTGGAGCAGGCCGGCAAGAACCTTTCCGGCGGGCAGAAGCAGCGGGTGAGTATTGCCCGGGCTGTGCTGAAAAACGCGCCGATCTATCTCTTTGACGACAGCTTTTCGGCGCTGGACTTTATGACCGAGGCGAACCTGCGGCGGGCGCTGGCCGAAAAGGCGGCCGGGAGGACTCAGATCGTGGTGACGCAGCGAGTGACCAGCGCCATGAGCAGCGACCAGATCTTTGTAATGGACGGCGGGCGGCTGGTGGATAGCGGCACCCACCGGGAGCTGCTGGAGCGCTGCAAGGTATACCGGGAGATTTATCTTTCCCAGACGGGAGGTGAGCGCCGATGAACCGCAAAAAGAAACCGACTGAGGAAGTAAAAATGAGCACCTGGGAGGTATTCCGCCGACTGGTGCGGGACGCCCGGCCCATTTACGGCTGGCTGCTGCTGGGCGCCCTGCTGGGGGGTATAGTGGTGGCGTGTACCGTCATCGCCCCGAAGCTCCTGGGTCAGGGCATCCAGCTGCTGTACGATGCTTGGGCCGGAGAACGGCCCAAAGCCGGTCTGACCGAAGCGCTGCTGCCGATCTGCGGAGCACTGGCGGGGGTGTACCTGCTGAAGAGTATCGTGGACACCGGAAAGATGGTCCTGATGAACAATGTGGTGAGTAAGTACTATACCTGCACACTGCGCATCAAGCTTTCGGATAAACTATCCCGGCTGCCCATCAGCTTTATTGATAAGACCCCGGCAGGACAGATCATTGACCGTATTCAAGAGGATGTTTCCAATATGGGCGGCAGTATCCACAACATTGTGGATGTGACAGTAATGGGCTTTATGCAGATCGTGGTCATCGCTGTGATGATGCTGCGGGAAAACTGGCGGATGGGACTGGCGGTCCTGCTGCTGATGCCGCTATCCATCGTGATTTCTTCCCGGATTTCCGCCGCCTGCGGCACCTATTTCCGCCGCTTGTTTGAGGAGAGCGGCAAGATGTACTCCATTGTGGAGGAAAGCTACGCCAGCTACCAGACCACGAAGGCATATAACTACGAGGATACCACCATTGCGGCGCACGCCGCGGCGAACAAGCGGCAGAAGGACGCCGAGGCAAAGGCAATCTTTCTGCAGGGACTGATCACACCGTGCATTACCGCTGCCAATGCATTGGCGTATATTCTGGTCGCTCTCATCGGCGGCTACCTAACAGTACAGGGAGCCCTGGGTGTGGGTGCCGTGGTAACGGTGCTGCTGTACTCCCGGCAGTTTTCCGCGCCGCTGGAGCAGATCGCCGAGGTGCTGGGGTCTATCCAGCGCATCTGCGCCGCCGCCCGACGGGTGTATGAGATGCAGGACGCCCCGGAGGAGGAGCCCATCGAGGGGCACCTGCCGGAGGAAATAAAGGGCGATGTGGATTTTGAAAATGTGAATTTCAGCTACGATCCAGAAACGCCGCTGATTCGGGACTTCACTGTGAAGGTAAAGCATGGGCAGAAGGTGGCCATTGTAGGGCCCACCGGCGCGGGCAAGACCACGCTGGTGAACCTGCTGATGCGGTTCTATGATTTCCAAAGCGGGAAGATCACGATAGACGGCCATGATATAGCCGCTGTGAGCCGTGAGGATGTGCGGGGGCTGTTCGGTATGGTATTGCAGGATACCTGGCTGTTTGGCGGGACTGTGGCCGATAATGTGGCCTACGGCAAGCCGGAGGCGACCCGCGAGGAGATTGTCACCGCCTGCGATGAGGCCTACTGTGATCATTTTATCCGCACGCTGCCGCAGGGCTACGACACTGTGGTGAGCGAGGATTCCATCAATATTTCCGGCGGGCAGAAGCAGCTCCTGACCATCGCGCGGGCGCTGCTGGCCAACCGGCGGCTGCTCATCTTGGATGAGGCGACCTCCAATGTGGATACCCGTACCGAGATATTGCTGCAAAAGGCGATGGATAAGCTGATGCGGGGACGCACCTGCTTTGTCATCGCGCACCGGCTTTCCACCATAGTGGATGCTGACCTGATCCTGGTCATCAATGACGGACAGATTGTGGAGACCGGTACCCATGAGGGCCTGCTGGAGAAGCAGGGCTTCTACTATCGGCTGTATACCAGTCAGTACGCGGTATAAGCCGCACAAAAAAGAAAAGGCCGGCAGCGAGCTCCGCGGGACAGGGAGCGAGCTGCCGGTGTTTTTGGCTTTTACAGGGCCTGGATAAAGGCACAGGCGTTTTGCAGGTCAGCGGCATCCGGGTGGCCCTTGGCTATGCCGCCGATGAGCTTAAACGGGCCAAAGGTATCATAACCGCGGCAGGAGAAGGTGCCAAGAATGGGGCAATTTTTGGCCTTTACTGCTTCGGTGATGGCGGCATAATACTTTTCGGGGCAGGCGGTGGAGCCGTGGGTACAGACGAAAAAGGTTTCTTTGCCCTCGGGCAGGTACTGGGCGGCGTAATGGACCACGGTATCGTGGAATTTGGAGTAATAGATGCCGGAGGCGAAGCCGATGCGGTCATACTGCGGCAGGCGGGCGGCCATGCGGCTGGTGACATCGATGAGATCGATCTCGGCGGCTTCAGCCATGGCTTCCAGGACCTTGAGGGTATTGCCGTGGTGGCGGGAATAATAACAGATGGCGGTTTTCATGTGGGAGCCTCCTTGAGGAAAGTGATAAAGTGGTGCAGGAGCAGGGGACAGGCGGCGAGCAAAACGCCCACAGGGCCAGGAACGCCCGCAGGCGGGCTGGCGCCCGACGCAAGGCGGGCTGGCGCCTGTCAAGGGCAGTGACGCCGCCATGCGGGTGCTTTTGGCGGCCGCCGTACAGCATGATTATAGACCTTTTGCGAATGGGGAGCAAGTGTTGCTTTTTGGCGGAAAAACCGCTATGATAAAGGGAGATTTTTAGCGAGTGGGAGAGATACTATGACAGCAAGAGAATATCCGGTATTTACCGTTACCCCTAAGGCGGAGCGCAGCCTGCGGGCCGGCCACCCCTGGGTGTATGGGGAGGAAGTGACCGCCGTGGAGGGCGCTTACCAAAATGGTGATATGGTGGATGTGGTGAGTAATAAAGGGCGGTACCTGGGCACCGGCTGGGTGAATGATCACTCCAAAATCAGGGTGCGGATCATCAGCCGCAATGCCAATGACACCTTTGATGAGGCGTTTTTCCGGCGGAGGGTGTGCTATGCGCTGAATTACCGTAAAACGGTGATGGGCCCGGTGGATTACCGCTGCTGCCGCCTTATTTTTGGTGAGGCGGATCAGTTCCCGGGGCTGACGGTGGATCGCTTTGAAAACATATTGGTGACGCAGGTGCTTTCCCTGGGTATGGAGCGCCGCAAAGACTGGGTGTACCGGGCGCTGGTGGAGCTGCTGCGGGAGGACGGCGAGCAGATTGATGCGATCTACGAGCGGAACGATGTGACCATAAGAACGCTGGAGGGGCTGGAGCAAGGAAAGGGCTTCTACCAGATGGAGGGGCTGAGAACCGACCTGAGCGGGCATGTGACCATTACCGAAAACGGGATAAAATATGATGTGGACTACATCGAGGGGCAAAAGACCGGTTTTTTTCTGGACCAAAAGTACAACCGGCAGGCGGCGGCCAAGCTGGCCCGCGGACGCCGGGTGCTGGATTGCTTTACCCATACCGGGGCTTTTGCGCTGAATGCGGCCGCAGCCGGGGCGGAGCATGTGACCGCTGTGGATGTTTCGGCCTTTGCACTGGAGTTGGCCGCCGAAAACGGAAAGCGCAATGGACTGACCAATCTGGACTATAAGTGCGCCGATGTTTTTGACCTGCTGACCGAGATGGCCAAAGAGAAAAAGTGCGACTATGACTATATTATTCTGGACCCGCCTGCCTTTACCAAGAGCCGCGCGACCGCCAAAAACGCCTATCACGGCTATAAGGAGATCAATAGGAAGGCGATGCGGCTGCTGCCCCGCGGTGGGTATTTGGCGACCTGCTCCTGCTCCCATTTTATGACCGATGAGATGTTCCGCAAAATGCTGCAGGAAGCAGCGCTGGATGCCGGTGTGACGCTGCGGCAGATCGAGGCGAGGCAGCAGGCCCCGGATCATCCCATTTTGCCCGGCGTGCCGGAGACCGATTACCTTAAATTCTATCTGTTGCAGGTGGTATAAGGACGAGGATATTGCGAAAACTTGACAAAAGTAGTATAATACAATGTTAGGAAATCACTTTACAGAAAGAAGATGCTTTTATGACTAAAATTGATATTTTCTCCGGCTTTTTGGGCGCTGGCAAAACGACCCTCATCAAGAAGCTGATCGCAGAGGCCTATACCGGCGAGCAGCTCGTCCTCATTGAAAATGAGTTTGGCGAGATCGGCATTGACGGCGGCTTTTTGCAGGAAGCGGGTATTAGCATTACCGAAATGAACAGCGGCTGCATCTGCTGCAGTCTGGTGGGCGATTTCGGCAAGGCGCTGCGGCAGGTGATGGATACCTATCACCCCGACCGTATCCTCATTGAACCCTCTGGTGTGGGCAAACTCAGCGATGTCATCCGGGCGGTGCAGAACCTGGAAATGCACGATGTGGTGCTGAACGGTTTTACCACCGTGGTGGATGCCACCAAGGCCAAGATGTATATGAGAAACTTCGGCGAGTTTTTCAATAATCAGGTGGAGCACGCCAGCGCCATTATTTTGAGCCGTACGGCCGGTATGAGCCAGGAAAAGCTGGATGCCTGTGTGGCCCTGCTGCGGGAGAAGAACCCCACCGCCACCATTGTGACGACCCCTTGGGACGAACTGGACGGCAAGCAGCTGCTGGCGGCCATGGAACGCCGGGATACCCTGGCGGCTGCTCTGGAGGAGCTAGCCGAGGAGCAGGAGCACGAGCACCATCATCATGACGACGATGAGTGTGGCTGCGGCTGCCACGACCATGACCATGACCACGAGCATGAGCATCACCACCATCACGACGAGGATGACGATGAGTGCGGCTGTGGCTGCCATGAACATGACCACCATCACCATCATCACCATGCCGATGAGGTATTTACCAGCTGGGGTAAAGAGACCGCCCACCCCTATGGGAAGCAGGAGCTGGCTGCCGCGCTGGAAGCCCTGGATACCGGCGATTACGGCCAGGTGCTGCGGGCCAAGGGCATTGTAGCCGGTACGGACGGCAAGTGGCTGCACTTTGACTATGTTCCCGGTGAGGTGGAGATCCGTAATGGCGCTGCTGGTGTCACCGGCCGTCTGTGCGTCATCGGCGCCGAGCTGAAGGAGGACGCTCTGACTTCGCTGTTCCACCTGAACTGAAAAACGGAGGACTGACGAATGGCAAAAGCTGTTGAGATCCCGGTTTACCTGTTTACTGGCTTTCTGGAGGGGGGAAAGACCCGCTTTATCCGGGAAACGCTGGAGGATAAGAAATTCAATGCCGGGGAGCACACCCTGCTGGTGCTGTGTGAGGAGGGCGAGGAGGAATACGATCTTTCTCACCCGCTGATGAAGAATGTGCATATCCTGCCCATCGAAAGCGAGGAGGAGCTGACCACCGCCAAACTGGGCGAGTGGCAGAAGATTCACCGGGTGGACCGGGTAGTGATAGAATATAACGGCATGTGGCAGCTGCAGCGCCTGTACGAGCAGATGCCCCAGGGCTGGATGATCTACCAGGAAGTAATGATAGCGGATTACAATACCTTCCTAAGCTACAACACAAATATGCGCAGCCTGATGGTGGATAAGCTGACCAGCTGTGAGATGGTGCTGCTGAACCGGGCCCCGGTGGGCGCCGATAAAATGGAGATTCACAAGGTGGTGCGGGGCGTGAGCCGCCGGACCGAAATAGGCTATGACTATGTGGACGGCAACTTTGACTATGATGAGATAGAGGACCCGCTGCCCTTTGATATTGAGGCCCCGATCATTGAGATCGCCGATGCGGACTTTGCCGTGTGGTACCGTGACCTGACCGAGGAGATGGAAAAGTACCAGGGCAAGACGGTGCGCTTTAAGGGGCGTGTGGTGACCAAGCACCGCAGCCTGAAAAACTGCTTTGTGTGCGGGCGGCATGTGATGACCTGCTGCGTGGAGGATATCACCTTTATGGGGCTGGCCTGCACGGGATATAGCCCTGAAAAGCTGGAAAATGGCGGCTGGTATACCGTGACAGCCAATGTGAATATCCAGTACAGCACTGTGTACGGCAAGCGCGGCCCGGTGCTGGCGGTCAGCGCCTGCATCCCGGCTGAGGAACCGGAGCAGGAGGTTGCCACTTTCTATTAAGCTGAGTCTTAACGGAACATTATCACAAATAGCGGAAGATGCCCGGAGAGATGCCACCCTCCGGGCTTTCTTTTTATTGGATAATATGGTATAATAAATAAAATATAAACCCAGCGACCCCAACCCCAAAGGAGGAACCCCATGAGCCAGAAAGAACATAGACAGCCCCCAGCCTTTATCCACAGTGCGCTGCGGGATCATAACAGCCTTGCCCTGCCCTCGGTCATCCGCCGAGCCAGTGGGATCATCATTATGGGCAGACGGATGAAGTCGCTGATCTTCACCACCGATATTGCCATCATCCGCAACTGTAATGCCGATGCGGTGCTGGCGGTTTACCCCTTTACACCGCAGCAGGTCATTATGGACGCCATCATTTCCGCTTCCTCCATCCCCGTGGTGTGCGGGGTGGGCGGCGGCGTTACCGACGGCATACGCAGCGTGATGCTGGCCAAGGATGCCGAGGCGCAGGGCGCCTTTGGTGTGGTGGTGAACGCACCCATGCGCAACCAGACGGTGGAAACGATGAAAAAGGTGGTGGATATCCCCATCATCGCCACCGTGACCAGTGAAAATTATGATATCGCGGCAAGACTGGCGGCCGGTGCTTCGGTACTCAATGTTTCCGCTGCTGAGCGTACCGCCGGGGTGGTGCGGAAGATCCGGGAGAAGTTCCCCGATGTGCCCATCATCGCTACCGGCGGCCCCACCGAAGAATCCATCCTGCGGACGATAGAGGCCGGCGCCAACGCCATCAGCTATACGCCGCCTTCCACCAAGGAGCTGTTTAGGGTCATTATGACCGGCTACCGGGAAAATGACACGGCCAAGGCGGAGCCGCTGGAGGAAGAGGATCTGTTGGAGCTGCTGTAAAAAAACCGCGAAAGTGGGGAGGAGAAGAAACATGAGAAAACTGCTGAAAGCGCTTTTGATTCTGCTGGCGGTGCTGCTGGCGGTGGTCATTATCTATGTGGGATATGTGATGCTGAGCTATGACCGCATCCCCGATAACCAGGAGCTGGAGATCCGCAATCCCCAGGAGACTGACCTGGCGGTGCGGCTGGGCGAGGAGTATGCCATTGTGACGCAGAATGTCGGCTTTGGCGCCTATACCGATGATTTCACCTTCTTTATGGATGGTGGGGTGGAATCCTGGGCAAAAAGCCCCGAAAGTGTGATCGAATGCATCAATGCGGCAGCAGAGGAGGTTTCCTCCTTGGAGCCGGATTTTATCCTGTTCCAGGAGGTAGATTTTGACTCCACCCGCAGCTACCATATCGATGAGCAGGAGATCCTGCGGGCGGCTTTCCCGCAGATGGCGGAGGTGGATGCCGTCAATTACCATTCAGCGTTCCTCATGTATCCGCTGACACAGCCGCATGGCAGCTCCAACAGCAGCATGGTGACCTTCAGCAGTGTCGGCATCACCGGTGCGCTGCGGCGCAGCCTGCCCATTTCCACCGGCTTTTCCAAGTTCCTTGACCTGGACCGGTGCTATACCATCAGCCGGGTGCCCACGGAAAACGGGAAGGAGCTTGTGCTCTTTAATGTGCACCTTTCGGCCTATGGCGGCAGCGATGAAATAAGGGCCGCGCAGATGAATATGCTGTTTGGCGATATGCTGGCCGAATACCAGAAGGGCAACTATGTGGTGTGCGGCGGCGATTTCAACCATGATTTTACCGGGAACTCCACCCAGGTGCTGAATGGCGGTGAGATGACCGACTTTGGCTGGGCGCAGCCCTTCCCCGCGGAGATGCTGCCAGAGGGACTGACCCGCTGTGATAACTATACCGACGGCAAGGTGGAGCCCACCTGCCGCAACTGCGATATCCCCTATGAGGAGGGGAACTTCACCATTATTGTGGATGGCTTCCTAGTAAGCGACAATGTGACGGTGACTTACCTGGGGAATGTGCAGACCGGGTTTACCTATTCCGACCACAACCCGGTGCTGATGCGCTTTACCCTGAATTGACGGAGGAACGAACGATGCCAACTGCGGCCCAATGGAAAAAAGCCCTGCAAAGCGGCGCCTGCGATGAGGCACTGCGCCGGCTGTATGTGAGCGATGACCCGCTGCCGCAACGGGAGCGCTGTTTGCGCCTGCTGGAGCAGTTTACCAGGCTGTATGGGGAAAGGGAAGAGGTGCGCATCTTTTCGGCACCGGGCCGCACCGAGCTGGGCGGCAACCACACCGACCACCAGCACGGCCGGGTGCTGGCTGCTGCTGTTACGCTGGACAAGCTGGCTATCGTATCTCCGCAAAAGGAGGGGCCGGTGGAGATAGGCAGCAAGAGCCATCCGCTGCCCCCGCTGGACTGGCGCGACCTGACCCATTACGAAAAGGAGCGGGGCCATTCCCCCTCCATGATAAGAGGTGTCTTTGCCGGGCTGCGGCAGCAGGGGTATGCGGCCGGCGGCTTTGCCGGTGTGACCGATTCCGTTGTTCCCACCGGTTCCGGGCTGTCCTCCTCGGCGGCTTTTGAGCTGCTGCTGGGGCAAATTCAGAATGCCCTGTATAATGATGGGGCCATTCCGCCGGTGGCACTGGCTCGCATAGGCCAGTATGCCGAAAATGAGTACTTTGGTAAGCCCTGCGGCCTGATGGACCAGACCGCGTCGGCGGTGGGCAGCGCGGTTGCCATTGATTTTCTTTGCCCGAAGACCCCTATTGTGGAGCGCCTGCCCTGCGACTTTGCCCGCTGGGGTATGACGATGTATGTGGTGAATACCGGTGGGAGCCATGCCGACCTGACTGAGGATTACACGGCCATCCCGCGGGAGATGAGAGCGGTGGCAGCGCAGTTTGGCTGCCGGGTGCTGCGGGAGGTAGACCCGGCGGAATTTTACGCGGGGCTGCCCGGCCTGCGCGGCAAGGTGAGCGACCGAGCAATTTTGCGGGCGATGCATTTCTTTGAGGAAAACGAGCGGGTGCCCCGGCTGGCGGCAGCTCTGCGGGAACCCACTGCGGAGCATTACCTGGAGGAGATGCTGGCCAGTGGGGAATCCTCGATGGAGAAGCTGCAGAACATCTACCCAGCTGACCCGAATGAACGAGGGTTGGCACTGGCACTTTCGCTATGCCGGCGGGAACTGACCGGCTGCGGCGGCTGGCGGGTACACGGCGGCGGCTTTGCCGGTACAGTACAGGCACTGGTGCCAAGAGAGCGAGAAGCGGGCTTTCTGCGGGTAATGAGGGAGACCTTTGGCGAAGAAAGCTGTACCCATTTGACTGTTCGTGCGGTAGGTGCGTGCGAGCTGGAGTTCCCCGAATAAGAGAAAAATGAGGGCGTCCCGAAGCGGAGGATGGCTGCCCGCCCGTGACGGGTGGCGGCACGATAAAAGCGGAGGGACGCCCGTATCCTGTGAGGCAATAAAAACTTGCAGATTACAGATATCTATGCTAAAATACGCTGCTGTCTGCACAGGTACAGACCATATGATTCGGCAAAGAAAGAGATTGCCGGAAATTTTAGAAAATGAAAACTGGAGAATAATAAATGAACGCAGAGAGAAGAAATGGCGCGCAGGAGCCCATCCGGCTTTCCGACCATTTCAGCTACGGCCGGCTGATCCGCTTTACCATGCCGACCATTATTATGATGATTTTCACATCCATCTATGGTGTAGTAGATGGACTGTTTGTTTCCAATGTAGTGGGCAAGACCGAATTTGCGGCGCTCAATTTCGTGTTCCCGTTTATTATGGTATTGGGCGGTGCGGGCTTCATGATCGGCACCGGCGGCACGGCACAGGTGGCGCAGCAGCTGGGGCGGGGCAATAAGCAAAAGGCGAACCGCTACTTCAGCATGATGGTGTGCTTTACCGTGCTGCTGGGGATCCTTCTGGCGGCCATCGGGATAGCGGTGATACGGCCGGTGTGTGTGCTGCTGGGTGCGACCCCCGAGATGATGGAGGGCTGTGTGCTATATGGACGCATTGTTATTGCGTTTACCCCTGCCTTTATGCTGCAAAATGTTTTCCAGAGCTTTTTGGCGGCGGCGGAAAAGCCAAAGCTGGGACTTTTCGTCACTGTGGCGGCCGGCCTGACCAATGCCGTGCTGGATGCCGTGTTTATCGCGGGCTTTCGATGGGGGCTGGCAGGCGCGGCGCTGGCCACCGGCCTTGGACAAGTGGTGGGCGGTGTGCTGCCTCTTATCTACTTCCTGCGGACGAACGGCAGCCTGCTGCAGCTGGAGAAAAAGCCATCGCTGGAGATAAAACCGATCCTAAAGGCATGCGGCAACGGCTCCTCCGAGATGATGTCCAATATCGCTACCTCGCTGGTGAGTATGCTGTATAATTTTCAGCTGCTCAAGTACATCGGGGAGGATGGTGTTTCCGCCTATGGTGTGCTGATGTATGTGCAGTTTATCTTTATTGCCATTTCCATCGGGTTTTCCATTGGCGCGGCGCCTATTGTCAGCTACCATTACGGTGCGCAGGATCACACCGAGCTGAAAAATCTTCTGCGTAAAAGCGTGACACTGACCCTTACGGTGGGTGTGGCGCTGACGGCGCTGGCCATTGCGGCCGCGGGCCCCTTTACCTACATCTTTGTGGGCTTTGATGAGAGCCTGTTTGCGCTGACGAAGCACGCGTTCCAGTTGTTTGCGTTTTCCTTCCTGCTGGCGGGCTTTAATATCTTCTGCTCCGGCTTCTTTACAGCGCTGGGCAACGGCGCTGTTTCGGCGCTTATTTCCTTTTTGCGTGTGTTGGTGTTCCAGGCATCCTCGGTTATCATTCTTCCGCTGTTTTTGGATATCGATGGAATTTGGTGGGCGATCACAGTTTCCGAGGTACTGGCGGCTATCGTTTCGGCGGTCTTTCTGCTGGCCAAGCGGCAGCGCTACCACTACTAAAGGCTGCGGCTGAAAATGTTTCACATGAAACATTCGTTCTTTTTGAAACGGATAATTACCCAAAAGAAAACCTCCGGAATCGGCATGATCCCGGAGGTTTTATATAGGGAAGAAAAAGAAGAGAGGAGATTACTTAGTGATTTTGCTTCAGGCGCTTATCCAGCTTGACCGAAAGGTGGGTGCCGATACTTTGGAACACCTGCACGATAATGATAAGTAGAATGACCGCCAGCAGCATGACCAAATATTTATAGCGGTAGTAGCCGTAGTTGATGGCGATCTTGCCCAGACCGCCGCCGCCCACGATACCACTCATGGCGGTGTAGCCCAGGATGGTGGTGATGGCGATGGTGGCATTGGAGATGAGGGAGGGCATCGCCTCCGGGATCATGACCTTAATGATGGTCTGCATGGGGGAAGCGCCCATACTGCGGGACATTTCGATGATATTGGGATTGAGCTCTCGCAGGCTGCTTTCCACCAGGCGGGCCACAAAGGGAAAGGCAGCCACGACCAGCGGCACAATGGAGGCAACGGTACCCACTGCGGTGCCCACAACGGCCCGGGTGAAGGGGAACAGCAGGATCATAAGGATAAGGAAGGGGACGGAACGCAACAGATTGATGATGACATTGATGGTTTTCATCAACCAACTAGGCAGGGGGGCCAGGCCGCCCTTTTCGCCTACGACCAGGATGACACCCAGCGGCAGACCGATGACCACGGCAAAGAACATGGCCGCAATGGTGACATACAGCGTCTCCCAGAAGGCCAGCAGGAACTGCCCCTGAACAATGGAGAGTGTTTCCTGCAGTACCTCAGCGGAAAAGAGATTATTCAGCATACTGGGTCACCTCCTGGGCGGTAATATCGCCATCCTGTGTAAGATAGCCGATGGCACGGGCCAGATCGTCGTTTTTATCTTCAATGGAAAGCAGCATGGAGCCGTAGGCGCGGCCCTCGATGCTGCGGGTGGAAGCATAGGCAATATTGGCTTCCACGCCGATCTCGGTGGCCATGCGGGCAATGATGGGCTTGCCGGTGGCATCGGCCCCATTGAACACCACACGAATGAGCCGGGAACCGGGCAGGGAACACAGCAGACTTTCCGGATTTCCCTCCGGGAAGACCAGCCGGCGGGCGGCTTCCGATTTGGGGTGGGAGAACACGGCACTAACTTCGCCCTGCTCCACCACCTGGCCTTCCTCCAAGATGGCCACATGACGGCAGGTGGATTCCACCACGCTCATCTGATGGGTGATGATAATGACAGTGATGCCAAGCTTTTGGTTGATCTCCCGGATGAGCTCCAGGATGGCATTGGTGGTCTTGGGATCGAGAGCACTGGTGGCTTCATCGCACAGCAGTACCTTGGGGTTGGTGGCCAACGCCCGCGCGATGGCGACACGCTGCTGCTGGCCGCCGGAAAGCTGGGCAGGGTAGGCCGAGGCTTTATCGCCCAGGCCCACCAGCTCCAGCAGTGACTGCGCCTTTTTGGTGGCTTCGGCCTTTTTTACACCGGCCAGTTCCAGCGGGAAGCAAACATTGCGCAGGCAGTTTTTCTGCATCAGCAGGTTGAAGCCTTGAAAGATCATGGTGATGCTTTGGCGCTCGGCTCGCAGCTCTTTTTCGGTCATTTTGGTCAAGTCCTTGCCATCAATGGCCACGCTGCCGGCGGTAGGGCGTTCCAGCATATTGATGCAGCGCACTAGGGTGCTTTTGCCGGCACCGCTCATGCCGATGATTCCAAAGACATCGCCATCCGGGATGGAAAGAGAAACATCTTTGAGGGCCTCCACACTGCCATCCGTTAGGGAATAGGTCTTACACAGATTTTTGATCTCGATCATACTTTTTCAATCCCCAGTTCGTTTCAATTATTTAAGGGCATCCAGAGTGGATTGCTTGCCGCCGTAGAGGCCGAGAGGCTCCACATGGACAGAGAGAACAGAAACGATGTGAGTGCCGTTTTCGGCATTGAAGTCATCGAGGTAAGGGGTGTGCTGGAAGTAGTTGGCCAGGACGGTGCCGTCCTCTACAACATTATTGGGGATAACATAGTCGCTGTACTCCTGGATGTCCAAGGTGATGTCCTTGGCGGCCAGGATTTCCTTGGCAACAGCCAGGATCTCAGCGTGGGGAGCGGGGGAAGCGGCAACGGAGATGGTCTGACCGGCCAAAGCGGTGTAATCGAGGTCGGCATCATAGCCATCGCCGGGGTTTTCTACAACGGAGACAACGGAACCATCATACTTTTCGGTGATGTAATCGGCAACCTGCTTGCTGGAGAGGGCGGCGATGAGGGCCTTGACGAGGGGTTCATTCTCATTGCCTTCCTTTACCGCCAGGATATTGGCATAGGCAGAGGAGGAGCCTTCCAGTGCCAGGGCATCCTTGGTGGGATTAAGGCCGGCGGAGATGGCGTAGTTGGAATTGATGACAGCATAGTCAACATCGGGCAGCAGGTTGGGCAGCTGGGCAGCCTCTACTTCGCTGAACTCAATGTTCTTGGGGTTTTCTACGATATCCAGAACGGTAGCGGTGATGCCGGCACCGTCCTTCAGCTTGATGTAGCCCTGATCCTGCAGCAGCAGCAGCGCGCGGGCTTCATTGGTGGTGTCATTCGGGATAGCGATCTTGAGCTTGGTTTCGGTAGTGGCATTGTTGCCGCAGGCAGCCAGGGGCAGCAGCAGGCAAACGACGAGCAGAGCGGCCAGAACAGCTTTCAAAGTCTTTTTCATGGTAAATGTCCTTTCTTTTATCTTACAAGATGTTTGGTTGTGGGTGAACGGAGCAGGGGCGGGAATAAGGTCACATTCGCCCCAGCAGGTGGTTCGCCCTTACCAGATCTTCGTAATACAGGTTCATGGGTGAGGTTCCTTTCGCTAAAGATATGGGTAAAACAAAAACCGGGTGACTTTCCGATGAAGTCTCCCGGTTAAAAACAAATGATGGCCGCGCCCATGGATGGCGCGATGTTTTTAATCTGTGATGATGGAGCTATCGGAAAAAGTTGCATCGGAAAAAGTGCGCATACCGCACATGCGCATCATCATAGCCATCATCATAAAGCAGTTCTTTTTCATTGCAGCTTTCTCCTTTCCTCCGTAGTCACAGCGTTGCTATTGCTTTAATGAGCTAATATTATCACCAGGCAGTGGGAAGTGTCAATAGTTTTTTTGCAACAATCGATGCAAATGAGTAAGAGAAAACTGGCAAATATGACAAGAAACGCTGAATAAGCAGGTTGCTTTGGCAGCGAGAATTTTGCAAAGCAACCGGAAAGTGATATACTATGGGGGACAAAAAGGGGGAGAATGCTATGACAGAAGAAACCATGTTGATGTTGGTACCGGCGGCCGCTCTTGCCATTTTTGCAGTGGCGCTTTTATTTGCGGTGGGTTTTAGCAAAGGCGGTAAAGTGCTGGGAAAGCACAATAAAACGCTGCAAAAGATGATGGAAGAAGAGGAATGCTCCGCGGAAAAGGAGGATAGTACTTCCCCCGTGACCCAAGAGGATAAATAAAGGGAAAAGCATAGCGGTTTTTTCCTTCGCGTTAAATTAGGGCTGTGATTGGTGATTTGAAGAAGGCAAGTGTTCCCCGTTGCTCCAAAAAAAGAGACGCCGGAAGGCGTCTCTTTTTTTGGAGCAGGCAACGGGAATCGAACCCGCCTCCGCGGCTTGGGAAGCCGCTATTCTACCGATGAACTATGCCTGCATTTATTTTTGAATGCTTATACATTTTACCGTGAAATGAGCCGGCAGTCAAGACCTTTTGCAGTAAAATATGCCGGCACCGCTTGACAAAATTTCGCAGGGGGCTATGATAGGTACATCACTACGCAAATATCGGAGGAAACCATTATGTCAATTCGGGAAGTGAAAGCATTCTTTGCCGCGCGGGGCATGGAAGATAAGGTGCTGGAGTTCGCAACCTCCAGCGCGACGGTGGAGTTGGCTGCACAGACGGTGGGCGTTATTCCTGCCCGCATTGCCAAGACGCTTTCTTTTATGACAGCGGAGGGACCGCTGCTGGTGGTAACGGCTGGGGACGCCAAGATAGATAACCATAAGTATAAGGAGACCTTTGGCTGCAAAGCCAAGATGCTGACCCCGGAGGAAGCTGTGGAACTCATTGGTCACGCGGTGGGCGGGGTGTGCCCCTTTGCGGTAAAGCCTGGGGTGAAAACCTGCCTGGATGTTTCATTGCAACGGTTTACTACGGTATTCCCGGCGTGCGGCAGCAGCAATAGTGCTATTGAACTGACCTGCGAGGAGCTGTATGAACTTTCCGAGGCGCTGGCCTGGGTGGATGTGTGCAAGGGCTGGCAAGATGCTGAATAAAAACATAAAGAGAACGACCCGTCACAGCATGTGCTGCGGCGGGCCGCTTTTTGTTATTCAACATCCAGTTCTGGGGGAACATCAATCTCATCCGAGACATATTTGCCGTTTTTCTTGCGCTGGCGTACACACTCAGTCAGCAGATATTCGATCTGCCCATTAACTGAGCGAAAGTCATCCTCTGCCCAGGCCGCAATGGCAGCGTACAGCTTGGGGGAAAGGCGCAGCGGCACCTGCTTTTTCTGGTTCTCGTTCATAATCAATCAGTACAGGCTGCCGGAATTGACTACAGGCTGAGCATCGTGGTTGCCGCACAGCACCACCAAAAGATTGCTGACCATGGCGGCTTTGCGTTCCTCATCCAATTCTATCACACCGCTTTCGGAAAGGCGCTCCAACGCCATTTCCACCATGCCAACGGCGCCGTCTACGATCATCTTGCGGGCATCAATGATGGCGGACGCCTGCTGGCGCTGCAGCATGACGGCTGCGATCTCGGTAGCGTAGGCCAGGTAGGTGATGCGGGCTTCGATGATCTCAATACCGGCTTCCGCCACCCGCTGCTGGATCTCACCGCGGATGCGGGCGGCAACGATCTCGCTGGAGCCGCGCAGGCTGCCGTCATCGGCAACGCCGTCGCCGGTGGTATCTACATTGGGAGCAACATCGTAGGGGTACAGACGCACGATATTGCGCAGGGCGCTATCGCACTGCAGGGAAAGGTATTCTTTGTAGTTATCCACATTAAAAACAGCCTTGGCGGTATCGATAATGCGCCAAGTGACAGCAATGCCGATTTCCACGGGATTTCCCAGGCAGTCATTGATCTTCTGGCGATTATTGCTGAGGGTCATGATCTTGAGCGAGAGCTTTTTGCCGGTGGTGTCTACTTCAATGGAGGTGGTGTTATCGCCGGCGGTGGCCTTTACACCCAGTGTTTTGACATCGCCGCTCTGGCTCAGCCGTGTCTTGGCAGCAGGATTGACGCCGGTACAGAAGGGGTTGACATAGTAGTAGCCTTCACCTTTCAGGGTGCCATAGTAGTGGCCGAACAGGGTGAGCACTAAGGCTTCCTGCGGCTTGAGGATTTTAAGCCCCATCATGGGAATCCAGATAAAGCAAAGAATAACGATGCCAGGAAGAATGAGGGCAATTATATTGCGCATGGCTCCGATGACGACCATAACGATGGCTGCGGCCATGAGCAGCAGGAAGAATATAAGCATAGCCATGCCGTGCTTTTTATTGGTGAGGATTTTTTCTGTCATTGAAGTCACTCCTTATAGATGATATCTTTATGATATCACTTTGAACTGAAATGTCAAGAAGAAAAATGAAAAAGTCCCCGATCAGGGGACTTTGGAGGGGGCGAAGAAGCGAGAGAGGGTCTCGGCACGGGGTGGGGGTGTAAGCAAGGTCGCAATAAGAGTGGCCGGTACCGAGACAAGCAGCGCCATTTGAATGTGATAGATGCCCAAAGGATTCCCGAGGGTATTCCACACAACGAAAGTAACAGAAGAGGTGACCATGGAGGTGATGGCACCAGCCTTATTGAACCGCCGCCAGTATAGTCCTAGGAAGAATACCCAGGCAAAGGATAGCCCCAGGGCACCCCAGGCGGGGTACATCAGGAAGGCAAGGTATTCGGGGGGATTAAGCCCCAAAAATACACAGATACCGCCGATAATAGCAACAGTGGCACGGGCAATGGAGACACGGCGACGCTCCGAAAGCCCCAGTCGAAAGGTCTTGGTGAGGATATCGTTTTCCACAGTGGAGGCGCACTGGATCAGCAGGGAATCCACAGTGGACATAACTGCAGCGGAAAGTCCAGCCAGCGCAATGCCCGCCAGCAAGGGGGGCAGCAGAGATTGGATCATGTAGTAGACCACATTATCGGCAGTATCGATTTCCGGGAAGATGATACGCCCATACAGTCCTAGCAGAACAATGCAAATTTCCAGCACGACCACGATGGAAACGGTGATGGTAAAGCCCTGCCGGAAAGCGCACCGATTGCGGATGGAGTAGAAGCCGCGGATATAATTGGGACCGCCCAGCGCCCCGAAAAAGGTGAGCAGAATGAAGGCAACCAGGAAAGAGGGGGTAATGGGGGAGTTGGCATCCGGCCAGGAGATAAAGCCGTGGGGGAAGATCTGCTGATACTGCAGCTGCGGGGATGGCCCAACTCGATGGACCGAAGCGGTCAGCAGGATGATGACGCCCAGCAGGATCAAAATGCCCTGGGCAACATCGGTATAAACAACGGCATAATAGCCGCCGAAGGAGACATACAGGAACACAATGATGCCAAAACAAATGACCGCAGCACTGTAAGAAAGCCCGGTGGTGACATTAAAAAGGATGCCAATGGCGGCAAATTGGGTTACCAGCAGCGGGACAGAAAAGGTAATGATAAGCAGCGAAGCAATGAGACGGGCGGTACGGCTTTCAAAGCGTTTTTCCAAAAAATCCGGAACAGTAAAGAGATTGAGATCACGGGAGCAGGCACAGAGCTTGCGGCCCAGCAGCCACCAGCATAGAAAGGTCGCTACAGTGACGGCGCTGGCGGCATAGATAAAGTAAATGCCCCACTGCCAGGCCTGGCTGACCCAGCCGACCAGGGCCCCGGCGCTGACCAAACTGGTGGTATATACAATTCCGGCAAAGAAGCCGTTGACCTGACGGCCGGCCACATAGTAGTCAGCGGTATTTTTTGTGCGTTGCTCTCCTAGAATGCCCAGAGCGAACATCCCAACGAAGTAGACAAGTATGACAGCCTGTACAATGTAATTCATAGTGCGGGTTCCTTTCCGTCATAAACCGCCGGCCGATTCAGATACGGCGGCGAACCAAAAGCATGGCAATGAATACAGCAGCCTGGATGGCAATGGCAATCAACCAGCCAATTGGCATGACATTCCCCTCCCTTGATGGAAAACTACCTTTATTTTCACTTTTTCCGGGGCTTCTGTCAATAGCACAAAATCCCCACATGTGTGGGGACTTTGCACTAATATTGAGGGGGTCAAACACCATTTGAATGATGAGGAGATTACTTGGCTTTTACCTTGGCCGGGAAGAACTTTTCGAGCGTTTCGGCTGAGGTGGGCTTGGTGGCGTAGGTCACGATGAGAGTGACGATAATCAGCGAGATCAGGCCGATCTGGATGGGAGCAAGACCAAGGGGAGACCAACCGGTAGCGGAACCAATGAGGAACATGCCGGCACCAGCCACCATACCGGCGCAGACACCGGGAGCATTGAGACGCTTCCAGTACAGGCCGCCATAGAAACACAGCGCGAAGGAAAGACCCAGAATACCCCAGGCAGGATACATCAGCAGAGCCAGCATCTCGGGGGGATTGAGGCCCCAAATGATGGAGATGGCACCGATGACGAGTACAGTGATGCGGGCAACGGTCATGCGTTGCTTTTCACTGAGGTTCTTATTGAAGGTACGGACCAGAATATCATTTTCCACAGTGGAGGCGCACATCAGCAGCAGACCATCCATGGTAGACATCATAGCGGCTGCCAGCGCTGCCAGCACCAGACCGCCCAGGACAGGAGGCAGCAGACTGTCGATCATCATAAATACGGTCTGATCCGGGGAGGCCAGATCGGGGAACAGAACCTTGCCGCACAGGCCGATGACGATGATGCAGACTTCGATAACACAGACGATACTCATAATCATGGTAAAGCCGCGTTTCTGCTCTTTCGGGCCTTTCAGGGAGTAGAAGCCCTTGATATAGTTGGGGGCGCCCAGTGCACCAAAGAAGTTGTTCATCAGTACAGCGATAAAGGCTGTGGATGTAAGCGCGCTGCCGGTGGTGGGCCAGCTGACGGCACCAATGGGATTGGCGGCGGCGTAGGCTTCGCCCAGGTTGCCGCCTACTGCGATGAGAGCAGTGATGACCAGCGCAGCGATGCCGAACAGCATTAGGCCGCCCTGAACAGCATCGGTGTAAACCACGGCAAAGTATCCGCCAAAGGCAACATAGACGAATACGATGACGCCAAACAGCACTACAGCTGCCTTGTAATCAATGCCGGTGACCATATTGAGCAGCAGGCCAGCGGCTTTGAACTGAGAAACCATGAGCGGTACGGTGAAGATGAGCAGGATGAGTCCGGCGATTAGGCGTGCGGTGCGGCTTTCAAAGCGGGCTTCCAGGAAGTCCGGAACAGTCAGCAGATCCAGCTTTTTGGAAAGGCGCATGACCTTGCCGGAAAGCAGCCGCCAGCAGATGTAGGTGGCGATGGTAACGGCACATCCCGCAAAGATGAACCATACGCCGTAGCTGGAGGCCTGACCGGTCCAGCCCACCAGGGCACCGGCGCTGACTAGACTGGACATATACACCAGTGCGGTGATAACGCCGCCCAATCCACGGCCTGCTACATAGTAGTCAGTAACAGTTTTCGATTTCCGATTGGCAATCAGTCCGATGATGAACATCGTGACGAAATAGGCAATCAGAATAATGAGAATCGTCCATTTCATTTTTCATTACCTCTTCTTTTCTTCGTCTTTGTTTTGATAGTGGGGATGCTTAATCATCCTCCGTGATCTTGTTTCTTCCGATCAGCATAAGAACAAAAACGAGGGCCTGTATTCCTACTGCGATCCAAAATCCGGCTGGCATAACAAAACCTCCTTTTACAAAAGCCCCCTTATATGGGGATATTCAGACGAGCCAGAATGTCTGTATTTATGATTATAGCGGGAAAGAAGGTAATAAAAAATGTTCACTTTTGTGCAGTTGATACTCTTTTTTGGCGAATAGAATGAGAATATCAGGCAGATTGACAAGAGAAACTGGCGGATTTAGCACAATGGGTGTTCATTTCTTACCGCAGAGGAGAGAAAATAGTGAAAATGGTTGGATTTATTAGGTAAAACGGCATTTTTGACAAGATTAGTGGATTCTTTGCAATTTACCGCAAAGGATATTATAATAAACAGAAAGAACAAAGCCCACAGGACTGGCGGAGGACAGCGATGGAAGAAGGAAATGCAAAATCTTTGGTAAGAAGGCTGCCGATAAAAAACCGCATTACGCTGATGGTGATTCTGATATCGGTGGTCCCAATTCTCATTATCAGCGTTTTTTCCTATGCCAAGGCCTTTATTTCGGTCCGGCAGACGGTGCGGGCCTTTGCGGCGCAGACGCTGACTTCGTTGGAACGATCCCTTACAAACTTGGCGGATCCTTCGAGGCTGTTGGCCGGAGGGCAGGAAAAACTTCCGGAAGAGGTGCTGAAAACAGAACCTACCGGGCTATTCCAGCAGGAGGCACTGCGCTATTTGACCGGGGTGACGGTGCTGTATACAGATGGAACGGTGTGCAGCCTCGCCGGGGAAGAGGTACTGGCGGTTACGGAATCTGGTGGATGGGCGATAACACAAAATGAGGTGGGAGAGCAACGATTGGCTGTGGCATGGTATGCGACAGACGAGGAGGGAAACGCTTATACAGTGCAAGCTTTGTTTATGCCTCAGATGTTTACCCGCTTGCTGGATATTTATAATGAGGAGAGCTGTAACCGCCTGGTGCTGGTGGATGGGGCCGGTGGCCTGTTGACCGATGACGGAACACCGCTGACGGTGCTGGAAGGGGAAGTGATTCGACAGACAGCATTTGAGGTAAGCGGGGAACCGATTTGCCCCCGGGAGGAGCACAGCAGCTTTTTGTGCTACCTTACGGTGCCGGCATTGGAGGCTACCCTAGTCTTTATAGAGCCCTACACCGAGATGATGAAGCCATTGCAAAGTATCTTCTTTGGGACACTATTTGGAACGATTCTACTGCTGAATTTTTCGGTGATTGTGATTGATTCCATCGACCGGCCGATGAATGCACTGGTGAAGTCCTTTGGCGACGCGGCGCGGGTGAACTTTGCGGTTACGCAATCTGATGAAAGCCGGGATGAGCTGGGTATTTTGAATCAGGCTTTTAATGAGATCTGTGCGGAAATGCGAGAGGCCCTGAATAAGGTGGAAAAGGAACAGGCGGAGAAACGCCGGGCAGAGATCCGGATGCTGCAGGCGCAGATCAACCCGCACTTCCTATTCAATACACTGGATAGCCTGCGCTTTACCTCCATGATGAATAATGTACCGGTCGTTTCCGATGGGTTGGCAGCGCTTTCTCATTTGCTACGCAGCTCTATCCTAAAGGATAATTCCTACACGCCACTGCACAGTGAGCTGCAAACAGTGGAGGATTATTTGACTTTGCAGCGGATCCGCTGCTGCGAGACTATTGTGCTGAAGACGGAGATCAGCGAGGAAGCTGCAAAGGCCAGTGTGATGCGCCTGCTACTGCAGCCCATCGTGGAAAATGCAGTCATCCACGGGATAAAAGAGAATATCCCCCTCACCATCCGGTTGAAAGCATGGGTGGGGGAGGAGACACTGTATATCAGCATCATCGATGACGGCAAGGGATTTGACCAAGAAAAAGCTGGCGAGGATGGTGTGCCAAAAAGCAGCAAGATGAGTGGCATCGGCCTGCACAATGTAAAGGACCGTCTGTACCTGGCCTATAAGGATAACCAAAGTTTTTCCATTAACAGCGTACAGGGCCAGGGAACCGAAGTGCAGATGACGATGCCATATACCGAGTGGAAGGAGGAGAGCGATGTATAAGGCCATTCTGGTGGATGATGAGAAGATTGTCCGGCTGGCGTTGAAGACCATTGTGGACTGGACTGCGCTGGGCTATACCGTGACCGGCAGTTACAGCAGTGTCAAGATGGCTCTGCTGGAGATAGAGGATGATCCGCCGGATCTCATCATTACCGATATCAAAATGCCGGATATGGATGGGTTGCAGTTTATCCAGCAGGTACGGCAGCAAAACCGGGAATGTGAGATTATTGTACTTACCAACCACGAAAATTTCTCCTACGCGGTGGAGGCAATTCGCCTGGGGGTGATGGACTATGTGGTGAAAACCGATATCTCACCGGAATCCCTGACTACACTGCTGCAAAAAGCCGCAGAACGATTGGCTGGGAAAAAAGGCGCAGAGCCGGTGCCGGTCACTCCTATGACAGAAGATGATTTTCGTGAAATGCAGCGGGTGGTGCAGAGTACGCAGGTGGAGGAGATCCGCTTTTCGGAGCCCTATGCGATTTGTCTGGCCTTTCTGGATCGCTCGGAGAACGAAAATAAGCGGAATGATTCTGGATTCTATAACCTATTGTGTGAAAAGCTGGGACGGCCGGCTTCCACATTGATTCGGTTGGGTCCAGATCAGACAGCAATTGTGTTGATGCCGGGTGAGCAGGAGGCATTCGAACGGGAAGCCACAACCTTTTGTCAAAGAATCAGCGGTTTTTGCCGGGCCTACCTGAACCGGCCGTGCGGTTTTCTGCTCTCGGAGCAATTTGCAGATAGCGGGGGCTTTTTGCGGGAGCTGGAGCGCTGCCGGAATGCGATTCCCTATGTTGTGTTTCACGGTACAGGCCGTCTGACCCGTGCGGCAACGCTGCGGCAGCTTTCCTTGGAGGAGGTGCCGGTGCAGGTGGCCTGCCGGCAGCTGAGTGGCCTGCTGGAGGCAAAAGACTATACTGGTGCACAGGAGCTATTTTCGGCCTTTGGGCGGGGGAAAGAGCTGCGGGCGGCCGCCCCGGGTCCAGCGGCGCACGCCATGAGTAGCTTGGGCTTGACGGCGCTGCTGGGCTGCTCGGCCTACCTGGGCGAAGATGAACGCAAAGCCTTGTGGGTGCAATTGATAAAATGCCGCAGTGTGGATGACTACGAGGCACATTTTAGTCAGGTACTCCAACAGATGGAGCGCTTTGAGCGAAAAAAAGCTGCACTGCTGTGCAAAAAGGAAATGGCGCAGATCATACAGTATATCGAAGAAAACATTGCCCAGCACATTTCCCTGGAGATGATAAGTGAAACGGTGCATATGACCGAAAACTATGTCAGCAGGCTTTTTAAGAGCGAGAGCGGCATGAATGTGGTGGGCTACATCAATATGGAAAAAATGGAACAGGCCCGCAGGCTACTCTCCCGACCGGAAAGCACAGTGCGTATGGCGGCAGGGGAGTTGGGTTACTATGAATCCAGTTATTTTATTAAACTGTTCCGAAAAACATATGGCATTGGCCCTGGGGAGTACAAAAAGTTTGCAGAGGATCGGCAGGCGGCACCGTTACTGAAAACAGAGGAATAAAAAAGAGCGGAGTCCGGTGAGGGCTTCGCTCTTTTGGTGTATTGTGGTTCTTGTTCAGTTTAGGTAATAGAGTCTTCCATCAGGCCAAATCCAGCGACCTCACTAACGGGCAGTGAGAATAGGATAGCGCCGGCTTCGCTATCTGGGCCGGCATGGTGCAGCACTGATTGCATAATGGCAGCCTTACGGTCATTCTGTGCCACCATCAGAATCACTTCCTTTTCCGAAGCGATGGATACATTATAGAACTTTTTTGGATTCTGGCTGCCGGTGCCTTTGCCGTGCAGCACAGTGCCGCCAGTGGCGCCGGCCGCGCGGGCCGCATTCATTACCTGGTCGGTACGGCCTTCATTGGCCACAATCACGATGAGTTCATATTTCCCATTGAGCTCGGGGGTATAGCGGGCGGGCTGCTGCTCGCCGTTATTCAGATATGCCAAGGTTTTTCCTCCTCCCACACTTTTGATCGGGATGGCAATGACAATGCCGTGCCCGGGGATACCGATGTAAAGCTGCTGCCGCATGTCTTTGATGAACTGCTGGGCCTTTTCGGAATTTGCCACCGTCATGATGATTCGCTTTTCAGTGGATTCGATTCCAAGAAGATCCAGCATGCTTTTGGCGGCGGTGCCGTGCCCCAGCATGGCTACGGTTTGGGGCAGATCCAATGCAGCGGCGATTTCACATACTCGCTCCATTGCGCCGGGATTGACAACAGAAATGAGGTAATTCATACCGGGTTCACCTCCCACAGCTCAATGATTTCATCATCTCCATACTGCTCGCGGGCAATCTCAGGCTCAGTGCGGCGGCTGTAAATAAAGCCGACCATCTGAATGGAGATTAGGGGCATCATGGCAACCATAGCAACGACGCCGAATGCATCGATGAGCGGATTGCCGCCCACAACGGTGGAGGCACCGATCATAAATTGTAACATAAAGGTGGCTGTCATGGGGCCGGAGGCCACACCGCCGGAGTCAAACGCAATGGCGGTGTAAAGATCGGGGACGAAGAAGGAAAGCCCCAAAGCGACGACATAGCCAGGAATGAGAAACCACATGATAGAGATGCCGGTAAGTACCCGCAGCATGGAAAAGCCCATGGCCAACGCAATGGCTATGGAAAGGCTAGTTTTGATGGCGCTGCCGGGAATAGTGCCGGCGCTGACCTCCTCGATTTGAGCCTCCAGTACTGCCACGGCGGGTTCCGCCGAGATGATGAACCAACCCAGCAGCATGGAAAGGGGAATGAGCAGCCAACGCGTCCAGCCGTCAGCCAACTCGGCGCCCAGTACCTCGCCCAGGGTGGAAAACCCAACATTAACGCCAGTCAGGAACAGTACTAGTCCTACATATGTATACAGGATACCAATGACGATTTTGGCCAGATTACGGCGAGGCATATGCAAGGTAAGGAATTGGAATGCGAAGAAGATGACTACGATGGGCAGCAGTGCGATTGCCATTTCTCCCATGTATTTGGGCAGGTCATGCAGGTAGGCAGCCCCAATGGCGGAAGTATTGGCGAAGGAGGAAGTAGTGATCTCCAAAGCGCCGCTGCTTTCGGTATAGAAGAAGCTGAGGATCAGTACAGCTAGAATAGGTCCGATGGAGCAGAGCGCCACCAGACCAAAGCTGTCAGCTTCTGCCCGGGCGTCACTTCGAATATAGGATACACCGACGCCTAGTGCCAGTATGAAAGGAACGGTCATAGGGCCGGTGGTTACGCCGCCGGAATCAAACGCTACACTAAGGAAATCTGGTGCGGCAAAGCTGGCCAAGATAAACACTACACCGTAAAAAGCAATAAGCAGCCAGCGTAGCTTTACGCCGGTAACGATGCGCAGCATGCATACGGAAAGGAAAAATCCAACGCCGATGCCAACGGTGACCAACAGTATGGTGTTATTGATGTGGGGTACTGTCTCGGCCAGAACCTGCAGATCTGGCTCCGCTATGGTAACGGCAAAGCCCAGCATAAAGCTGACGATCAGGATCAACGGTAGGTTACGAGTTTTGGTCAGCGCCATACCGATGCGGTTTCCGATGGGTGTCATGGAGGCTTCCGCGCCCAGCGAGAACAGTCCCATGCCAACGACAACAAAAATAGTGCCAATCAAAAAGCAGAGTAACAAATCGGTGCCAACAGGGGCAATGGTCAGGCATAGCACCAGAACTATCACGACGATAGGAAGTACCGAAATAGCCGATTCCCGTATTTTCTCGATGATCTTTACTCGATTTGCGGTCAGTACCGCGGTGTCTTTGTGCTTCAGCGCACTCACTCCCTTCCTTCTTCAGTGGGGCACAGTTTAATATTATGCGGAAAAAGAGCGGCTCCGCACTTTACTATACTAAATATATCATACAGAGGGTGCTTTGGCAAACTGCTGTGGGGGAAGTTTTACAAAAAATTAACGATGCTGCAAAATTCAGTTTGTGTTGTTATACTATTGGGTTGTTAGCGCTAATATGAATATCTATGAGGATGATATAGCCGGATCAGCAAACTGCGATGCGTTAATTCTTGGATACTCCATAATGTAAAAAGTATCCATTCGCAGGCGGGGAAAATTTAGTATCATTGTGTAGTATAGCGGGAATGATATGACGAAAATGAATGAAGAAGTTGCGCAACTTGCAATTTTAACAAGTTATTTGCGCAACTGGCAATGGAAAGCAAAAAATAATGGAGTCTGAAAGGCAGAGACCCGCAAAAAGGGCCTCTGCCGTTTATTTTGTTTATTTTCACCCATGCATAAGATTCCATACCACAAAAAGTATAAATTGTCCGCAAGTATTCCCTTTACTTTATTCATAAGATGTTATACAATTATATTCAATAAGTAATATAAAATTAAAAGGGGGTTACAAAAGTTGCCGCAGGATACCATAATAGAGGTACTAAGGACCGAAGAAAAAATGAATCAAATACGAGAGCAAACCGCCGCGGATTGTAGACAAAAACTGCTGATGGCACAACGCAGTGCGGATCGCCTGCGGGAGCAGGCCCGGGCTGATGCGGAGGCTGAGGTGCGTGAGATGATGTCTGAGGCGGAACGGCAGGCGGCGCAGGCCACCTATCACGCGCTGGAGGAGGCCTCCGTGCAATGGGAACATAAAAAAGAGGAAGCCAGGCAGCGCATCCCGCAGGCTGCCAGGTGGATCGTGGAAAAGGTTGTGGAACGCTAATGGCTATTGTTGCTATGCGTCACTTGCGGCTCATAGGGCTGCAAAGTGAGCGGGAGGAAATGCTGCGGCGTTTGCAGCATCTTGGCTGTCTGGAAATCACCGAGCCGGAGCCGGCGGCAGATGACCCGCTGCTGGAAAAGCTGCGTATACCGGAGGCAGCGGAGCTGCAAAGGATACGAGAGCAGTACACCGCAGCAGAGCAGGCGCTGCAAACATTGACAGATCACACTCCAAAGGAAAAGAATACACTGGAGCCGCTTCCGTTCATTGATGAGCAGGCGTTGACTGATGAAAGCCAGCTGGCTGACGGAAAGAATGCAGCGGAGCGGTTGAACCGCTGCCGAGAGGAATTGGCTTCCCTGCAGTCACGCAGCGAAAAGCTGGCGGCAGAGGAGGCTCAGCTTCTTCCTTGGGAGAGCTTCACCATGCCGCTGGAATGCGCTACCACTGAAAAAGTGCTGATTCAAATGGGTACACTGCCCGCCGCAGTGCTGCCGCAGCAAATACATGAGACACTGGATGCGGCCGGAGATCTGTATGAGCTGCGGGAGGTAAGTGCTGACCGGGAGCACCGCTACATGGTGCTTACAGTGCACATTTCCCAGGCGGAAGACCACATAGCCGCGTTGAAGGCATTGGGCTGGAGTCGTGTGACATTGGGTGAACGGACTGGCACTGCTGCTGCCAACTTGTCTGCTCTGCGGCAGGAACAAACGGAACTGGCGGAAAAGAGAGCATTGCTGGAAGAAGCAATTATCCAGTGCGCCGGGCAAAAACCGGAGCTGCGGCAGCTTTCGGATGCTTCCCGCATCGAGATCGACCGTGGAGAGGCCAAGAGCCGTACGCGGGATACAGCAGAGACATTTCTGCTGGAGGGGTGGTTCCCGGCGGAGAACACCAAGGAACTGGAGATGCTTCTGGGAGGGTGCACCTGTGCTTGGCAGATGACAGATCCCGCCCCGGAGGATTATCTGCGGGTGCCTGTTAAGCTGAAAAATAATCGCTTTACGCAGCCGCTTAATATGGTCACAGAGATGTATTCTTTGCCGGCCTATGGTTCGCTGGATCCTAATCCCTACATGGCACCATTCTTTATTCTGTTTTACGGCATTATGATGGCGGATATGGGTTATGGCCTTTTGATGATGCTGGCATCACTCATTGTGCTGAAGAAGAAACAGCCCACCGGCGGCAGCTACAATTTCTTTGCGCTGCTGGGATTATGCGGCATCTCTACTTTCTTTATGGGTGCATTGACCGGCGGTTTCTTCGGGGATTTCATCCCGCAAATGCTCAAAGTCATTAACCCGGAAAGCACCTTCACCTGGTTCTGGCAGCCGCTCATTTCGCCCATCAATGATATTATTGCCATTATGCTGGGCTCACTGGCATTGGGGTGTGTGCAGATTCTCGTCGGTATGGTCATCGGTTTTATCTACAAGCTCAAGCATGGCGAGATAGCCAGTGCCCTGTGCGAGGAAGCTGCCTGGTGGGTTATTATTGGCTGTGGTGTGGCATTGGGCATCACCGGGAAAAAGACATTCCTATGGGTGTTGTTGGCGGTCTTGATTATTAGCCAGGGTTATGGCAAAAAAGGCATCGGCGGAAAAATTGTTGGCATCGGTGGTTCGGTATACAATCACATTACCGGCTATTTTGGGGATATTCTCTCCTATGTTCGCCTAATGGCTTTGATGTTGGCAGGTGCGGTCATCGCGCAAGTATTTAATACTCTGGCAGCTATCCCTGGCAATCTGATTGTATTTATTATTGTATCGCTGTTGGGCAATGCTCTTAATTTTGCCTTGAATTTGCTGGGCTGTTATGTCCATGACATGCGGCTTCAGTGTTTGGAATTTTTCAAGTACTTCTACCGGGATGGCGGACGCGCGTTTAAGCCCGTTGCGGCTCAGCCCAAATATTACAGAATAGCAGAACAATAAAAAGGAGCGTATGAAAAATGAGTTTTCTGGAATCTTTCGGTGGTTTGGCGCTGGCCCTGCTGGGCGGCGGTTTGGCGGCTGGTTTGAGTTGTGTTGGCTCGGCCAAGGGAACCGGTATGGCAGGTGAAGCCGCTGCCGGCCTAATGTGCGAAGATCCCGGCAAGTTTGGTAAAGCAATGATTTTGCAGGTGCTGCCCGGTACGCAGGGTCTGTATGGTACCGTCGTGTGGTTTTTCTCCATTTATGCCATTGGCCTTTTGAATGGCAATACCGACTTGAGCGTGATGGAAGGCTTGCGCTGCTTTGCGGCCTGCTTGCCTATGGCGTTGGGCGGATTGCTTTCTGCTATTGCGCAGGGGCGTGTAGCGGCTTCCTCCATCAATATTCTGGCCAAGAAGCCATCCGACTGGTCCAAGGGTCTGGTACTGTGCGGCATTGTGGAGTTTTATGCAATTCTTTCGCTGCTGGCTTCGATGCTGATGCTGTACTTCCTGTTCCTGGCGTAAGCAAAACGGGAGAAAGGAGCCCTTATGGAAGGAATCGAAAAGATCACCGCGCGCATCATTGAGGATGCCGAGCGGGAGATTGCCCAAATGCAGCAGGAAAATGAAAAAAGAATCAATGCCTTGACGGCGGAAGCCCAGTCGGCGGCGGAGCAGGAGAGCCTAGAGCTGCTGACCCGCGGACGCCGTGCGGCGGAGGAACGGCGGGAGCGCCTGTCATCTTCGGCGACGGTGGAGTGTCGCAAGATGGAATTGGCAGCTAAACAGGAATTATTGAATGAAGCTTTTGCGGTGGCGGTGGAAGAGTTATGCCACTTGCCTCGAGAAAAATATCTTGCGCTGATCGCTTCACTAGCTGCGAAAGTGGCCGAAGGAGGGGAGGAGATGATCCTTTCCCCACAGGATGCAAGTGAAATTGGACCAGAGGTTGTACTGCTGGCGAATACCGCCTTACGCGAAGCAGGTAAACCGGGAAAGCTGACACTTAGTGCCGAGCCCCGTTCTATTCCGGGCGGATTTATCCTCAGCCATGGTGATGTAGAGCTGAACTGTGCCTTTGATACCCTGGTGCGGCTGCAGCGGGAAAAGCTGGAGAAAGAGGTCGCTGCGATCCTCTTTCCCGTACAGTAAGGAGGGGCTGCGATGACCCCCATCAAGGATACTGACTATTTGGCGGTCTCTGCGTGGCTGCATGCAATGGAGACCCGCCTGCTGACTCCGGAAAAGGTGGAGCGTCTACTGGAAGCAGCCAGTGAGACGGAAGCCCGTAAGCTGCTGACGGAATGCGGTTATGCCGAAGCTCTCCCGCTGGAGGAAGCGCTGCGGGAGCATCGGGAAACGCTCTACAAAGAGCTGGCGGCTGCTGTGCCGGATCCAAGGCTCATTGAGCTATTCCAGCTCAAATACGATTACCATAACATCAAGGCGATCCTAAAGGCAGAACGCCGAGGAATTTCGCCGGAAGCATTTCTGCTGCCAGGCGGTCGGTATGATGCCGCTCAGCTGCAAAGCGAATGGCAGCAGGAGCATATGTTCCAGGTAAGTGATACAGCCCGCCGTGCGGCGCAGGAAGCAGCAGCTCTTCTGCGGGAAAATGATCCGCAAGGTGCTGATCTACGGTTGGATGCTGCTTGTTATGATGAAATGCGCACTTTGGCTGAGGAAATGAAAAGCAACTTTTTACAGGGGTATGTGCGGCAGCTTATTGACGCCGCAAACCTGCGCACCGCCGTACGGGCCGCCCGCAGCGGCAGCAGCGAGGTGCTGCCCCGTGCCCTTTTGGAGGGTGGCAGTGTTTCTCCTCACGCCATAATGGCGACGGATCCAGTCAAGCTGGGAGAACTGTTCGGTGCTGGGGCGCTTGGCAAAGCGGTGGCACTGGGAGCGGTTGCAACTAGCGGTGGACCACTGATGGCATTTGAAAAGGCTTGCGATGAAGCGACTGAAGCTTATCTTTCGGCAGCCCGCCGTACCCCTTTTGGGGAGGAAACAGTGCTGTGTTACCTGGCTGCTGTGGAAAATGAGATTACAGCGATTCGCATTATTATGACGGGTCGACAGGCGGGGCTTTCATCGGAAATGATCCGCAGTCGGCTGCGTCAGGCGGAATAAGGAGGTGCCGAATGTATCAAATAGCTGTACTGGGCGATGCCCAGAGCGTACAGGGCTTTGCGGCACTTGGCTTGCAGGTATGCCCTGCCGAAAATGCCGAGCAGGCCCGTCCCATCCTGCACCGGCTGGCCAAGGAGGATACAGCCATTATCTATGTGACGGAGCAGCTGGCAGCGGGTCTGACCGCAGAGCTGGACCGTTACCGCAAGTCGGCCACCCCTGCCATTATCCTCATCCCCGGCAAAGAGGGAAGCCTCGGACTGGGGATGCAGCAGGTAAAAACAACAGTGGAGCGCGCTGTTGGCGCCGATATCATCTGAGTAAAGGAAGGAAAGCCCCATGGGAAAAATCGTTAAAGTTTCCGGGCCTCTAGTGGTTGCCACCGATCTGGAGGAAGCCAATATGGCGGATGTGGTTCGGGTAGGGGAGCAGCGCCTCATCGGCGAGATCCTGACCATGAACAGTGGCTCCGCCTCTATCCAGGTCTATGAGGAAACCTCGGGTCTTGGACCCGGTGCGGAGGTAGTTACTACCGGTTCACCCCTTTCGGTAGAGCTGGGTCCAGGCCTGGTGGAAAATATCTATGACGGAATTCAGCGTCCGTTGGATGCTATCATGAAAAAAGTGGGTGGCAATAATCTCCCCCGCGGGGTGGAAGTGCCGGCCCTGGACCGTGAAAGAAAATGGGAGTTTACCGCCACCGCCCATCCCGGTGATGAAGTCATCGGTGGTGATATTATTGGTACGGTGCAGGAGACCCCTTCCATTCTGCATAAAATCATGATCCCACCCAAAATGAAGGGCAAGATCGTTTCCGTTCAGTCCGGCAGCTATACCGTGACAGAAACGGTCGCCGTGCTGGAACAGCCGGACGGTACCCGTGTGGAACTGCCGATGATGCAGAAGTGGCCGGTGCGTGTGGGCCGCCCTTATCGGCGCAAATTCCCGCCCAGTGTGCCGCTACAGTCCGGCCAGCGTATTGTGGATACCTTCTTCCCGGTGGCAAAGGGCGGTACCGCGGCTATTCCGGGACCGTTCGGCTCTGGCAAGACGGTAATGCAGCATGCCTTGGCCAAGTGGTCTGATGTGGATTTGGTGGTCTACATTGGCTGCGGCGAGCGCGGCAACGAGATGACCGATGT
>JABLTN010074621.1_pt1 | contig 53454 bp, 49 predicted proteins | sample 7160141 | NCBI WGS metagenome assembly JABLTN01 (sample SAMN14651226, study PRJNA627086) | human gut metagenome | isolation source: feces | host: Homo sapiens | reverse complement strand
TTTTTAGCTTCTGTTTTAGCAGTAAAATATGCATTTTCCAATTCAGATTCGTTAGGTACAATTCTTATTCCTTTACCTCCACCACCTGAAGAGGCCTTTATCATTATAGGGTATCCTATTTTTTTTGCTTCTATTTTAGCTTCTTCAATATTATTTATAAGTCCATCGCTTCCAGGAATAACTGGAACATTTGCTTTTTTCATTATCTCACGTGCCATTGATTTGTTGCCCATTATGCTAATTGTTTCACTACTAGGGCCAATGAATTTTATATTACATTCTTCACACATACTTGCGAAACTTGCCTTTTCTGATAAAAAGCCAAATCCAGGGTGAATGGCATTACAACCAGTAACTACGGCAGCACTCAATATATTACTTTCATTAAGATAAGAATCTTTAGATTTTGAAGTTCCAACACAAATAGCTTCATCTGCAAGTTCTGTATGCATGGCATCTTTATCAATCTCAGAGAAAATAGCAACAGTTTTTATTCCAAGCTCTCTACAAGCACGAATAATTCTTACAGCAATTTCGCCTCTATTAGCTATTAAAACTTTTCTAATCATAAAAATACCTCCATTAACCTACCATAAAGGTTAATTCTCCTTCGCATACCTTTTTATCATCTACATAAGCTATACCATATCCTACTCCAGCTCTACCACGTAACTTTGTAAGTTCAACTTCTAATCTTAATGTATCACCAGGTACAACCTTTCTTCTAAATTTAGCTTTATCTATACCTGCAAAATAAGCAATTTTACCTTTAAATTCATCTTTACTTAATATTGCTACTGCCCCCGTTTGAGCTAAAGCTTCGATTATTAATACACCTGGCATTACAGGCTCTATAGGAAAATGACCTTGAAAATAATTTTCGTTAGCAGTAACATTTTTGATTGCAACTATTTTATTTCCATCTATACTTATAACCCTGTCTATTAATAGAAAAGGATATCTATGGGGTAATATTTCTTTTATTTGATTTATATCCATAAAAATTTCTCCTTATTAACTTATGAAGTATTGTTAAACTATTTTGAAAAGCTCCATTCCAAATTCTACAATATCTTCATCTTCTCTTAATACTTCGATTATCTTTCCATCTACTTCAGCAGTTATTTCATTCATTATTTTCATCGCCTCAATAATGCATAACACATCTCCTTTTTTTACTGTCGTACCTACTTCAACATATGGTGTTCCACCAGGAGTTGAAGAGGAATAATATGTGCCTACTAAAGGTGACTTAACAATTGTTACATTTTCATCAATAATTGGTATATTGTCATTTCTATCTGACATGATTGTATTATTATTAACATTATTTAAGCTTTTAACTAAATCCTCTTGCTGAATATCATTTATAGTTTCATTAATACAGTTAGTAGTATTATTTTTACTTAGTTTTAACTTAATATCACTATCTTCTAATTCAAAAACTCTTAATGACGAGGAATCTATTTCCTTTATCAAATCTTTAATTTGGTTATAGTCTAACAATTTAAGCTACCTCCATTTTTTAAATATAAGAGTTGCATTATGACCACCAAAGCCTAATGAATTTGACATAGAATACTCAATGTTACTTTCTTTACCTTCATTTACTATTAGGTTTATGTCGCAATCAGGATCAGGATGAACATAATTTATTGTTGGTGGCACAAAGTTATCTTCTACTGCTTTAATAGATGCAATTGCTTCTATTGCACCAGCTGCACCTAATAAATGACCAGTCATTGACTTTGTAGAGCTAACATATGGCTTCATATAGTTATCTCCAAAAGCTTTCTTTATTGCTAATGTTTCAACTTTATCATTGATTTCAGTTGCAGTTCCATGTGCATTAATATAAGAGATTTTACTAGGTTCAACATCTGCATCCAACATTGCATCTCTCATAGCTCTATAAGCACCATCTCCATCAGGACAAGGTGAAGTTATATGATATGCATCACAAGTAGAACCATAGCCAACAATTTCACAATAGATATGAGCACCTCTTTTTAAAGCACTTTCAAGTTCTTCTAATATTAATACTCCTGCACCTTCCCCCATTACAAATCCATTTCTCTCTAAATCAAATGGGATAGAGGCTCTATTTCTGTCTTCACTTTTACTTAATGCAGTTAATGATTGGAATGAAGAAATACCAAATTCACAAATTGAAGCTTCTGCTCCACCAGCGAAAATAACATCACAATAACCATCCTTAATGTTTCTATATGCTTCACCTATACAATGAGTTGCTGATGCACATGCTGATGTTATACTAAAGCTGCTACCTAGTAAACCAAATTTAATAGCTATTGTTCCAGAGGCTATATTTGATATTGACATTGGTATAGTTAATGGTGAAACTCTACTAGGTCCTTTAACTACTAAAGTTCTTATTTGAGATTCAAGTGTTGATAACCCTCCAATTCCAGAACCAAAAAAAACACCTATTTTTTCTCTATTAGCTTCATCAAGATTAATTTTACTATCATTTAAAGCTTCAGTAGCCGCAGCTATTGTAAATTGAGTATATCTATCCATTCTTTTTGATTCTTTTTTATCCATATATAATGTAGGATCAAAGTTTTTAACTTCTCCTGCCATTTTAACTTTTAAATTTTCATGATTAAATAATGTAATTTCATCTATTCCATTTTTAGCTGATTTTATTCCAGACCAAAAACTTTCAACATCATTTCCAATTGGTGTTACAGCACCAAGACCTGTTACTACTACTCTTCTTTTCAAAGTAAAACCTCCTTTTAAGCCATTACCATTCCACCATCAACATTTATTACTTGACCAGTAATATAGTCAGATAAACTTGATGATAAAAATAATACTAAATTAGCAACTTCTTTAGGATTACCCATTTTTTTCATAGGTATACTTTTTAATATTTCATCTTTTACTTTATCAGGTAAGCTTTTTGTCATATCAGTATCAATATATCCAGGAGCAACGACATTAACGTTTATGTTTCTAGAAGCTAGCTCTCTAGCCACTGATTTAGAAAAGCCTATTACTCCAGCTTTAGATGCGGCATAATTACATTGTCCTGCATTTCCTACAATACCAACAACTGAAGATATATTAATAATCTTTCCATGCTTTTGTTTAATCATTATTGGTGATATTGATTTTGTAGTATTAAATGTTCCTTTTAAATTTACATCTAAAACACTATTAAAATCTTCATCTTTCATTCTTAATAATAATCCATCTTTAGTTATTCCAGCATTATTTACTAATACATCTATTGAACTAAAATGATTTTTAACTTCAGATATAAAGTTATCTACTTCATCCGATTTACTAACATCACATTTTACAGCAATAGCATCTACTCCAAATTCTTTTATTGAATTAATTAGTTCTTCTACTTCTTCATTATAATTTCTATAGTTTATAGCAATATTAGCACCATTTTGAGCTAATGTTAGTGCTATTTCTTTCCCAATTCCTCTAGTAGCTCCTGTTACTATAATATTTTTATCTTTTAACATTTAGTTTCAACTCCTTCTAATGTCTTATTAAGTGAAGTTAAGTCTTCTACATTAAAGATGTTTACTTTAATTTTTTTACCTCTGCTTATTTCTTTAACGAAGCTACTTAATGTTTTGGAAGGTCCGATTTCTATAAAAGTATCAATGCCTTCATCAATCATTTTTTCAATTGTATTGCTCCATTTAACAGATGATTTCACTTGTTTTTCTAATAAACTTTTAATTTCATCTTTATTTTTAATGAAATCACCTGTTACGTTTGTAATAACTTTTACTTTTGGTTCGTTAAAGACAGTATCATTTAAATGTAACGCTAATTTTTTTGAAGCTTCATTTAACATAGATGTATGAAAAGGACCAGAAACTTTTAATGGGATTACTCTTCTTGCACCTGCTTCTTTTAAAGAATTTTGTGCTAACTCTACAGCTTCCTTCTCGCCTCCAATTACAATTTGATTAGGTGTGTTATAATTAGCAATTTCAACAATACCTTTATTAGATATACTATCTAAATTAGATTTTATTATATCTTCATTCAATCCTATAACAGCTGCCATTGCACCAAGTCCAGGAGGTACAGCTTCCTGCATTAATTGACCCCTTTTCCTAACAAGTTTTAATGCACTTTCAAAGTCAATGGAATTACTTGCTACTAAAGCAGAGTATTCTCCTAAACTTAGACCTGCAACAATTTCAGGTTCAATACCTTTTTCATTTAATATTCTTAAGATTGCAATAGAAGTAGTTAGTATTGCTGGTTGAGTATTTTCTGTAATATCTAATTCTTCTTTATTACCATTAAAAATCATATTTTTAATATCAAATTGTAAGATTTCATTTGCTTTATTAAAAACATCCCTACAAACAGGATAGTTATCATATAATTCCTTGCCCATTCCAATATATTGTGAACCTTGGCCTGAAAAAATAAAAGCTATTCTCATAATTCCTCCATTTGTTTATGAATTAAAATTGCACTTAATATTGTCATATTCATTAAACATTTCTTCAATTATTTCTTTTACACTTTGTATTTTATTTACCATTCCAGATATTTGACCTGCCATTAATGAACCATTATCAATATCTCCATCTATAACAGCTTTTTTCAAAGCACCTTTTCCTAATTCTTCGAGCTCCTCGATATTTACATTGTTATTTTCAAGCTTTAAATACTCTTTAGCTAATTTATTTTTTATAACTTGAACAGGATGCCCTGTAGATCTTCCGGTTACTACAGTATCAATATCTTTAGCTTTAACTACTGCATTTTTATAGTTTTGATGTATTTGACACTCCTCTGAAGCTAAGAATCTTGTTCCAACTTGAACAGCACTTGCTCCAAGAGTGAAAGCAGCAGCAATACCTCTACCGTCTGCAATTCCTCCAGCTCCGATTACTGGAATATTAACAGCATCACATACTTGTGGAAGTAAAACTATTGTTGTTAATTTACCAACATGACCACCTGATTCACATCCTTCAGCAATTACAGCATCTACTCCACTTCTTTCCATTCTCTTAGCCAGTGCTACAGAAGCTACTACTGGAATAACTATAATACCTGCGTTTTTCCATTTTTCGATGTACTTACCAGGATTCCCAGCACCAGTAGTTATAACTTTAACACCTTCTTCAATTGCTATATCTGCTAGCTCATCAGCATTATCAGATAAAAGCATAATATTCAATCCAAATGGTTTATCTGTCAATTTTTTTGTTTTTCTGATTTCTTCTCGTATATGGCTAGCAGGAGCATTAGCTCCTGCTATAATTCCTAATCCTCCTGCATTTGAAACAGCAGCAGCTAAATTACTTTCAGAAACCCAGGCCATGCCTCCTTGAAAAATAGGATACTTAATACCTATAAGATTACATATATCCTTTTTCATAGTTTTTACCTCCAATACTAATTAGCTGTTGCTTTTTCAATAAATGATACAGCATCTGAAACTGTTTTTATATTTTCAACATCTTCTACTTTTACATTAAAAGTATCTTCAAGTTCCATGATAACTTGGAATAAATCTAAAGAATCAGCATCTAAATCTTCTATAAATCTAGTTTCTAATTGTACATCTTCTTCATTAACTCCTAATTGTTCTACTATTATTTCCTTTATTTTATCGAATATCATATTACTTCCTCCAAAAATTCTTTATTTTTACAATATATATTATTATTGACATTTTAAATAAATTTAATTAGTCATTTCTATTTATTTTTTAAATTACCATTCTAATAATATTCCACTCCAAGTAAGGCCACCACCAAAAGCAACTAATATTACCTTATCACCTTTATTAATAAGCCCTTTATCTATAGATTCACTTAATACTATTGGAACACTTGCTGCAGAGGTGTTACCATATTGTTCAAGATTCATTAAGAACTTGTCCCTACTTAAATTTAATTTTTTAGCAGCATCATCTATAATTCTAGAGTTAGCTTGGTGTGGTATTATATACTTTATATTCTCAATATTTTCATTAGATTTTTGCAATAAATCATTTACTACTTTTGGGATTATTGATATTGCAAACTTAAATACTTCTCTGCCATCCATTTCTATAAATTCTTTTCTTTCTAAAGTAGAATCAGAAAAAGGGGTTTTAATTGGAAATTGATTAGACGATAATGCCTTCAATCCATTAGTTCCATCAGAACCAACACAGGTACTTATTATTCCAGAACTATCATTAGAAGTTTCTAGTATAGCTGCACCTGCCCCATCTCCGAACAATACACATGTATTACGATCAGTCCAATCTACTATTCTTGAAAGAACTTCGCTTCCAATTACTAAAGCTCTTTTACCTTCTCCACATTTTAATAATGAATTAGCTATTACTGATGAATATAAAAAACCTGAGCATGCTGCACTTATATCGAAAGCCGCTGCATTTATACATCCTAATCTTTGCTGTACACTACATGCAGTTGATGGCATAAGCCTATCTGGTGATGTTGTAGCTACAATAATAAAATCAATACTTTCAGGAGTACAATTAGCCATTTTCATAGCATTTTTAGCTGCATTAACTGCTAAATCAACAGTTCCTTCACCACTTGAAATTCTTCTTTGAGATATTCCAGTTCTTTTAATGATCCATTCATGTGACGTGTCAACAATTTCTGATAATTGATTGTTTGTTACGATATTTTCAGGACAATAATGCCCAACTCCTATAAACTTCACTAAACTCATCTTAACACCTTTGTTTTTAAAATATAATTATTTGATAATCAAATTAAAATGTTAAAAATATAAAATATTAAGTAATTTAATATTTTTATCTTAAGCAACTTATAATAAATAATAAGTTATATTTTTCCCTTGTATGTTTTATCGAGTTTTCCTTTTGTTTTATATAAATAATAATAAATAATTTCTAATTAATAATTTTATAAAATAAAAAAAATGCTTTTAAAAAATGTTAAATATTTCACTCCTTTCTCAAATATTTTGACCATCAAACATCTTTATCATAATTCTACTTTTAAATTTTGTCAATAATTTTTTTGTTTATTGCCTTTTTAGATAATTTATATTATACTTTGAAATATATTTTGATTATCAAAGTATTTTTCGTAGAAGGAGTAAAAAAAATGAAATTGAAAGAATTAAAAATTGGAAACATATTGTCGAAATTACCTATTATACAAGGTGGTATGGGAGTTGGAATTTCACTTTCTAACTTGGCTGGTAATGTTGCTAAAAATGGGGCTATTGGAATTATTTCAGCTGCACATCCTGGATATCGTGAAAAGGATTTCGAAACTAATACATTAGAAGCTAATATTAGAGCTTTAAAAAAGCATATACTTAAAGCAAAGGAAATTAGTAATAATGGAATTATAGGAGTTAATTTAATGGTTGCTATGAATAATTACAAAGAATTAGTTGAAGCAACTATTGAAGGTGGTGCTGATTTAATTATTTCAGGAGCTGGATTACCATTGAAATTACCAGAATATACAAAAGATAGTTCTATAAAAATATTGCCAATAGTGTCATCTACAAAAGCTACTAAATTAATATTAACTTATTGGAAAAAACATTATAATAAAATTGCAGATGGGATTATCATTGAAGGGCCAAAGGCAGGCGGACATCTAGGATTTAAGGGTGATAAAATTGAAAGCGAAATTGAAAAATTTGATGATAATGTAATTGATATCTTAAAAACTGTTAAAGAATTTGAAGAAGAAAATAATCAAGATATTCCTGTAATTGTTGGTGGTGGCGTTTTTGATAATAATGATATAAAGAAATATATGAATTTAGGGGCTAGCGGTGTGCAAATTGGTACAAGATTCGTAGCTACTAATGAATGTGATGCTGATATAAGATATAAAAATGCATATGTTAACTGTACTAAAAAAGATATACAAATTGTAAAAAGTCCTGTTGGTATGCCTGGAAGAGCTATTAAAAATAAATTTTTAGAAAAGATAGCAAGTGAAGGTGAAAAAATAACAAAATGTTACAATTGTCTTGTTCCATGTAATCCATCAACTACACCATATTGTATTAGCAAGGCTCTTATAAATGCAGCTTATGGCGATATTGATAATGGTTTGATTTTTTGTGGATCTAATGCATATAGAATAGATAAAATAGTTCCAGTATCTCAACTAATAGATGAACTAATTTCATAGAGAAATATCTATTATTTTATATTATGGGTAAGGTGTTTTAGTAAAATACCTTACCCTCTAATTTTAGATTAAATAATTAAAAATTCAAATTTTGTTTTTCTTCTGGGGATAATTCACCTAAAATGAAAGGTAAAACTTCATCTACTTTGATATTTAATACTAATGCAAATTCTTCATGCAAAAGCTTTTCAGCTTCATTCATAATTTTTTCATCTCCAGCATTAAGTTTCTTACCCTCTTCTTTTTTTCTTAGCTTTTCCATATATAGTGTCTTAATAAGCTTAACTATATCTTTCTTATTACCCTTTTTTAATATTTCATTGTACGTTTCTTTTCTTAAATTCATATCATCAATCCAGATAGTTTCATTATCAGGCATTGTTTTGATTAAATCGTATACCTCTTCTTTAGTCATAATTTTTCTAATGCTAATTTTGTCGTTATCAATTGGTGCATATATAGTTGAATTAGTATCATATGCTGGTTTTAGAATGTAATATTCTCTTTCTTTATTAAATCCAAATTTCTTTTTAACAATATCGATTATTTTACAAACACCTGTTGATCCATAAATGATATATTCATTTTTTGAAAACATAAACTTTTCCTCCTAACAAAAAAAGTGTAATTTATCGGCAACTGGACTTACGTTGAACATCGACAAACTACACGTTGTATTTTAAATTTATTATGATATTTAATTTTATATTATAGTATAATTATACATCTTTAAAAAATTAATTTCAAATGAGAAATTAATTTTAAGTTTAAGTAAAAATATTATTGGAATTTTTTCGTTTCTTATAATGATATCTTTATTTTTATTTAATAAATCTTTATAATATTATCATAATAATTTTTAGGAGAGATACGCTTTTTATGAAAAAAATATTAACTGAATCAAATATTAAAAAATTACAAGAAGAATTAGAATATAGAATGACTGTTCGTAGAGCAGAAATTGCTAAAGAAAAATTAATTGCAGCAGCTCATGGTGATAGATCAGAAAATGCAGAATATAAAGCTGCATGTGAAGAATATAGAGAAAATGATAATAGGATACAACACTTATTAACATTAATTACAACATCAACTATTATTGATGATGAACGAATGGATAAATCTATTATTGGAATAAATACAAAAGCTAAAATTAAATTTTTAGATGATGATTTCGAAGATACAATTACCCTAGTTACTACGTTAGATGCAAAGCCAGAAGATATGTTAATTAGTATTGAATCTGACTTAGGAAAAGCTCTAGTTGGAAAAAAAGCTGGGGATATAGCTGAAGTAATGGCACCTGGTGAAAATTATAAGGTGGAAATACTTGAAATTTTATAATAAATAAAAATGGTAGTATAATTGCTACCATTTTTATTTTAAGTTTATATTTATTTCATCTAAATTTGGAAATTCATATTCATTAATTTCAATTTCTTTAAGAAGATTAATTACATCATTAAAATTTTTAACTAAATTTATATTTTTATGTCTTAAGAGTGACTCTAAAGAAGAATTTTCCCACTCTATCCATCTGATATAATTATCTCTTTCTTCTTTATACTTTTTAAAAGTAGACTCTTCTATAAGGTTATCAGTTATTTCATCACATAAAAAAAAGTTACAAATATAAGTTCTATATTTTTTATTTAATGTACAACCTTGACCATCTATTACAAAGGGACAAGCTCGAAAGAACATAGAAACATCATTTATAACTCTAGGTTTTTTTATACTATTATTTTTATCTGAATCATATTCATTATATTCTTCATATATATAATATTCATCATTTTCAGAAATAATTTCACTTCTGACTTCTTTAATTTGTTCCTCTGTTGCATATGGTAATTCACATGTCCCATTATTTTTTATATATTTATCATGACTATCATAATCAAAATATCCAACTGCATGAATATAGTAATTATATATTTTAATATTAGGCAGTTTTAAAATCCTATTTAAAGTAGAAATCCCTTCTTCACTTTTTATCATCTTCTGTATATCATATAAAGTAAACTTGGGGAAATACCAACAACAACCTCTATTTTTAACTTTACATAAGCTTTTCCCAAAAATGCTATTACATTTATAGCATAAGCTACATCCAAATTGAGGTGTGCCTTCAGTATTAGTTATAAAAATTTTTTCCATTGGTACAATCTCCTATAAAAATAAATTTGATTTTTGCTAATATTATATCATTATAAATAATTATAAATAAAGATAACTTTTCTTATAGCAAATTCAATTTTTTATAGATTTCTTTTACATATTCTGATTTTAGCTTAATATATGTTTCAATATTATTTGGATATAAATTAGCTGCTTCAAGTTTAATATTGTTATATTTATTAAGACTGTCTTTATTTTCTTTTAAATAGGCTTTAAACGCTAAATGTCTTTTTAATTCTTTTGACTTTCTTGAACATATAAATAAATTGTGATCCATTAAATTAGTATTACCAACATATTTGAATATTTTCATATCTTTATTACTTTTATTTTCTTCATAAGTATAACCAAGTTTTTTTAATTTTTTTAATAATATGTTAAAACAATCGTAAGTTGGAATTACAATATCGATATCTATCACAGGATTTGAAGCTAATCCTTCAACCGATGTACTACCAACATGTTCTACATCAATAATTATATCAGCTAAAGATAAAACTATAATGTTCTTTATTTTTTCAAATTCTATTCTCCATTTTTTATCATAAGGTAAAACTTCAACTTGTTTAGTTTTCATTTTTCCTCCTAAAAAATTACTAATTGGATATACGTAATGTATAAATTGTTTAAACATAAATAGAACAAAAAAGATAAATATATCTTTAATGTTACTTTTTTTATAAATATATATAACTTTAATTCCTTATGTTTATTTATATTTTATAACTCATTAATATATTCAATAAAATTATGATTATATAATATATTAGTAATTAAGAGCACTATTATATAGTTTAATTATAAATTAATATGTTATTAAATATTGAGTTATGCTTTAATTGAAAATATTATAATTAATGAAACTAAAAAACTATTATTATGCTTTTAAGATAAAATCATAATAATAGTTTTGTGAACTAATGTTTAAGTAAATCTTAATTATCATTTTTTAATATTGATACAAATCTTAATAAATCAACTAAAAGATTTAAAAAGCTTATAAAAATTGAGAAAGAAAAAGTAACAATTTCACTTTCAGATAAAATACTATACTTACACCTACTTTGTATTGATTTCATAATTACTAATGCATAAACTGAATAAATTACTATTCCTATTGCAGAAATAATTAAATCAAATGTTCCAAACTTAAAGAAAAATATATTTATAAATTCTAATATTAGTAGCACCAGTATTCCAATTGTTATCATTGGTCCTAATCGAAAAATAGTTTCTTCACTTTGATTTAATGCTACTAAATAAGAAATACCAAAAATAAGAACTACACCTATAACTATTGAAATAAATGTACCTGCTCCTAAATTATAAAAATAATATACATATGTCGATCCGGTTAATATTCCTAAAATAAAGGCATAAATGTTCATACTCACTTTATTAGGAACAAATCCGCCTCTTCTTGTAAAGGCTGATACCAATATTAAAATGAAAAATGCTATATTTAACATATATCTAATACTATAAGGTATAAAATTTACTCCAATAAAGGACCCAAGTGCTAAGAAAACTAAAGCAATAAAAAATGTTTTTAAAATTTCTAAATAATTTTTCTTTGCAATACTATCCAAAAAAATCACCTTCTTAGTTATTATATTTTTTTTATATTTTACTTTAGTTTTATTTACTGTACTTCTTCAGTATTATCAGTATTATTTGATATTTCATTCATAGCTTTTTTAAATTGAATGTAAAACAATATTGCAGTAGTTGAAACAGCAATGAAATCTGCTACGGGTTCAGCCATAAATACAGCTGTTGTTTTGTCTGAAATAAATATTGGCATAATATATATTAATGGAATTAATAATATTATTTTTCTTAATAAAGCTAAAAATAATGAAGTTTTTGCATTTCCTAAAGCAATAAATGATTGCTGACAAGCTATTTGTATTCCAAATATACCAGATAAGGCCATATATATTCTTAAGGCATTACTTGTAAAATCTAATAGTTCAGGATCATTATTAAATATTAGTACAAATGATTTTGGCGTTATCATTGCTAAAGCCCATAATATCATAGAATAAGTTACACATGATATAAGCAATATTTTAAATGCCTTTTTTACACGTTCTGGATTTTTTGCACCGTAATTATAGCTAAGAATCGGTTGTCCTCCTTGTGTCAAACCATTAAGAGGAAGCATTGAAAATTGCATAACACTAGTTAAAATAGTCATTGCTCCAACTGCAATATCTCCACCATACTTTAAAAGTGATGAATTAAAGCAAACAGCTATTAAACTTTCAGTTGCTTGCATGATAAATGGTGCTAAACCTAATGCAATAGAAGGTAAAACAATGTTTTTTGATAAAGATAAATTTTTTCTTTTAATTTTTAATGTTGTTTTCTTACCTGTTAAGAATTTTAAAATCCATAGCATTGATAATGCTTGAGAAATTATCGTTGCTAGTGCAGCACCTGATACTCCCATATTAAATCCAAAAATTAAAATTGGATCAAGTACTATGTTAAAAATCGCGCCAATTAAGACAGTCATCATGCTTACTTTTGCAAATCCTTGAGCACTGATGAAAGCATTTAATCCTAATGTTAATTGTACAAATATAGTACCTATACTATAAATTTTCATATAACTAGTTGCATACTCTATTGTGTTTTCACTTGCACCGAAAATTAATAATAGATCTTCAGCAAAGAAAAAGAAAATTAAAGTTAATATAATTGATATAATTACTAATAATGAGAAAGAATTTCCTAAAGTTTTTTCAGCATTATCTTTTTCTCCTTTTCCTAAGAAGATGGATGCTCTAGGTGCTGCCCCCATACTTACTAATGCTGCAAAAGCAGAAATAAGCATAATAAGTGGTAAACACACTCCTACCCCAGTAAGGGCTAACTTACCAACTTCGGCTATATGGCCTATATACATTCTATCAACTAAATTATATAATAAGTTGATTATTTGTGCGGCAATTGCAGGAACTGCTAATTTGAAAAGTAATTTGCCGACACTACAAGTTCCTAATTCTTCTGTTTGATTTTGTTGCATTATAAATTCTCCTTTAAAATAAATTGACAAATATATAATATTCACATAAAATAGTTTATAAAGAAACTGTTTTTCTGTCAACTATATTGGAGGATTATTATGATATATAATTTAAATATTACAAAAATGCTATATTCATTTAAGCATATTAATGAGTTATACTATAAACTTTCTTGTGAAGCAGCTAAAAAATGTGGTATTACAAAACCAGAAGCAGATATTTTAGCATTTCTATTTAATAATCCAAAGTGTGATACTGCTAAAGATATTGTTCAATTAAAAGGGTTTTCTAAGGCTTATGTTTCAAAAGCTGTAGAACCATTATTAAAAAAGGGATTTATTTCAATAGAAGTTGATAAATCTGATAGAAGATGTCAGCATTTAAAATTAACTTCTCAATCCGAAGAAATTGTTGGTGAATTACACAAGATGCAGATGGAATTCCTCAAGAAATTAACAAATAATATTCCAGAAGAAGATATATTAACATTTCTTGAGGTAACAGAAAAGTTTGCAAATAATTCAAACTTATAACATTCAATAAATAAAAGAACATTTTTAATATATGTTCTTTTATTTTTTTAATACAAAACAAATATTAGGAATTACAGAGAGTTCTCTTAAACTCATACCATTTACACCAATTATTTTTCATAAATGATTTTGGACATTTCTTTCTTGAAGCATCATAATGTCGAACTACATTATTAATAGAAATATTATATTTTTTCATTAAAAATTTGATTAATTCTAATGTTGATTGTAAAGTTGCTTCAGTAGGATTCCCATCTTTTTCAATACATATCTCTATACCCAAAGAATTTTGATTAGTTATTCCGTACTTTCCATGACCATCACCGCAATGCCAGCTATAATTAACATCACTGTCAACTGTTTGAATAATTTGTTTTGAATCTACAAAGAAATCTGCACTAGCATTTTTATTTTCGCTATTAAAGTAATTATAATGGTATTCAGCATCTAAGCCTGGGTTATCAGTATCGTGTATCACAATGTATTTAGGTTTTTCATTTCTTTTTGTGAAATTAAATTTAATAAATCTTTGTTTTATTAAAATCATTACCTATCACCTACTTTTAAAAATTTATCATATTTATGTTTATTTATATAAGTAATCAAAATTTATTATGCTATAATAAAATTGACTAATTTCAAAAATTAGAAAGGATACAAATGATGGAAAAATATATTTCAAATATAAAAACACCTAAAATAAGTATTGCTCCAATGGTTGACAAATCACATAGACATTTTAGATATTTCTGCAGATTAATGAATAAAGAAATTCTATTATATACAGAAATGGTAACAGCACAAGCAATACTAAATGGTGAATTAGATAAAATTCTTTATTTTAGAGAAGAAGAAGGTAATGTTGCACTGCAAATTGCTGCATCTAATCCTGAAGATGCTTATAAAGCAGTTAAGAAAGCAAATTCATATAATTATTCTGAAATAAATTTAAATTGTGGCTGTCCATCTGATAGGGTTTCAGGAAATTTAATGGGTGCCGCATTAATGTCAGATAGAAAATTAGTATATGAAATATTACTTGCTATGAAAGAAGCTACAAATAAACCAATAACTATTAAGCATAGAATAGGAATTGATGGCACAGGAATAATTCAAGATAAAAATGCTAAAGTAATAATGGATGGATACGATGATTTATTAGAATTTTTAGATACTGTATCTAAAGCAAAACCAGATAGATACACTGTTCATGCTCGTTCAGCAATTTTAAAAGGATTAAGTCCAAAAGATAATAGAGAAATACCTCCTCTAGATTATGATATGGTTTATAGATTAAAAAAAGATTTTGATTATTTAAATATTGAAATCAATGGTGGATTTAAAACAGTTGAATCAATTAAAGATGCTCTTACTAAAGTTGATGGGGTTATGATTGGTAGAGCTGCATATGAGGATTGTTATCTATTAGCTAATTTACAAAAAGTTGATAATGAAAATTTAAAACCTATTTCGCGTGGAGAAATAATAAAATCATATATTCCATATGTTAAAGAAGAAATCGCTAATGGCAGTAATGTGCATCTACTAGCTGCTCCACTACATAGCTTATTTCAAGGTCAACCTGGAAGTAAACAATATAAACAGCTTTTATCATCTGGAAATATAAAAAAGGATACTTTTGTTCAAATTTTATATAATATTTTAGAAAGCATGCCAGAGAATAGTCTTTGGTGCTAAGTGTAAAAGTTAAAACTCTCTTAAAAGATATTAAATCAATTAAGAGAGTTTTTATTATTTTTTAAGTATAAATCTTTCAATTCCAGTTGCTACACCATCATCGTGTATTGATGTTGTGATTTCATTTGCATATTTCTTAATACTATCGCATGCATTACCCATAGCTATTCCACATCCAACAGTTTCTAACATTTCGATATCATTTTTACCATCACCGAAAGCATAACTATTATTTATATCAATATCTAAGTATTCTAAAGCTTTAATTATACCAGTTGCTTTTGTATTTTTCTTTGAATACAATTCAAATGATTTTAATGCTATGCTATTAACATAATCATAATCCTCATTTCTTTGAACTATATTTAAGCATTTTTCTACTGTTTCATCATTAGGACACATCATTTCAATTTTATATATTCCAATATCATCTAAAGAATAGTTAACTTTAAACAATTCTTTTGAAACTCCTACTGTGTCATAAAAGTCATGAAATTCTTTAAAACACTCTTTCATATATGAGTGATATTCACCTTCCAACACATATTGAATATTAAGATTTTCTAATTCATCTACTAAATTGCTAACAAAAGATTTATCTAGATATTCACTAAAAATAGTTTTATTTTTAATAATGACATGTGCTCCATTAGCTAGCACAAATCCATCAAACCCAAAATCTAATATTGATTTACTTAAAAAGGCATATGGTCTACCAGTTGCTATAAAAACATAATGCCCTTCTTCTTGTAAGGAATGAATAGCTTGTTTAACTTTTGGTGTTATATCAACAATTCCATTCATATAATCTAATAATGTTCCATCTATATCGAAAAATATAGCTTTTTTCATTTAATCCCCTCCATCCTATTCATGCCTATTTTATCCTATGATAATTATACTGTAAATATTTTTAATAAAGAAATTGCATAAAGACCTATATACTTATCTAGTAGTAAGAATATAGGTCTTTATGCAATTTAAACAAGCCTTTTATTTTTCCATTTACCACTTCTATATCTATATATAAAGAAAAATGCACGGATGAACCAATCAACAATCATTGCTAACCATACACCAACAAGTCCTAAAGCTAATGTTCTACCTAAATAAAAACTCAATAAGTATCTAAATGTCCACATTGAACATATAGATACGATCATAGTGAATTTTGCATCATTTGCAGCACGCAAGGCATTTGGAAGTGTAAAGGATATAGGCCAAATTATCATTCCAGCAAGACCATGAATTAAAATACATTTTGTTGCTAAGGAAGTAGATTCTTCTGATAAAGAATACATTTTTAAAAGGATTGGAGATAAAATGATAGCAGATAAGCTTAGTATTATCATCCACACATAAGCTTGCTTCATTAAACGCTTTATATAATAAACAGCTTGATCATATTCCTCTGCCCCGATACATTGTCCAACTATTGTTACTAATGCCAATCCAATTGCAGAGCCTGGTATAATCATCATTTGTGCAATATTATTACTAACGGCATTAGCAGCAATTGCATAAGTACCAAATGTTGCTACTAAACTTTGTACTAGTATTTTCCCAAGTTGAAACATACCATTTTCTAATCCAGATGGAATACCGATAAGAAGTATTTTTTTTATATAAAATCCATTCCATTTAAAACTATGATAATTATCAATATACATAAGATTCTTTTTGCTTTTTAACATAATTAATATAATTATACTAGTTACTATTCTGGCAATTAATGTTGCAATTGCAGCACCAAAAACTCCTAATCCACAACCAAATATAAATACTGCATTTAATATAATGTTGATTACGTTCATTATTGCAGCATTTATCATAGAAATTTTTGAGTTTCCTATTGCTCTAAACAATCCTGCTCCAGAATTATATAGTGCTATAAAGGGATATGAAATTGCAGTTACATAAAAATATGTTTGAGCTTTAGACATTACGTCAGTATCAATAGTTCCAAAAATTAAATTTAATAATGGTTTATTTAATATTAAGCATGCAATCATTATAAAAAATGATAATAATCCAGTTATTAAAATTAGCTGTTTAGCTGATTCACGTGCTTTTTTTCTTGAGTCTTGTCCAATAAATTGTGCTGTAACCACTGCACCACCTGTTCCTAATGCAGCAAAAATATTTATTAACAAAATATTGATGGTATCAACTAATGAAACTGCAGAAACAGCTGTTTCACCAATATTTGAAACCATTATAGTATCTGCAAATCCTACTGTTACAGCTAATAGTTGCTCAATTATCAAAGGAATTATTAATTTTTTTAGATTTTTATTTGAAAAGCGTCTTTTTACTTCAACCATTTTAAGTATTAAATTTAATTATTCCAAAGTATTTTTTCCCTTTGATATTTTTAAACTTAATAATAGTTGGTTTGTATAATATAGATTCATTTAGTCTCATTATTACTCCTCCTTTATTAAGAAATAATTCCTAAATAATTATACCATATTTTAACACATTGTTTACAAATATAACCTGCATTTTAAAAATAAAAAAATAAACTATAAATAAAATATTTATCTATAGTTTATTTTTAATAAATACTTAGCTTATATGGTGTTTTGAAAGTAATTGTTACTTAATATAATAACCCTTAATTTAACCCACAGTTTTATTATTACTTTATATTAAAATTTATAATGGTAATATTTATAAAGCTATAGCATTTTTTAGTATGTTTTCTTTTTTTTAATTTACATTAATACCTAATCATATCTCGTGTTATTTCATTTATTGAATATGCTCCACACATAGCCATTGTGTCTTCAAGTTCACTTGCTAATTTTTCAATATAAGATTTAACACCAGCTTCTTCGCCACCATAAAGAGCTGTTACAAAAGTTCTGCATATAAGCACGCCATCAGCACCTAAAGCTAAAGCTTTAAACACATCAACTCCTGAACGTATTCCACCATCTACAAATACTTTCATAGAATCACCAACAGCTTTTACTATATCTTCTAAAACTTCTGCTGTTGAAGGACATTGATCTAAGACTCTGCCACCATGGTTAGATACCACTATAGCATATGCCCCAGCTTCTTTAGCTTTTAAAGCTCCTTTTACAGTCATTACTCCCTTTACTATAAATGGTAAATTTGAAATTTTAATTATTTCCTTTAATTCATCTACTGATTTTGCTCCTGCTGGAGGATTCATATTTTTTAAAAATGGAAGACCAGCAGCATCAATATCCATAGCCACTGCAATTGCATTACTTTTCTTTACTAGTTCTATTTTTTCTTTAATAGTATCAATATTCCATGGTTTAATCGTTGGAATACCTAAACCTCCTACATTTTTTATAGCAGTCGTAGCACCTTTCATAACATCTGGATTGGTTCCATCTCCCGTAAATGCTAAGATACCTTCATTAGCACATGCTGAAACTAATAAATTATTGTAAGTCATATCATCATATTTTTCACCATAATGTAAATTAACAGCACCTACTGGTCCTGCAAAAAAAGGATACTTAAATTTCCTATCAAATAAATTACAACTCATATCTACAGGTTTATTTTCAGTTAATGTATCCATATTAACTCTTATTTCTTTCCATTTATCATAATTTCTAATTGCAGTATCTCCAACACCTTTTGCACCGGGTCCGGGAATTTGATTTTTACATGCTTTTCCATTACATTCAACACAGGCCTTACAATATTGACCAATACAACTTTTAGCATTAATTAAAACATCTTTATAATTCATTTAAGCACACCTTTCTTTTTTATATTAAATTTAATATCTTCTATTTAGTATTATAGTAACATATTTATTTCACATTATCTTTATTATATTAAATCAATTGATTTATAATATTGTATCAAATTTATTTATAAACAAAATAAGTTGCTAAAACAAAATGAAATAGCAACTTATTTATCCAAATATTTTGTATGATAATTAGAAGGTATATATTAACATTCATTATTTCTACTTAATATAAATTCAAATTTTTCTTTTAGTTCTTTAGCAGCAGCTTTAATTTCATCTCTATTTTGCTTATCAAGTATATTTTCAAATTTTCTTAAATAAAATTCAACCTCTCTTCGAGTTTCTCCAACACTTTGTTCGTAAATACTTTCACCCATAGAAAGTATAAGTTTATTTTCTTCCTGTTCTCTAGGTGGTATTTTAAGCTCAGATAATTCTTTAAATCTTTCTTGAATTTCTTCGTCACTCATATCATTATCACTCTTTTTTATAATTAGATGTTTCTTAAGTTTAGTAGATACAACTGTAACTTCAACCTCTAAAATAGAGTTAATATCATAAGTATAAGTAACATCAACAGCTTGTTCACCTGCTTTGCCTATTGGTACAGGAGTGTTTATCTCGCCTAAGTAAACATTATTTTTAGCAAACCTACTTTCACCTTGTAATATTTCTACTTTAATAGAAGATTGATTATCATGAATTGTGTATAATCGTTCTGTTCTACTTACTGGAACTACAGTATTTCTTTCAATTATTGGACAAAAATGCCCACCTTCATAATATTCTCCTTCTTTTAATACAGATATTTCAGTTCCTAATGTATATGGACATACATCTGTTAAAACAATATCCTTTATTAGTTCATTTCTTTCCTTCATAGCACCTTGTATACCAGCTCCAAGAGCTACAGCTTCTTCAGGATTAATAGATATATTTGGTAAACGCCCAAAAAGCTTACCAACGAAATTTCGTATAATAGGAAGCTTTGTAGCACCACCTATTAAAAGTATTTCATCTATATCATGTAATTTAATTTCCGCATCTTTTAATGCTCTTTCAATTGGTTTACGTATTTTAGCTAATAGTAATTCACAGTTTTTTTCATAATCATCTAATGATATTTTATATTTAAGTATCTCATCATTAACTTTACATTTAATTATTACTTCTTTTTGTTTAGAAAACATTTTTTTTGCTTCTTCTGCTTGTTTTTTTATAATAGCAATTGTTGTAGAATCAAGATTACATGCTTCTAATTCATTAGCCCTTAAAAACATATTAACTAATATCTCGGTAAAATCATCTCCACCTAAATAATTATCACCAGCAACAGCATGAACTTCCATTATATTTTTATAAACTTCGAGAATTGACACATCGAAGGTACCACCCCCTAAGTCAAATACTAAAAATTTAGTGTTAGTATTTCTATTTTGCAATCCATAAGCTATAGCAGCTGCAGTAGGTTCATTTACTATTCTTTCAACCTTTAGTCCAGCTAGTTTTCCAGCCAATTGAGTTGCTTTACGTTGCTTATCATTAAAATATGCTGGCACACTTATTATAGCCTCATTAACTTCACTTCCTAAATACTCTTCAGCATCTTCCTTTAAAGATCTTATAATAAACGAAGATAATTCTTCAGCAGTAAATTTATTTTCATTTATTATAAACTCTTTTTTACTGCCCATACTTCTTTTAAAAAGTTCTTTTGTACTTTCTGGATGAGTAATCATTCTTTCTTTAGCTACTTTCCCAACATAAACTTCTCCATTATCTCCAAAACTTACAACTGATGGTGTTAGCTTTTCTCCAAATCTATTTGGTATAATTACTGTTCCTTTTTCACTAAAATAAGATACTAAGCTGTTTGTAGTACCAAGATCAATTCCTATTATCATATTCATAGACTACAAATTAAATTAAATTATATTAATATTTTAATTTAATCGTAGCCATATCCCTCCCAACTAAAATTTAATATTATAAATAACTATTTAGCTTTTGCTGCAACTTAAAAATCTCTTCTTTTGCATTTGGGTAATCTGGGTCAATTTCTAATACTTTATTAAAGTAACTTATTGCAATTCTATATTTACCAATTTCTTTGAATATAAGTGCGCATTGATAATATGAAAATGCTATATTTCCATTATTATTGATTATAAAATTATAATCATTTAATGCTAGATTGTATTCAAAAATACACCTATAAATATATGCTCTTAAATAATAACTATCTAAATCTTTATAATTAAAAGAGATTGCTTCATTAATTAATTCTAAAGCAAAATTAAAATTATCTTTATTTAATTCATTCAGTGAAAGTAAGTAAAAAGCCTTACATTTTATTTCATTATTTTCTTCATTAGAGTCATTAATATTTATTAATAAATTTTTAATTAAATCTTCAGCCTCTTCTCCTCTATTTAATTTTATTAAGGCCTCACATTTGCATAATACAATTTCACTATCATTGATTTTGTATTTGTTTGCTTCATTAGAAACCATCAATACTTCTTCATTTTCTTGATTATCTAATAATATTTTCATTTTAATAATATAAGGAGCACTAATGTATGGGCAAAGATTAATGCATCTATTAGCAGAATCCAATGCTTCTTTTAAATATCCTAAATTATATAATGATTCAGCTCTAAAACTGTAAATAAGTGAATCATTTTTATCTACTTCTATACCAATATCACTTAATTCTAAACATTCTTCATATTTACCTAACTTAATTAATGTATTGCACTTACAATTTATATAATAGATATTATTAGGCATTAAGTTCAAAACTTTATCAAAGAATTTAAGTGCCTCATCATATCTTTTTAATTTTGAATATATTCGACCAAGTTTATTGTATATACTGATAAGCTCAATTTCATTATTTTTAGTTTTTTTGTTTTTTAAAAGTTCATGAAAATATTTTAATGCAGTATCATAAGATCCCATATCAAAGTATGAGTTGCCTAAAATATCATACTTTTGAATAATTTCACTTTTATCATTACACTTAATTTTCAAAACTAAATTTATGGCTTTTTCATAATTGAAATTTTCATAATAGCACCAAGCTAATTTAAATTTTAATTTATTATTATCTGGGTTTGTTTTTAACTGATTATCTAGCTTAGCAATCAAAAGGCTATTTATATATGAAACTCTTTCTCGAAGATAATCATAATATGGATCAATATTAATTAAATCAATAAATATATTCTTAGATTTTTCTAATTCACCAAGTTCTAAAAGTACATCAGCAAGTCCTACTTTTGCATTAAAATTATTTGGAGAAATATCTAAGCAGTGCTCATATAATTCTTTAGCATGTTTATAATTCTTTTCCACCCATTTTAATTCTGCTGCATAATAATTTATAGCCATATCATTTGGATAATTTTTTAGTAAATTAGAAATTATATTTTTTGAAATAGTGTAATCTCCTAAAGCCATATGATATCTACACTGAAGCAAATCAAAATATGGATGATATATGTTAAAACTTTGTAATTGCTCTAAATATGTTTTAACTACTTCTATGTTATTATTGTTTAGCTCCTGTATTGTATTAAAATATAAATTAATCCATGAATCATAATCTTTATTATCTTCAACTTTAAAAAGGTAATAATTTATAATATCATTGTTTTCAATTCTATCAATAATAAAATCAATATATTCTTTTGGAAATTGTTCATAAAGTTCTTTTTTTCTTTCATTTATTTCGAAATGTGAATCAATTAATCTCCATACTTCGCATGGAATATTAATATTATTAATTAAATATTGAAGTAATTTTTCACAGGCCACATCTTTAGTTTCTAAAGAAAAACTTATATCTTCATTGAGTAATTTATTCCATTCATTTATGTCTATTCTTAATGAAAATGACTTATAAATAGTTTTAACTTTTTCAATCCATTTTTCTAAGTCAGAATTATCCTCATCAATATTTTCATTTTTAGCATATTCAAGAGCTTTTTCATATGCAGCTCTTAGAATTTTAAAGCCTTCTGGATTATCTTCTGGATTTACTTTGGTTAACAAATCGAAATACCTATCTTTTATTAAGGACTTATCTTTAGTTTTATCTATTCCTAAAACCATCCAAGTATCCATTTTTCCTCCTATATTATGATTTAACTACCATATTATATAATATGTAATAATAATTGGATTATTATCTCAAAGCAAAAATAATTTATATAAAAAATAAGCTGAGACTTATAAATCTCAGCTTATTTAAAATGGTTATTTTTTAATTTCAAGTTTATTATTACAAGATTTCGCTTGAGAGCATCCGGAACAATGACATCCACAACTCTTATTATTCTTAACTATTTTTCTAATAGCTAAAATTAATAGCACTAAAACTATTCCACCAATAATAAAGTTTGCCATACTATTCACTTCCTTAATGAGTATAATAAATTATCTTAGTTGGCATTTGTTACTTTTTTCTTGCTTTTTATATCTCTACCTGATAATACTGCTATAGAAATTGCGAATACTGCAATTAAAACAGAACCAATTGCACCAATTAAGCTACCAGTACCTAAAATAAAACTACCTATTTGATTAATCATTAAAGCAACAATATAAGCAGTAAGTGTTTGGAATCCTATAGTAATCCACATCCATTTCCATGATCCCATTTCTCTTCTAATTGCACCTATAGCTGCAAAACAAGGAGCATTTAACATGTTAAATGCAATAAATGCTAATCCACTAGCAGCTGTAAACATTGATCCTATTTGAGTTAATAATACAGGAGTATCTTCTGCTGCTTCTGCTATTCCAAATAATACTCCAAAGGTACCAACTACATTTTCTTTAGCAACAAAGCCTGTTAATGTTGAAACTGCTGATTGCCAATTTCCAAATCCAAGTGGTGCAAATATAGGGGCTATTACTTTTCCTATGCTTGCAAGAATACTATCTTGAGCATCTACCATTTGTAATGTCCAGCTAAATGAACTTGTAAACCAAATTACTGCACAAGCTACAAATATAATTGTTCCTGCCTTAACAATAAAGGCTTTTGCTCTGTCCCACATATGAAGTATTACACCTTTAAAACTTGGAATATGGTATTGTGGTAGTTCCATTACAAAAGGAGCAGGTTCACCTTTAAACACTTTTGTTTTATTTAATATAATTCCACAAATTATAATCATGAAAATTCCTAAGAAATATACAGAAGGCGCTACCCATGATGCTCCTCCAAATATTGCCCCAGCAAATAAGGCAATTATAGGAAGCTTTGCTCCACAAGGAATAAATGTTGTAAGCATTATTGTAATTCTTCTATCTTTATCATTTTCCATTGTTCTAGTAGCCATTATACCAGGAACCCCACAACCAGAACTTATAAGAACTGGAATAAATGATTTTCCAGAAAGACCAAACTTACGGAAAATTCTATCCATAATAAAAGCTATTCTAGCCATATAACCACAATCTTCTAATATCGCTAATAAGAAAAATAATAACATAATTTGAGGAACAAATCCTAATACAGCACCAACACCGCCTATTATTCCGTCATTAATTAATCCTTGTAACCAAGGTGCAGTTCCTATATTTTCTAAAAATGCAGCTACATTTTCTCCAATAATTTCACCAAATAGCGTATCATTAGTCCAATCAGTAAGTATTGCTCCTAATGAACTAACAGAAATATAGTAAACTCCCCACATTATTAAAGCGAAAATAGGTAATGCAAGTATTCTATTTGTAACAACCTTATCAATTTTATCTGAAATTGTATGCTTAGAGTTATCTTTTTTCTTTATAATCTTTGAAACAATAGAACCTATGAATTCATATCTTTCTGCTGTAATTATACCTTCAGCATCATCATCAAACTCTTTTTCACATTTACTAATGATATTTTCAATTTTATTATTTACTTCATTACTAATAGTTACTTTTTCTAATAAGTTGCTATCTCTTTCAAAAAGTTTTATTGCCATCCAATTATCGTTAATATCGCTTTTTTTCAATTTTTCACTGCTTATTAATGCTTTTATTTCATTAAGTGCAGATTTTACTTCTTGAGAAAAATTCATATTAAAATTATTAGAAGTTTTATTTTTAGCTATTTCAATTGCTTTTAAAGCAACTTCTTTAGTTCCAGTTCCTTTTAATGCACTAGTCTTAATTACTGGACACCCTAAAATTTGTGATATTTTATCTAAATTTATAATATCACCACGTTTTTCAACTACATCAATCATATTTAATGCAATAACCGTTGGTATACCTAATTCTAATATTTGAGTTGTTAAATATAAATTTCTTTCAATGTTTGAAGCATCAATTATATTTATAATTGCATCTGGTTTATCATCAATCATAAAGTTTCTTGTTACTACCTCTTCTAGAGTATATGGTGATAAAGAATAAACTCCCGGCAAATCTACAATCTCAACATCATTATACCCCTTTAATTTACCAACCTTTTTTTCAACTGTTACTCCTGGCCAATTACCTACATATTGCTTTGCACCTGTAAGATTATTAAACATTGTTGTTTTACCGCAATTTGGATTACCAGCTAATCCAATTTTAATTGACATAGTTTTTCCCCCTTATTTGTTCAATTATATAATTACTCAATTACAATCATTTCTGCATCAAATTTTCTAAGTGATAACTCATATCCTCTTATATTAATTTCAATTGGATCACCTAATGGAGCAACTTTACGAACATAAATTTCACTTCCTTTAGTTATTCCCATATCCATTATCCTTCTACGAATTGGACCTGCACCTTCTACTTTTTTAACTTTTACTGTTTGTCCACATTTAACATCCTTTAATGTAGTCATATTTAATCCCCCTAAACTAAGATTCTACTAGCCATTCCCTTATCTAGTGCTATTCTAGCTCCTTTAATATTTACAATTAAATTTCCACCTAAATCAGATACTATTGTTATTCCTTCTCCAATTACAAAACCTAAGCTATTAAGAAATTTTTTTGTTTCAGCATTGCCTGTTATTTTTTTTATCGTTACTTCTTGTCCTACTTGAGATAAAATTAAAGACATTTCTACACCTTCTTTTATTGATAATGATTATCATTGTTTATAATTACATTATATCCTTTTTTTAGAATTTGTAAATATATTTAGAAGAATTTCTAAATATTTTTATAAACAAATCTAAATATAATAAAAAAGAACCACAAATAATCAACTTATATTATTTGTGGTTCTCTAAATTTATATTTGTAATTAATGTAAGGTATAATTATTTGAAATCAAGATAAGTTGTATTTTCAGGTACTCCTGTTATTGAAGCATTATACCCTTCATCTAATGAATTAATCGCGTTCATATCTTCAGTAGAAAGTTCAAAATCAAAAATATCTAAGTTTTCTTTTATTCTTCCTTCATTTGAAGACTTAGGTATAGGAATTACCTCTCTTTGTATATGCCATCTTAATGTTATTTGTGCTATAGATTTCTTATATTTTTCTGCTAATTTTAACATTAACTCATTAGTAAATAACTTCCCTCTCATAATTGGGCTCCAAGCAACAAGTTGAATATTATTTTCCTCACAGTATCTTAGCATATCATTTTTAGAACTTTGAGGATGTACTTCTACTTGATTTACCATAGGCATTATTTCAGCAGTTTTCTTTAATTCCTCTAAATGTCCTATCTTGAAATTACATACTCCTATAGTTTTCACTTTACCTATTTTATAAAGATACTCAAAGGCCTTCCATGTTTCAGAATTTAGTTTATTTGGCCAATGAATTAGATATAAATCTAAATAATCAACTTGTAATCTTTCTAAAGATTTGTTAAATGCTTCGATTGTTTTATCATATCCATGATCATCATTCCAAAGTTTAGTAACTAAAAATAAGTCTTCCCTTTTAATTCCACTTTCTTTTATACCATTACCAATTCCAACTTCATTTCCATAAAATGAAGCAGTATCTATTTGTCTATATCCAGCTTCTAATGCGTACTTAACAATTTTAGCTGTTTCTTCATCACTTCCAGATTTATATGTTCCAAATCCTATAGATGGCATATTTACACCATTACTTAATACTTTAAAATTTTTTATCATTTTACATAACCTACCTTTCAACTTCTATTAATCTTACTTTATCTTCACTTGCAACAATAGCTTTTGTTGCTATATTATAAAATAAAGAGGTATCTAAAACTCCAACTATCTTTTTTAAATTATCATTTAGCAATGAAATATCTTTTATATCATCTTTATTAAACTCAACATCCATCAAATATAAACCATTATCACTTATAGTAATACCATCTTTTGAAGGGCTTGTTCTCATTTTAGGTATTCCTCCTAAGTTTTTAACTTCCTTTTCAACAAGAGCCTTACTTTCTGGAAGAATTTCTAATACAATTGGATATTTAAACTCTAATCTTTTTACAACCTTACTTTCATCTACAAGTAAAATATAATCATCTGCCATAGTTGCAATTATTTTTTCCTTTGTATGTATTCCGCCACCACTTTTTAAAGCTATAAGATTTTCATCTACTTCATCACAACCATCAAATGCAACAGATATTTTATTAACTGACCATGTTGGAAGAACTTTTAATCCATTTTCTATACAAAGACTAGCGGTTTTAAAAGATGGTGTTACTACTTCAATATTTAAACCTGCTTCTTTTATAAAAGATATAAGGTATGAAATAGTACTTCCACCACCTAAACCTATAATGGTATTGTCTTTAATATATCTCAATGCTTCATTTGCACATCTTTTCTTCATTAATTTCACTCCTATAATTAAATTTTACTATCTGCAATAGATTGCTCATGTTTACTTAAATTTTTGTAAACATCAGGTTTTCCTACTGTTAAGAATAAATATAATATTTCTATTACAGTCATGGCAGATATTCGTGAAAAATAATATTCTTCCAAAAATAATTTTTCACGTGTTGCAGTTTTAATATGATAATCTGAAATTTTAGCAATTGGGGAATTATTGCTGTTTGTAATAGAGACAATATAAGCCTCCTTAGCTTTTGCAGCTTCAATTACATCAATTAGTCTTTTAGATGATCCTGAATTTGATATTATTATAACAACATCACCTTTTGATAAATTAAATGTATAAGCTATTTGCGTTTCCCATATTGGATTTGTAACAGAAGGTATCCCAATTTGATTGAATTTATAACATCCATCAAGCGCTACAGGTATTGTATTTCCTACAGCAGCAAACTGTACATTTCGAGCATTTCTAATTAAATTTAATATTTCACTTAATTCTTTTTCATCTATCATAGAAACTGTTTGTTTTAATTCTTCAACTTTATTAGCTAATATATTACTTAATGATTCTTTTATATTACTTTCACTTACATCACCTGAAATTTTCACATCATCTTTTTTAGATTCAACAAGTTCTCTTGCTAAAGTTATTTTTAAATGATGAAATCCTTTCATATGACATTTCTTACAAAACCTCGTAACTGTTGCATCACTTGCTCCAGCAGATTCTGCTAATTCTGAGATTGTCATATCAATTACTTTTTGCGTATTGTTAACAATATAATCAGCTATTTTCTTTTCAGCTTCATAAAAGTTATTATATTCAGCAAAAATTATGTCAATTACAGATTTATTTTTTTTCATGGTATGTCCTCCTTTCTATAGATAACTCCATTAATTAAAATATAACAACAAAAATTAATTTTGTAAATAATTGATTGTGCGAAAATAATTTTCGTGTTAAAAAAATAAAATACTATCATCAATATTATGATGATAGCACTTTATTTTTTTTCTATTATTTATGCTATTTACGCTATTACTAAAGATTCAACCTCTTCGAAATCATTAGCAGTTACAACAAGTATATCTTTAGGCTTTATTACTGTATTACCATTTGGTACTATTACTTTATCATTTCGCTTAATCATAACTATTAATATATCTTTATTTATATTTGAATCTTTTATTGATTTATTAGCAATACTACTATCACTATTTACAGAAATCTCTACTAAATTTGTACTTTTTCCTTCTTTATAATATTCAAAATTGGCAAGAGTATTACCTGATAGGACTAAAGTATCTCCGGGTAAAATTACTGTTGATCCATTAGGAACTAATACATCGCCTTTACGTTTTATCATAACAACTAGTATATCTTCAGGAATATTTGAGTCCATAATACTTTTATTTGCAATAGGACTATTTTCACTAATTGTGAATTCTATCAATTTAGTACTTTTATTTTCCTTATAGTCGTTAAAAGTTTTTAAAACAGATTGATCATCATCTATTAAGTCAAGCTTTCTTGCCACCTTTGGAATAAGTGTCCCTTGAACTGATACTGAAAATAATGCTATAAAGAATATTATGTGAAATATATCATAATTTATATGAACATCATATGTTACAGCAAATATTGCAAAAACAATTGATGCTGCACCTCTTATTCCTACCCATGATATAAAAAGTTGCTCTTTAATAGGAACTTTAAACCAGCTTAATATGCTGAATGTTGCAATAGGTCTTGCTATTAAAATCATAAATATTGATATTGATATTCCTTTAAACATAACTGATGGCATTTGTGATGGAAATGCTAATAATCCAAGTAAGAAGAATAATAAAATTTGCATTAACCATGATACTCCATCAAAGAATTGGAAAATACTCTTTTTATGAGGTATTTTACTATTTCCAATTATTATACCTGTTATATAAACACTTAGGTATCCATTACCACCAAAATATTCACTTAATGAATAAGAGAGTATAGCTATTGCAGTAATGAAAATAGGATAAAAACCTTCTATCTCAAACATTACATTTCTTAATAAATAAACTGATAGTTTTGCCAATACTATTGAAGCTAGAATTCCTACGATGATTTGATTTAATAGCATTGGAACTATTGATCCATATCCTTGATTTGACATTAATCCTAAAATAATAATTGTAAGCATATATGCAAAAGGATCATTGCTACCACTTTCTATTTCTAATATAGAAGCTATTGATCCCTTTAAATTCAACTTTTGTGAACGTAATATTGCAAAGACAGCAGCTGCATCTGTGGATGCAATTACAGCTCCTATTAGTAAACCCTCTAATAAGGAGGTTTTAAAAACTATTGAAGAAAATAATCCAGTTAAACCAGCAGTTATAACAACACCTAATGATGACATAAGTATTGATTGAACTGCTATAGGCTTGGCCATCTTCCAATTAGTACCGAATCCACCATAGAACATAATAAATATTAATGCTATAGAACATATATCACTTGCAAGTTCATAATTATCAAAGTATATACCTACAATTCCATCTGAACCAAAAAGCATTCCTAGTACTATAAATATTAAAAGTATAGGAACTCCAAATTTATATAATATTTTTGTAGATGTTATACAGATTAATAAAACTAATGAGCAAATAATCATTAAACTTATCATATTTCATTCCCTTTTTGCTAAAATTTATATTTTTTCATCTTTATAGTACTATAATTTGGTAATATCACCGATGATAACCAATGTTAAATTTAAGTAAAATTTAATCACTAATTATTTAATAATACTAATTTAGGATTTGGAAATTAACTAGTATTCTTAAATAAATACATATTTTACTTTTAAATATTTAAAAAAGGGCTTCAATGAACTGCTTATTTATTTTACATAAATAAGTTCAAAGAGCCCTTTTGGTATGATTACTTTTATATTATTTATTTTCTGCTCTAGATTTTAAATCAGACACTATTCCATCGAATTCTTTATCTAAATTATAGAATTTTAAGATAATTAGTACTAAAGCATAAATTACTATTGGAACTATTACATATACTAATCGAATTGAAAAAATTGCTGAAGAGGACTGTGTTGCTGATTGAGCCATATATCCACCAATTGCAAGTATCCATCCTAGTACTGCTGAACCAAGTCCATTACCAACCTTATATCCAAAGCTTGCAGCACTATTAGCTAATCCTTCTGTTCTATATCCTGTTTTCCATTCTCCATACTCAATTGTATCAGATAACATAGCCCACATAGTAGCACCAGAACAAGCATTACCAATACCACGAATTATGCTTGAAATCATAACTGTAGCATAACCAATTCCAGGAATAGCAATCATTATTGTTCCTAGTATTGTTATAATGAAACCAATTGCCATTACATTTCTCTTTCCTAATTTTTTAACAAAGCCAGCAATTAAGAACATGCAAATTATTTGAGAAATATTCATAACTGAGTTAATAGTATCAGCTAAGTAAATATCACCTAATATAAATTCTGTATAGAATGTTGTTGAACCATAAGTTAAAGCCATACCAATAAATAAAAGTAAAAGGATTAATGTAACTTGTATCCAGTATTTATTCTTAAATAAGGCCTTAAATCCTTCTTTTATTGGAATTTCATTAGCTTTTTCAGCATTTGCTGCAACTACTCTTTCTTTAGTTCCATAAAAAGTTATAAGGAATGCTATTAAAGATAAAGCTCCTAATAATACAAATGTTTTAGTCCAAGCACTTGCATTGTTACCAAAAAAGGTAACCAATCTTAATGTACAAGAGTTTATTATTAAAGTACCAGCTGTTGCTAATAAATTTCTATAAACACTTAAAACTGATCTTTCATAAGGATTTTGTGTCATTAAAGCATTTAATGTTGAATATGGTACGTTTATTGCTGTATATATTACAGTAGATACTAAATTATAAGTTATGAATACGTAAACAAGCTTTGCAGCAGTTCCCCATGAAGTTGGAACAGCAAATAATAATATTCCTGATACAGCAAATGGTATTGCCATTCTTAAAATCCAAGGCCTTGCTTTACCATGTTTTGATTTAGTTCTATCAACTATGATTCCCATTATAAGATCACTTACACCATCAAATAATCTAGATATTAACATTATTGTACCAACTGCTGCAGCACTTACGCCAGCATAATCTACATAGTATTTTAATAAAAACACTGACATTGCAGTATAAATTATATTACAACCAAAATCTCCGCATCCATATGCAAAACGCTCAAATATTGATAACCCTTTGTTTGTTGATTTTTTATTTTCCATTACTCCTTGCATAACTCTCAAACCTACCTTTTATATATTTTACTCTACATTTTTTGATTCATCAGCTTTATAATCAAAGAAATCAAAATCTGCATAATGTTTATGAAGAACTCTATCTGCACAAGTAATTCCTACAAATGTACCTGTAAATTCACCATATTTACAATACTCATCAGAGAATTTAGTTGTATCAAATACTTTACCTATTCTTTCGTAATTTTCACCATTATAAGACCATTCAAAGTATGAACTTCTTCCATTAATTTTTAATCTAAAATAAATAGGAGAATCATCTACTTTTACTCTAGTATTAATAAACTCTGTCTTTTCACCATTTTCTAAATGAATTATTGAAATAGCACTACTATTTAAAGTATCACTATAATATTTTCTTAAATAAATGTAATTCATATTATCATAATACATTATTAATCCAGCACTATGTTGATGTACTTCAGGCTTAAATTCCATCTTTGTTGTTATAGTTGCATATACAGAAGTTAACTTTCTAGCTAATATACTAACTTTATTTAAGGAGCATCTAGATTCTTGTCCCCTTATTCTAACATAACCTGGTCTAGATTTTACATCTGCAAATGAAGTTGGCATAATTCTTGGTGAATAATATTGTATTCCAAGTTCCCCGCTATCAAAATCATCAAAGCTAGGAATTTGGGGTAATTTATATTCTGGAAGTTTACTTTCTTCAATAAACTCTTTTGCTAAATTAGAGCCATCAGCCATTCTTAACCACCCATCATCTGTCCAAATCATCTTCTGAATAGCTGTTTCACGCCCTAGAGTACATCTTAACTCTGGAACAAATGGTCTTGCTGTAAGATGAACTAAATATACTTCACCTAACTGTGTCTCAACATAGCTACCATGACCAGATTTTTGTAAAATAGATTCTGGATTATAGTATTTGGGTTTTAAATGATCCGGATCATGTCTTTCATAAAAATCCCCTGGTATTGATGTTACTATTGGGTTAGTAGGATCACCTTCATATGGGCCCCAGACATTTTTTGATCTTCCCATAGTAACACTGTGTCCATAGCCTGTCCCACCTTCAGCGCACATTATATAATAATACTCTCCACGTTTTGTTAAGTGTGGAGCTTCAATACATCCTCTATTAGTTCCACCACTCCAAATTCGTTTTGGATATCCTATAATTTCTTTCTTTTCAGGGCAATATTCAACCATACAAATTGCACCTGGTTTTTCGTATCCTTCTCTAGTTTCCCATTCTAATGAAACTATATATTTTCTACCATCATCATCATGTAAAATTGATGCATCAAACCCTGATGAATGTATATATACAGGTTCACTCCAAGGACCTTCTATATTTTTTGATGTTATTACAAAATTATCAACATCAAAATACCTAGCATTCATGGAATTCATCACTCCATACACTACATAAAATAAATCTTCTTTTTCACAATAAGTTAAGCAAGGGGCCCAAATCCCCTTTGCTGAAGGTAATTTTTTCAAATCTACAGCTGTATCATTTGTTAAAACATGAGTTAATAGCTCCCAATTTTTTAAATCTTTCGAATGATATACAGGAATTCCTGGAAACCACTCAAAAGAAGAGACAGCCATATAATAATCATCACCTTTTCTACAAATACATGGATCTGGATTAAATCCAGGCAAAATAGGATTTCTAATCATATTATTTCTCCTTTTATTAATATAATTTTTTTAATAGTTCATAATTTATCTTGTACTAACATTAATTGCTTTATATAATGTCAGTACTTTATAATGTCTAATTTTTTTCAATAGGATACCAATCTTGTGCTACACATTTTCCTAAGTCCCAACTATCCCAACCAATCCATCCTGGTTCATTAACTGTATCTAAAAGTAATTTATAATTCCAATAAAAATGTCCACTTCCTTTTTTCCAGGCATTTAATTGAGCTTTAGCAATAGTACTATATAATTCTTTCTTTTCATCAGAAGAAAGAATTTCCGTATTTGCTTCTACACCATTTAATGGAGATTGTCCTCCTTTGGTATCTACTCCTGTACCATAAGAATTAAATAAACTCCACTCTCCACAAATTACTGGGAAATATTTTTGCATTTCTTCAACATCTTTTTCAAAATTTTCTTGAATATATTTCACATAAGCTTCAAGATTTTTTTCACAACCGTTAGCTTCTGCAACCATTAAGTATTGATGTGTATCTAAAACAACATTTTTAAACTCTTCTTCTCTCATAAAATCTTTCCATGATTTTAAATCGAAACCATCATGAAATACTACAGCTTTATCTTCTGGCATATGCTTACGCATAACCCTATAAGCATCAATATAAAAACTACGTAAAAACTTTAATGAAATAGGACCACTTCCTTTAGCCATTTCTTCATCAACTGGCTTATACCTATTTTGGATATCAAATAAATCCCACATCTTTTCTGTTATAGGCTCGTTTAATATTTGTATTCCATAAAGACCTTTTCTTTTTCCGTATCTTTCTGCTAACCTTTCTAATAAGCTCAAGGTAAATTGAACACTTTCAGGTTGTTTGGCCCACTTACATACTCCTGATATCCCACCATTGTCAAACCCATTTTGGCTACCTGGAACAGTATGCAAATCGATTAGAATACTTAATTCATACTTTTCAGCCCAATTAAAAGCCTTGTCTAACTCTTCTATACACCCTATAAAAGGTTTACAATCACCAAAAATAAAATAAGGAACTGGAATACGAACTGCATTAAGTCCAAAAGATTTTATAGTGGCAAAATCTCTTTCAGTTATATACTCGCTACGATGAATTTTTATTCTAGATTCATATACATCTTGAGGTAAACTTCTTGGAAGATAATACTCATCTTCTGCATCTGTTCCATAAAATAATGTTGGACTCATCCACTTTTCTAATACTAACCAATTTCCTAAATTAACTCCATTTATATACATAAGTATTCCCCCTCATATTACAATCAATAATATGTCTATATTGATTTATTTATAATATCATATATTATTCAACCAATGAATAAAATAATGTTTTTCACTTGGTATGCTTATATTGTATACTTTTACATTGTGTTATAAAAGTATCATTATTGTCTAATTTATTAGTCAATATTATCTTTTTTATAAATTGAATTAATAAGAATATTAACATATAATTTAATAAAGGGAGGTTATAACTATGGCTATAAAAGGATTTACTCATGAAATTATACAACCTACAGAAAATTTAGATGTTTATATTGAATTGTTTAATGATGAAGGACGATATGTATCAAGTCATTGGCATAATTCCATTGAAATAATATATCTTACATCTGGAACATTACAATTAGATATTGGTGAATATAAATATAATTTAAAAGAAGATGACTGCATATTAATTAACTCAGGGGTTGTTCATTCAACTCATTCAATTGAGGGAAATACATCTATTATGATTCAAATTCCAACTGCTTTATTAAATAAATATATTCCAAACTATAAAAACTTTTATTTTGATGTTTATTCAAATACAAAGAATGAAGAATATTTAAAGAAAGCTAATAACTTAAAATATATATTGAAAGAAATGGAATCAATAGAAAAGTCACCTTCAGATGCTGGTAGATTAAAATTTACAAGTTTAGTATTTGAACTGCTTTATGAACTATATACAAATTTTAGAACAACTCTTGGTTCTAAGCAAATACAACATAGCAGCTCATCACTTTCAAGATTTGAACCTATATTAGAATACACTAAACTAAACTATAATAAAGCTATTTCTATTCAAGAAATAGCTAATGTTGCACACTTGCAACCAGAATATTTTTGTAGAAAATTTAAGCAATATATGGGACAAACATTTTTAGAATATTTAAATGAAATACGACTTGCACACATATATAAGGATTTAATTAATACTAATAATCCACTTTGTGATATATTAGAAACACACGGATTTACAAATACTAAATTATTTTATAAAACATTTAAAATGAAATTCAATTGTACACCTAAAGAAGTTAGAAAAACAATGAAAAAAGATGATTTCAAATAGAAATCATCTTTTTATTAATTATTCTTTGTATGCACCTTGTAAGTAAACTGTACCTAATACAGAAACTTGGATACCCTTAACATTTTCATTCCAACCCATAACAGTTGTATAGTAGTAAATTGGAAGTATAGGCATATCATCCATTAAGATATCTTCTGCTTCTCTTAATTGTTCTTTTCTCTTATCTGGATCTGTTTCTACTTTTGCTGCAGCAATTAAAGCATCGTATTCTGGATTGCTGTAACCTGAATCATTGTTACCACCACCAGTTACAAATAAATCTAAGAATGTCATTGGATCACTATAATCACCTATCCAACCTTGTCTTGCAATTTCATATCCACCTTGTTGTCTAGTATTTAAGAATACAGCCCATTCTTGGTTAGCTAATTCAATATTGATACCAATCTTAGCTAGGTTTTCTTGAAGTATTTGGCAGATATCTTTATGAGCACCTTCTGAGTTATACATTAATTCTATTGTAGGAAGACCTTCACCATTTTCATAGCCAGCTTCTTTTAATAATTCTTTAGCTTTTTCTATATTTCCATCCATGTCAGAAGGATCATAATATTCTTTATCTGCGAATTCAGTACCATCTGGATTATAGATACCTTCTGGTACAAAGCTATAAGCTGCAACTTGTTCAGCTTTACCAACATTATCAATAATTTCTTGTCTGTCAATTGCTAAATTAATAGCTTGTCTTACTAATTTATTACTTAATGCTGTTTTTACATCTTCCGCCATATCATCTTGCTTACCAACGTTAATACCAAAATAATATGTTCCTAATTTAGGTGAAACATGAACTAAACCAGCTTCTTGACCAGGTTCAATTTCATTTGTTGGAACAGAGTTAACAACATCAAAGTTTCCTGCTTGTAATTCTGAGTATGCTGTAGTGTCATCAGTTACAAGTTTAAAAGTTAATTTATCTAATTTAATACTATCCTTATTCCAATAATTTTCATTTTTTTCGAATACTAATTGATCTTTCATATCCCATTGAACTAATTTAAATGCACCATTAGTTACATAAGTTTCAGGTTTTGTAGCCCATCCTTCTGGATCAGCACTAACAATATCTTCTCTTAATGGAGCATATGTTGGAAATGCTAATAATTGAGGGAAGTATGTTGTTGGAGCTTCTAAAGTTACTTCTAAAGTATAATCATCAATAACATTAATTCCTAATTCATCAGCAGTTGCTTCACCATTATAGTATTTTTCAGCATTTTTAATATAATATAATTGATAAGCATATTCTGCAGCATTTTCCTTAGTAAGCGCTCTTACCCAAGAGTACTTAAAGTTATCAGCTACAACTGGTTCCCCATCTGACCATTTACCATCTTTTCTTAACTTAATAGTATATACTAAACCATCATCTGATACTTCAACACTTTCTGCTGCACCTTCAACTGCATTATCATTTTCATCAAGTGTCATAATACATTCAAAAGCATTAAGAATAACTGTTGATGCTTCTGAAGCAGTATTAATTGTAGGATCGATTGTTTCTGGATCAGCTCCTAAATTAAATACTAATTCCTGTTTAACTGTATCACTGGCATTACTATTACCTTTGCTTGAAGTACTACCATCATTTGAGCTTCCACAGCCAATGAATAAGGTTGTACTAATTGTTGCTGCCATTATAACAGCACATAGTTTTTTTAGTTTTGAACTTTTCATCTTAAATTTGCCCCCTTTGTAATATATATAAACTGCTTTAAGCAATTTATCCTATTAGAATTATGAATTATATCAATTAAAAACTAATAGCAAACTTTTTGTATAATTATAAATATATTGATTTAATTAGTCATAATTTAAATACCAAGTATTAACTATTTAATTATTTATTGTTAATTCATAATTTAATTATACTTGCTTTTTTTACTTTGTCAAAACATATCGTTAATATAAGTTATATTTTTTTAATATATTCTTAACTTTTTTCTAAGGTTTTAATCAATTTAATAATATTTTCATTTTAGTTAGTTAACGTTTCCAAGGGCTTGTTTACACGCTTTCAGAAATTAATCTAGGAATATTTATACATTATTTTAGTAGTAAAATTATAAAAATAATAAATTTCTAATAATTTACTATTCGCAGACAAATTCCAATATTTATACCATTATAGAAAAACATTCCAATCCATATTATTTATCTTTAAATTAAAAAAATCTACAATTTGTTATAAATTATTAGCAAATTGTAGACTATAAATTATTATAATATTTTATTTATATTATCTTTTAAGCTTACTATTATTTCATATGCAAGCTTTACTGTTGCTTCTATATCGGCTTTAGCACAAAAATTATAATGACTATGGACATAACGTGAAGGGATCCCTAATACTAAAACAGGTACAGCTTTATTAAATAAACTTATTTTAGCTGCATTTGTTGATCCACCCCTTCTTACTGCATTTTGAAATTTAATATGTTTTTCTTCGGCTATGTCTTCTGCATACCTGATGAATTTATGATTACCAATATATCCTTGATCTAGATTTCGTATTTGTGTTCCATTTTTTAATACACTTTGAGCTATTCCTTTAGAATAATATAAGTCATCAGCAGGAGATCCTTCAAATACGATAGCTAAGTCAGGCTTTACTACTTGTGAAGTTATTTGAGCTCCCCTAGTGCCAACTTCTTCTTGTGCTGCAAAGGCACCAATTATATCAAAACCTAAGTCTTTTTCTCGTGAAAGAAGCTTTAATGTTTCAATTATGCAAAAACAACCGACTCTATTATCAAAAGCTTTTCCATAACATACTTCTAATTCTTTGTTATAATCGAATTCTACTTTAGGTGCAATTGGATCTCCAACTCGTATATTAAAAGTATTTACTACTTCATCTTTACTAGTTGCACCTACATCTACGTAAATATCTTCAATTTCTAAAGTATTATTAGCTCTTTCTGATGCTGTCATAAAATGTACAGGTTTAGAAGTTGTAATTCCTTTAATAAGTTTACCATCTCTATTTTTTATATATACAGTATGTGCAGGAATATTAGTTATATGCCATCCACCTAATTGTACTATACTTAATAGTCCATTTTCATTAATAGCTTGTACCATAAAACCTACTTCATCAGTATGTGCATCTAACATTATAACAGGTCTTTTTTTGTTGTTATTCTTTAATTCAACATAAACATTATTCATAGCATCTATATTAACATCCATTTCTCTACAATGTTTTTGAATTATTTTAGTAACATCATCTTCAAAACCAGATGGTCCGAATGAATTTGATAACTCCTCAAGAATACTTAAATTAATCACATTAATCCCCCTTTTATATATTTGCAATACAATATAAATTATTACTTTTTTTACATTATACATTTATAAAATAATTTTGTCTATTAACTTTAGTCTTTATTTTACATATTTTACTTTATTATGAGTTTTTTTAAATTATAATATATATTATATATTTGATATTGAGGGGGCTATCCATATGAAAATACCTAAGATCGCAATTGCGGGTGGATTAACTAAAGATTTTAGAGTTGAATTTGCCGGGGATTATTATACAAAAGTGAATAACAATTATCCTAATGCTATATTTAATGCAGGTGGAATACCTATAATTTTGCCATTAATTAATGATATTAATATAATACAAGAACAATTATCATGTTGTGATGGATTATTATTACCAGGTGGCATAGATGTTAATCCTTTATCTTACGAAGAACTTCCTAAGCCTTTACTTGGAAATACTAACTCATTAGTTGATTGGTATCATATAAGCTTAGTTAAAAAGGCATTTGAGATGGATATACCTATTTTAGGAATATGTAGGGGATGTCAAGTTATTAATGTTGCCTTTGGTGGTACACTTTATCAAGATATATCTTATGCAACAGAAACTCAAATTCTTCATAAACAAGATAGTCATTTATCAGAAAGATGTCATCCTATTTTCATTGAAAAAAATAGCTTTATATACGATATATTTGGAAGTAACTATCTAGTTAATAGTGCTCATCATCAATCTGTTAAGCGAATAGCTCCTAATTTTAAAACTACAGCAGTATCTCCAGATGGAATTATTGAAGCAATAGAATTAGTAGATGAAAAAATAGTAATAGGTATACAGTGGCATCCAGAAATGATGGCTTCTAATGACGAAATTACTCTTAAATTATTTAGAAAGTTTATTGATTGTTGTAAATAAAAAAACTCACTGAACCTTTTAGGGTTGAATAAGCCCCTGTCTACTTAACGGGGCTCTTCAATTTCAGTGAGTTTTTTCCATTTATTATTTAGCTATTTTATATGCATTTTTGAAATATACTTTTCCCAGTGCTGTAACAAGTACTCCTTCTACGTCATCATTCCATGCCATAACAGTTGTATAAAAATATACTGGTATAACTGGCATTTCATCCATTAATATATCTTCAGCCTGCCTTAATAACTCTTCTCTTTTTTTAGTATCAGTTTCTACTTTTGCTTCTGCAATAAGAGAGTCATATTCAGAATTACTAAATCCACAATCATTATTTCCTCCGCCTGTTACCCACATATCTAGGAATGTCATAGGATCACTATAATCACCTATCCAGCCGTGTCTAGCAATTTGATACTCTCCATTTTGTCTTGTACTTAAAAATACAGCCCATTCTTGATTTGTTAACTCTACATTAACTCCAATCTTAGCTAAATTTTCTTGAACTATCTGACATACATCTTTATGAGCACCTTCAGTATTGTACATTAATTCAATGGTTGGTAAACCTTCACCATTTTCATAACCAGCTTCCTTCAATAATTCTTTTGCTTTTTCAATATTTCCATCCATATCAGAGGGATCATAATATTCCTTACTTGAGAATTCATTACCATCTGATGTTGTAATACCAAGAGGAACAAAGCTGTAAGCTGCTACTTGATCTGCTTTACCAACATTATCTATTATTTCTTGTCTATCAATTGCTAATGCAAGAGCTTGTCTAACTAATTTGTTACTTAGTGCGTTTTTAACGTTCTCTGACATACTATCTTGTTTACCTACGTTTATAGCAAAAAAGTATGTTCCAAGCTTAGGGAATATTTTCACTAACCCATCATTTTTACCAGGCTCAATTTCATTAGTTGGAACAGAGTTAACAACATCAAAATTACCTGCTTTAAGCTCCGAATAAGCTGTAGTTTCATCTGTTACTAATTTATATGTTATCTTTTCTAATTTTACATTATCTGCATCCCAATAATTATCATTCTTTTCAAAGACTAATTGATCTTTCATATCCCATCGAACTAATTTAAATGGACCATTTCCAATATAAGTATCAGGACTAGTAGCCCATGTATCTGGATTAGCTGTAACTATATCTTCTCTTACTGGAGAATAAGTTTGATGTGCTAATAATTGTGGATAATAAGCTGTTGGAGCTTCTAAGGTAATTTCTAATGTATAATCATCTAAAACCTTTAATCCAACCTCATCAGCTGTTGCTTCACCATTGTAATACTTTTCTCCATTTTTAATATAAAAGAATTGATAACAGTATTCAGCCGCTGTTTCTTTATTTAGACCTCTCATCCATGCATAATAGAAATCATTAGCAGTAACAGGTTCACCATCTGACCATTTTCCATCTTTTCTAAGTTTGAACGTATAAACCAATCCATCATCAGATACTTCATAGCTTTCTGCAGCACCAGGAACAGCCTCATTGTTTTCATTTAACACCATTAAACATTCAAATGCATTAACAATAACATTAGATCCATCAATGGCCGTATTTAACAAAGGATCAATTGTTTGAGGATCGGCACCTAAATTATAAACAATTTCTTGTTTCACCTCATTAGTTATAGTATTTCCGTCAGTTTTTGATTTTTCATTTCCACTACACCCTATAAACAATGTAGTACTCAGCGTCATCGCTAGAATTAATGAAAATATTTTTTTTAGTTTTGAAGTTTTCATAAACTTTGCCCCCTTTAAAAGTAATAATTTAATACTAGTCATCTTATAAAAGTAAATAGTCATATATTTTAAAATCCCCAATACATATAAATTTACTTTATATGTATTATGACTAGATATTACTATAAATGTAAAATAAATTAATTATTTCCTCTATTATAATATTATTTTGGGGCTAAGAGAAGTAAAAATGTAAAATTTGTTTATAAATTTATTAAATATTTAAATTGCTTTATTTAATTTTAGTATATAAATCAACATATTTAGTTCTTTTTATTTACTTTGCTCATTTTATTTAAAGCAGTAATAACTAATGCTGATATAATTACAATCCAAATAAAAAAATTACTAGCACCTAAGAAATTATTTCTTTCTTTCATATAAGTAAGAAAAGCTGAAATCTCAGCTTCTGAAAATATCAAATTTGTTTTAAAAATAATAGTATAAATAAGCATTATTATAATACCAGCTATTAAAGTTTTTATAATTAATAATCTTTTCATCATTTCCCCCAAACAGAATTTTTTCTTATATTAATGTATGTATACAAAAGTATTTATATGTTTAGGATATTAAAAACACATATAACACTATCCTGGTTATATGTGTTTTATAAATTATTTAATTTTCTAATTTGTATTCTCTGTGTAGAACCCAAGTATTATTTTGCCATTTATAGATACAAATATTATCAAACATACAATCAAAACAACAGGGAATCGTATTTACATAATCCCATAATTGCTTATATATTTTTTGTATTTTTTTTGAGCTTAAAGTAACATGAAAAATTTTATCTTTACCTTCATTATTTTTAAAATTTATATATGAAATAGTACTAAGTTTATCTATAAGTTCATCATGTACTTTTTTTGCTTCTTTGGACATATTTACATCCATATATATTACTCTATCATCAAAATGATTATATCCATCTATTTTATAAGGTGTAGCTTTTTCTTTTTTACTTATTTCTTCTATACAATTTTCTAAATCAGTTATATTTTCGTTATATTCAAATGGTGCTTTTATTGTAAAATGTGCAGGTAATTTAGAAGATTTAGCTTTATATTTACTAAAGATATCTTTTCTTAAATTATTATTAAAATCTCCTGCAGGACCTTTTACAATGCTTACAATTACATATCTCATCACTCTATTTCCTTTCTAATTTATTTTTAATATTTATTTTATGTTTTCATCTGTATTTTGTTTTTATTTTATTCTCATTTACGAGTATATTATATAAGAGTCTTGTGCTTATAAGAGAAATAATTTTTAATATATTTTCATATAAATCAATAAAAGAGTATAATATGGAGGAGCTATTATGCCAAATTTAACAACTCATATTAATTTTATAAAGTACCTAACAAATAAAAAATATAATAATTATGATTTAAATTATTTAGTTCTGGGCAGTATTGCTCCAGATTATTATTTTATTTTTAATAATGAAAAAAAAGGTTGCCTTTCTCATTTTGAAGAAACAATTAATGATGAATCTAATTTAGATATATTTAATTCTAAAATACTTAAATTAAACGTAAATCACTTCGAAAAATCATATATTGTTGGGTATTACTCTCACCTTTGGTTAGACAATTATTTTTATAATAATTGCGATAAATTCACTATAATAAATAATAATTTTAGTACTACTTTATTAAGAAAATTTCTTAAAGAAAATATTAAAATATATGATTTAAAATCAACAAGGGAGCTTATTAATTCTATTTCAATATCTCCTAACAATAGTGATTTTAATGATATATTACCTATTAGCTTAAATAAATCAATTCATCTTTTAAATGATCTTAAGTTTAAAAGTTTAATTAGTCCACTTGAATTATCATGCCCAACTGTTATTGAAAATAGTAGTTATAATAAATTTTTATTAGAAGCCGCTAATAGCTTTTATCTTCCTTAAAAAGAATACCAAAAATAAATAAGGCTGCCTTAAAAAGACAACCTTATTTTACACTAATTGTTTTCAAATATTTCTAAGCTTCTATCTAAAATTCCATTTAAGTAAGCTAATACAACTCCATAATTTGTAATGGCTACTTTTTCTTTATTACAAATCTCAATTCTATTAACTATAGTTTTCCTATTAATCATACATCCACCACAGTGAATTATTAAATCATATTTATTAATATCTTCTGGAAAATCATGACCAACTTTGAATTCATAATTAAGTTTAGTACCAACATATTTATTAAGAAGCTTTGGAATTTTAATTCTACCTATATCCTCGTGAGATACATTGTGGGTACAGCTTTCACAAATTAGAATTTTAGAATCTTTATTTAAATCATTTATTTTTCTAGCTCCAGCAACAAATGATTTTAAATCTCCCTTATGATTAGCAAAAAGTATTGAAAAACCTGTTAATTTTATATTTTTAGGAACTATTTCACTTACTTTTTTAAATGCCTGAGAATCAGTTACTACCAAATCAACATCCTGTATATCTTCTAAAGCTGAAGCTAATTCTGTATCTCTAACTACATATGTTTTAATTCCATTATCTAAACAATCTCTAATACATTGAACCTGTGGAAGAATAATTCTCCCCTTTGGTGCTTCTGAATCTATTGGAACTACTAATATGACCTTTCCTCCATATGGAACTAAATTACCTATTATAGGCATTTCATTTTCACTATCTTGTAGCTTTGCTACTAATTCATTTTTAAGTTCATCAATACCTTCTTTACTATAAGTAGATACAAACTTTGCTTCTTTATATTTACTTTTTAATTCATCAAGCTTTGATTTTTCGGTATCTTCTATTTTGTTAATAATCAACATATAAGGCATGTTATATTTTTTAAATTCTAACTTTATTTCTTCATAATCACTATCATCTATATTATTAACGTCCATCAAATATAAAGCAAAATCAGTTCTTTTCATCATTTCCTTAGTTTTTTTTATTCTTAGTTTACCAACTTCACTTTTATCATCAAGACCAGCTGTATCTATAAATAAAACTGGCCCTATTGGTATTAACTCCATTGCTTTAAATACAGGATCTGTTGTTGTTCCTGCTATTTTTGATACAATTGCAATTTCTTGTCCACAAATACTATTTATTAAAGATGATTTACCTGCATTTGTCTTACCGAATATAGCTACGTGTTTTCTATTAGCATTTGGTGTACTATTCATACTTTCCTCCTAAATATAAATATCTCTTTTACCTTCCTTCAATTTTACTATTCCTTCAATGACAAACTTTCTTATTGCTTCATTATTGATTTTAATTATTTCTTCATTCACCAATTTTTCAGCTTTTTCACAGGTTTCTTTATCACCATAATCTAATGCATATTCCATTAAAGTCATTAACGCATTTGGTTCACACATATTTTGAATTTCTCCACTTTTAGCTAACCCCATAAAAGTTTCACCAGTTCTACCTTTTCTATAGCATGCTGTACAATAGCTTGGAATATATCCTTCATCTAATAACCAATTTAATACTTCTAATGGTGTTCTTTCATCTGAAGTCTTAAATTGTTCAATGCTTTTTCCTTCTTCCCTTTGCTTATATCCACCTACTCCTGTTGAAGATCCAGAGCTAACTTGAGTTACTCCAAATTTAAGAGCATCTCTTCTCATTTCCTCATCTTCTCTAGTAGACATGATTATTCCTGTAAATGGTACTGCAATTCTTATAATTGCTACTACCTTTTTAAACATTTCATCACTTAAAAGATGTGGAAAATTCTCTAAAGTAACACCTTCAGCTTGCCTTATTCTTGGAACTGAAATTGTATGGAATCCAACTCCGAATTTTTTTTCAAGATGTTCATTGTGCATCATTAATGATAAAACTTCAAATTTAGGATCAGCTAATCCAAATAAAACTCCCCCACCAACATCTTCAATTCCACCTTCCATTGCTCTATCAAAAGCATTTAAATGATATTCGTAACTTGACTTTAATGAATGTGGATGCATAATTTCGTATGTTGGTTTATGATATGTTTCTTGAAATAATATATAAGTTCCTATATTAGCTTCTTTAAGTTTTTTATAATTTTCAACTGTTGTTGCTGCAATATTTACATTAACTCTTCTAATATTTCCATTTTCATTTTGAGTTTTATAAATAGTATCAAGACTTTCTAAAACATATTCAATTGGAGCATTTACAGGGTCTTCTCCAAGCTCTAATGCTAATCTTTTATGTCCCATTTTTTCTAATATTTTAACTTCTTCTCTTATTTCATCTTGTGTAAGCTTTCTTCTTTTAAAAGTATTGCACTTTTTATATCCACAATAAACACAATTATTAACACAAAAATCACTAATATAAAGTGGTGCAAATAAAACTACTCTTTTTCCATAAATGGACTTTTTAATTTCACCAGCAACTTTAAACATTTCATTTAATAATTCTTTATCTTCTAATTGTAATAATACGGCAATATCCCTATGAGAAATTCCATTTTTTTCTCTTGCTTTATTTAAAATTTTTAAAACATCGTCCCTAGTAGCATTTTTACCATCTTCTAATAATCTACAGACTTCTTCATGATTAATATACATAATCTATTCTCCTACCCTTTTTTTACTAAACTTATATTATCTAAATTTTCTTTAATAATTTTTTCTATTTTAATATTTTTATTTATATTATTAATTTCCTCTTCTGATAATACTAAGCTGTCACCTCTACTAATATTTAATTTGAAACCTGCTTTATTAATTCTTTTTTCTATACAAGCTCTACATTCTGCTGCTTCATCACCAGTACATATTTTTCCATCATACAATAAATACTTTTCCCTAACATTTGTAGGTGAAAGATTTGGCATTACAACATTTCCACCTGCTTTTAATCCTTTTTCTCTACCAAGAGGATCTATACTACCAAGCGCTGTTGTTGCTGGCAATAAAACTTTAGGTAACATTAACCTAACTAAGGCTAACATCGTAATAGTTTTTTCTAATGTTCCACAGTTTTCATTATAAAGAGGTGTATCTTTATGGGGGATAAATGGACCTATTCCGCACATATGTGGATTTAATTCTTTTAAATATAACAAATCATTAACTAAATCATTATTTGTTTGCTTTGGAAGTCCTACCATAAATCCAGCCCCTATTTGATAACCAATTTTCTTTAAATTTTCAAGACACTTTCTTCTATTTTCAAAGCTAGAATTTGGATGTAAAGATTCATATAATTCTTTACTTGCTGTCTCATATCTTAATAAATATCTGTCTGCACCTGCTTTAAACATCCTTTCATATGATTCATATGAACGTTCACCTAAAGATAAAGTAATTGCATTATATGGATATTTTCCTTTTATCTTTTTAATTATTTCAACCATTATTTCATCAGTAAAATATGGATCTTCCCCACCTTGAAGTACAAATGTCTTATATCCTAATTTATCTCCAAGTTCAGCACTTTCTAATATTTGCTCAATACTAAGCCTATATCTATCTGCTTTATTATTTGATTTCCTAATACCACAGTATTTACAATCTCTAATACAGTAATTTGTAAATTCTATAAGACCTCTAATATAAACATTATTACCATAATTATTTAAAGCTATTTCATGAGACTTTTCTATTAAATACTCTTTATCTTTTTTTGTTAAATTATCTAGTAAATAATTAAGTTCTTCTCTAGTTGCAGTACTTGTATTATATAGCTTGTTTATAATTTCTATAACACTCATACCTTTTATTAAATCTCCCTTTTAGCAATTGCTGTTTTCACTACAACACCCTGTATATTTCCAAGCTTCCCAGTTAAACTATTTATTTCTTCTAATGTTCCTGTTACAGTAATGCTTATAACTGATATTCCTTCTTCAAATGGTATTCCCATTCTTCCTTTTATACTTCCTCTAAAGCTAGAAACTACATTATTGAATCTTTCTTGACATTCTTTCGGTTCTTCTAATATTGCACTTATTACAGCTATTTTTTTCAAAATTCTCATCCCCTTATTTATCTAATAAAAAAAAGCTAGCTTCTAATAAAAGAAAGCTAGCTAAATAAAATATATAAACTTATAGAGGCGCTTATATATTTTTAACAAAACTATTAATTACTCTCTTTTAGATTAGATTTAACTTTTCTATCAGATTGAAATATATCCTATATTTGTAAATTAAATTATGATTAAATCATATTCCTATTTGTAATTAATGTCAATAATATTATTTTTTTTACTTAAACTAAAAATATTTATTTTATTCTTTTTGCTATTTCCTTCAAATATATATTATCTGTACCACAACAGCCACCAAAAATCTAAAAGTTAAACTCTTCTTCTAATCTAATAATACTATTAGCAAGATAAATAAACTGAGGGAAATTATCTCCCCTCAGTTTATTAAATGTACTTTACTTATAGCTTAATATATTAGGTAATGATTTTTCTAACTCTTCTAATGTACATCCACATCTTTTTGCATAATCTTCTGCTTGATCTTTATCTATATAGTTTGAGTTAAAATATCTAGAATCTTCTGAAGCAAAATATAATCCACAAACAGATGATACAGGATCCATCATATAACTTTCAGTAAGTTTAACCCCAGTTACTTTTTCACCATCTAAAATATTAAATAATTTTTTCATTTGGCTTTGATCAATAAGTGACGGATAGCCAAATGCAGGTCTTATTCCTCTATAACTTGCCTTAAATATTTCTTTCATAGATAAGTTTTCGTCTGGATCATACCCCCAATAAATTTTCCTAATGTCTTCATGAAGCTTTTCAGCAAATGCTTCTGCCAATCTATCACAAACAAGCTTTAACATAATTGCGTTATAAGAATCACCTTCATCTTCAAGTTTTTTAGCATAAGCATCTGCTCCTAATCCTGCTGTTACAATAAATCCACCTAAGTAATCTTCCTTACCACTTTCTTTTGGTGCAACGAAATCTGAAAGGCATAAGTACTCACCATTGCTTTTTTCTCTTTGTTCTCTAAGTAAATTGAATATAGTTGTTTGTGATTTATCTTTAGTATAAACCTCAATATTATCTCCATTAGAATTAGCTTCAAAAATTCCAAAAACACCTTTAATATCAATAATATTATTTTCTTCAATAAAGTCTAACATTTTGTTAGCATCATCAAAAATCTTTTTAGCTTCTTTTCCATAAACTGAATCTTCTAATATATCTGGATATAACTTTTTCATTTCCCATGCTATAAAGAAGAATGTCCAATCAATATATGGTCTTAAATCAGATACTGAATAATCCTTAACTTCTTTTATTCCTATAAAGTTTGGCTTTGAAATTTCTCTATTAACCCAGTCAATCTTAAAACTATTTTCTTTTGCTTTCTCTAAAGAAATCATCTTATTTTCATGACTATTATAATTTTTTCTTACTTCTTCATATTCATCTTTAATAGCCTTAATATATTCATTTTTATTAGTTCCTAATAAATTCTTTGATATTTCAACTGTTTTAGAAGCATCATATCCATAAATAACTGCTCCACTATAATTAGGATCAATTTTAAGAGCTGTATGAGCTTTTGAAGTAGTAGCTCCACCAATAATTAAAGGAATATTCATTTTTCTCTTTTCCATTTCAATAGCCACATGGCACATTTCATCTAAAGATGGTGTTATTAGTCCACTTAATCCAATTATATCAACATTTTCTTTAATAGCTTTATCTAGTATTTCTTCACACGGAACCATTACTCCCAAATCTATTATTTCAAAGTTATTACAAGCAAGAACTACACCTACAATGTTTTTACCTATATCATGAACATCACCTTTTACAGTTGCTAAAAGAATTTTTCCAGCACTTGATGTTTCACCTTGCTTTTTTTCTTTTTCTATATATGGAAGTAAATATGATACAGCCTTTTTCATAACACGTGCTGATTTTACAACTTGTGGTAAGAACATTTTCCCATCACCAAATAATTTTCCTACTCTAGTCATTCCATCCATTAAAGGCCCTTCAATTATACTTAAAGGCTTAGGATATTCTTTAATAGCTTGCCCTAAGTCTTCCTCTAAATATTCTGTTATACCCTTAACCAAAGCATAACTTAATCTATCATTTAAACTATTTTCTCTCCATAAATTTTTATTTGTATTATTAACAACATTGCCTGTTTTATAATCTTCAGCTTTATCTAATAATCTTTCTGCTGCATCCTTGTGTTTATTTAAGACAACATCTTCAACTAATCTTAATAAATCCTTTGGTATATCGTCATAAATTTGAATCATTCCTGGATTTACAATTCCCATATCCATTCCAGCCTCAATTGCATGATATAAAAATACAGAATGCATAGCTTCTCTTATTGTGTTATTTCCTCTAAATGAGAAAGATAAATTTGATACTCCACCTGAAACTTTTGCATATGGTAAATTTTCTTTAATCCATTTGGTTGCATTAATATAATCAACTGCATAATTATCATGATTCTCAATACCAGTTGCTATAGCTAAAATATTAGGATCAAAAATTATATCTTCTGGTGGGAAATTTAATTTATTTACTAATAAATCATAAGCCCTTTTGCAAATGGATATTTTTCTTTCATAAGTATCAGCCTGTCCATTTTCATCAAATGCCATTACTACAACTGCAGCACCAAAGTCCTTAACAACCTTAGCATGATTTAAAAATTCTTGCTCACCATTTTTTAATGAAATTGAATTTACTATTGGTTTACCTTGAATACTTCTAAGACCGGCTTCAACAACTTCCCATCTTGAAGAATCAATCATTATAGGTCTTGAAGCTATATCTGGTTCTGAAGCTATAAGTCTTAAGAAATATTCCATTTCCTTAGCACTATCTAATAAACCATCATCAAAATTTACATCAATTATTTGAGCTCCATTTTCTACTTGCTCCTTTGCAATAGATAAAGCTTCTTCGTATTTCTTTTCCCTTATAAGTCTTGCAAATTTTGCAGAACCTGCAACATTAGTTCTTTCACCTATATTTATAAAGTTATTTTCTTTATTACTTCTTACAATTTCAAGTCCACAATAAATACTTTCTTTTTTTATATTAGGAATGGTTCTTGGCTCTACACCTTCAACTACTTCTGCAATTGCTTTAATATGTTCTGCTGTAGTTCCACAACATCCCCCTACTATATTAACCTTTTTTTCACTTGCTAATTCTTTAATATATTTAGCTGTTATGCTTGGAATTTCATCATACTCCCCTAAAACATTAGGTAATCCAGCATTAGGATAACATGATATATATAAATCCTGTGTATCAGCTAATTCTTTAATAAAAGGTATCAAATCTGCACCACCAAAAGAACAGTTTAATCCTATAGAAATTACATTTTCATTTCTAACTGATTGAGCAAAAGCTTCTAATTTTTGCCCTGCTAATGTTCTTCCTGATTTGTCTGTTAATGTACCTGAAATCATTATTGGTAAAGTAAATCCTTTTAATTTATATACATTGTTTGCCGCAACTATTGCTGCTCTACAGTTTAATGTATCAAAAACAGTTTCTATTAATAAACAATCTACTCCACCATCTACTAATGCCCCTATTTGCTCACTATAAGAATCAACTAAATCATCAAATGTTATATTTCTATAACCTGGATTTTCAACATCTGGTGATAATGACGCTGTTTTATTCGTTGGTCCAATAGAACCTGCAACAAATCTTGGCTTATCAGGATTCATTGCTGTAAATTCATCTGCAACTTCTCTTGCTATTTTAGCTGAATGATAATTTAAATCATAAACTAAATGTGCTAAATCGTAATCTTCTTGAGAAATACTTGTTGAATTAAATGAGTTTGTTTCAATTATATCTGAACCTGCCTCTAAGAAGCTTCTGTGTATTTCTTTTATTACTTCTGGTTTTGTTATAGATAATATATCATTATTACCTTTTTGATCTTTATGAAAATCCTTTAGTAAATCCCCTCTAAAGTCCTTTTCATTTAAATTATAATTTTGTATACTTGTTCCCATAGCTCCATCAAGAACTACTATTTTCTTTTTTAAAATTTCAATTAAATTGCCCCTATTCATTTGCTTTCCTGCCTTTACTTCTAAATGTTTTAGAATAATTATACAATTTTTTAGCATTATTTACAATATAATATAAATGCTTACTATTATAACTCTGTATATTTTTTACTATTACCTTTTGCTTTCTCTACTGGATACTTCTTTTCATTTTTATCCATTTTCTTATTTATTATCTCTGAGATATCCACATTTAAAGCATCTGCCATATGTATGCAATATACCATAACATCAGCTAATTCTTCTTCTACATTTTGTTTATTATAATTTTCGTTATCCCATAAGAATTCTTCTAATAGTTCTGCTGCTTCTATAGAAATTGCCTTTGATAAATTTGAAGGTGTATGAAACTGCTCCCATTCTCTATCTTTTCTAAATTTTCTTATTCTATTTATTGTTTTTTCCATAGTTAGTGTACTCCTTTATATTTTTCTATATTTTATCATAATTTATTTTACTTAAATATTTTTAGCATTCTAAATTTACAATATTGCTCATTTGGTTTTATATTAAAAATTTATATGTACCATATTAATATGCTGAAGAATAAATTAATATATGTAGAATTTTATCTATTTATAGTAGTAAAAAATAATATTAATAATTTAGGAGGTTTAATGGACAGTAATTATTATAGAATTACAAATAGAAATATTAAACACTGTTGTACATCACACCAAGTAATTTATGAATATTGTTATAAATGTCCCTATTATTCATGTTGTCCATATATAGTTCCTTCACCACCGGTATTAATATCAATTACAGGTGTTACAGGTGTTACTGGTGCTACTGGAGATATAGGACCTATTGGCTTAACTAGACCTACTGGTGCTACTGGAGATACAGGGCCTATTGGCTTAACTGGACCTACTGGTGCTACTGGAGATACAGGGCCTATTGGCTTAACTGGACCTAC
>JABLTN010104135.1_pt1 | contig 53837 bp, 46 predicted proteins | sample 7160141 | NCBI WGS metagenome assembly JABLTN01 (sample SAMN14651226, study PRJNA627086) | human gut metagenome | isolation source: feces | host: Homo sapiens | reverse complement strand
TTTAATGATCCTATTACTGAATAGCTTGTTCCTGCTCCACTTCTTACATTCAATGTATCATTAACTTTTATTGTTCCTGTTGTACTTGTAGATGGCGTTGTTATAGTATTGTTTGAACTTCCGCTATTGCTACTTCCGCTGTTTGAACTTGAATTGTTACTACTTGAACTTACTGTAACATAGTCCTTGCTAACATATCCATATCCGCTTCCATATTTTATTTTGTACCAGCTTCCACTTGTACCTACTATTTCAACCTTAGCTCCATTACTTAATGATCCTAAAACAGAATAATTAGTTCCAGCTCCACTTCTTACATTTAATGAATTACTTACTTTTACAGTACCTGTTTGTACAGTTTCTGTCGTTGTAGAATCTCCTGGCTTTTGTGTTCCTGAATTATTTAATATAACATTATTATTTAAATAATCCATTATTCCATTAACAATTCCTTCAGCAACCTTATCTTGATAACTACTAGAACTTAAATTTTGCGCTTCAGTAGGATTAGAGATAAATCCACATTCTACAAGACTTGAAGACATTGATGCAGTTTTAATAACCGCATAATTTGCTGTTTTTACCCCTCTATCAGTTGCATTTGTAGCTTGGATTAAATCATTTTGTATATCTGTAGCTAACTCCTTACTATCTTGTCTCGTTGAATAATAATAAGTTTCGATTCCTTTTGCGCTAGAATTTGTAGCAGAATTTTGATGTATAGAAACAAATACATCTGAACCTTCTTTGTTAGCCATATAAGTTCTATCAGTTAAAGATAAATATGTATCATCATACCTACTCATCTTAACTTCTACACCTTTAGCTTTTAACTTAGCTTCTATTTTTTTAGATATTTGCAAGTTAATTTCATCTTCAAGAACTCCATTTTGTACAGCTCCATTATCAACTCCACCATGTCCTGGATCAATAAATACCTTGTAGTAATCTCTATCTACATTTTTAACATTACTTCTAGCATAACTAGCTGTACTTATACCCTCTTCAGTTATACATACTTCTAGTATGTATACGGTATCCTCTGTTTGTTGAGATACAAAAGTACTACCTACTGATTTTCCAACAAGCTCACCATCTACTATTTCAGCCACATTTTCATTATATATAGTCCAGCCTTCATCTATTGGTAAATTAATAGCTTGTCCTACAGTTAAAACTAATCCATCTTCTAATACAATTTCTTCATCTTTATATTTTTCTAATAATTTAATTAGATCACTTTCAGATACATTATAAATTCCTTCTGCTTTTGCTATATGAGATGGAGTAATTAATATTCCCGAAAGTATTAATAAGCTTAATATCTTTAATTTATTAATGGTAACCACCTTGCTTTCTATTTACATATACATTTATTATACATATTTTTACGGCAAAATAAACCAACTTTTATTAATATTTTGCTATTATCCAATTTTTAATTGAAATTCTCTTATTTTTAATTTATAAATAATAAAAAATTACAATATATTTTTATCTATATTGTAATTTTATATAAAATATTATTTAATTTTTTCCCATGCTATCATCACAAACTCTTTACCTGTTTCAGACTTAATTAAATTTTCAGCTCTTTTAATTGCTTCAACTTCTTCTTTAGTTACATCTGCAACTTTATAATCCATAAACTCATCTCCTTTAAATGATATATTATAGTTTTTGAAATTTTAACTATAGGTATTCATTTAAATTTAAGAATTTATTTTTTACTACTTTATTACTTTTACTAACTCTTCCTCTATCCCAATCACAGTTTTATTATTTCTGATATATCCAAGCATGATTTCAACAGCTTCTTTTGATATTACTTCACCGCCACAAATTAATGGAATTCCTGGTGGATAAGGAATTAATGCTTCTTTTGAAATTTTCCCTATACTCTTCTTAATATCAACATACTCAAAATCTTTATCAAATACTTCATATGGCTCTAATACTTTTTCAGGAATTATACTATAATAATTTTGATATTGATTATCTACTATTAATGATAAATCTAATTTTTCAATTGAATTATAAATCTTTTCAAAATCTTTTTCTAAATTAAAAGGTGATAAAATTAATACTACTCCACATGCAAAACTCATTTCACATTGTATTTTCATCTTTCGTAAATAGTCTAACAATTTATGTCCACTATATCCTTTTGGCAAAGTTAATATATACCTACTTAAATCTAAATTATAACCCTGTGGTAAGTCTTCTTCTTTTAAAATACTTACTTTATTTAACGTATTAATTTTAATACTCCACTTATTTGCCAAACCTATTAATTTATCATAATCTTTTTCTCCATAATTATCTAAATAATATCTTGAATAATCTAATGATGACATTATTAAATATGATGGTGATGTTGTCATAAAAGCTTTTAAATAAAAATCAACATTCTTATCATTATTTACTAAAAGATATGAACCTTGAGTTAAGCTAGGCAAAGTCTTATGTGCACTTAAAACAATATAATCCGCATATGAAACTATAGATTTAGGCAACCTTTCACTTATTCCATAATGAGCTCCATGTGCTCCATCTATAATTATAGTCAATCCTCTTTCCTTCAAATCTTTTAATGTGTCAAAAATATCATATCCTATCCCAAAGTAATTAGGATAAGTTAATATTATTCCTCTTGCATTATTACATCTATCTAATGCTTTATATATTTCCTTTTCTGTTGGTGGTAAAAATAACCCTTTATCTTCATGAATTACAGGTTCTATATACTTTACCTTTAATTTTCTTAAAATAAGTCCGTTATAAACTGACTTATGACAATTTCTTTCTACTAAAACTTCATCCCCTTCATTAAAGGCATCAAAAATAGAAGCTAAATTTCCTGCTGTGCTGCCATTAACAACAAAATATGCTTTTTTAACCCCATATGTTTCTGCTAATAATTCTTGAGCTTCTTTTATTATCCCTTCTGGTGCATGAAGATTATCTAATGGATCAACTTCTGTAATATCCAAGAATCCCATATTTAATGCAAATTCTTTTCCTATATCATCTCTTAAAAATCCAATACCACTTTTATTTCCTGGCATTGAAAGAATAAGATTATTCTCTTTTTTATATTTTAATACTTCTTCTAATAAAGGTACTTTTTTACTCATATTTTCCTCTTCTTACTTAATTACTTGAACTGTCATATTATTCAATACTTTATTAGCTGTATCAATAATATAATCTATAGGCATTTTATCTAAATCTTCAGTTTCATCAATATATAACATACCATCTCCAAACATAGTATCATATGTTGATATTCCCATAGCTAATCTCACACTTTGCTCATTTGCAAATAATCTTTTTAGCCTAAAGCTCTTTATTAATTTCTCAATATCTTCTTTTTTTAATTTTTCTCTATAAGAATCAACATCTTTTATTAACTCTTTCACAATTTCTATTGATTTATCCACATTTTCATGTGCAGTACTATAAGTTATTTTATAAACTTTTATATATTCTTCGTTTGCTACTCTAGTTAATACATCATAAACTAATCCATGCTTTGTTCTTAATGTATCAAACAAAATTGAGTTTACACCTTCTCCAAAGTATTGATTAAAAACTCTTAATGCTTTTATTTCCCATTGATTTAATTCATTAATTGGAAATATAATTTGTACCTTTGCACTATTTATATCTTCCTTTTTATTTATAAATACTCCAGTCTTAGGATAATTAATTACTTCTTCATCTTCAGGAAGCTTTTCACTTCTCCAGTCAATAAAGCAATCTTCTACCATATCTCTAATATCTTCAAATTCTAAATCTGAAATAATAGTAATTGTTGCATTATTTGCACAATAATAATCATTAAAGAAGTCTATTGTATCATCTATTGTCATGTTATTTAATGATTCTTCAGTTCCTATAATAGGATACTTAAGTCTTCTATTATCCATACAATTATAATAAAGCTTATCCTCTGTGTATTGCTCTAAATCTTCATCCCATTCCTTAAGTTCTTGCTTTATTACTTCCATTTCTTCTTTAAAACCTTCTTCAGTAAATACTGGTTGTAAAAGAATATCTGAAAATAAATCTAATCCTTTTTTTAAATCTTCACTTAATAATGTTCCATAAAACACAACATAAGGATAATTAGTCATAGCATTTTGGAATCCAAATATATTGCTTAATTCTGTGTTTATTTGTTTTTCACTTCTTGTTTCTGTTCCTTTATAAACCATATGCTCAGTTACATGTGCTACTCCAAGCTTTTCACCATCTCTTGAAGCTCCTGCATCTAATGATATGCATATAGAACTTAACTCACTATTACTTTTTTTATAAATCAACTTTAATCCGTTATCAAAAATATACTCTTCCATTTATGTATCACCTCTTATTTTTTGCTTAAACACAAGCTATAAACTCTACGGCTTTATTCAATAATATTTATTAATATTATAAACCAATATATTTTAATAATAAACAATAAGGACAAGCAAATGCCTGTCCTTATTCGTTATCTTATTCAGCTTTAAGTGCTATTGCACATTCAATTCTCTTCTTTTGCATTTTACATCCTATTTCATAAGGAATATTCATATCTCCATTAAATGCAAAGTTATTTGATTGACATCCACCACTACAGTAGAATCTTGCCCAACATTCTCTACATTTTGGCTTGTTATAGATGTGAGCCTTCTTAAATTTCTTACCTAATTCAGCATCATAAGTATCATCATAAATGCTTCCTAGCTTAAATTCTTCCTTACCTACAAATTGGTGACATGGATAAACTTCTCCTTGTGGAGTTATTGCAACATATTCAAATCCTGCACCGCATCCTGAAATTCTTTTATAAACACATGGTCCACCATTTAAATCAATGTTAAAGTGATAGAAGTTGAATTCATCTCCTTCTTTCTTTCTTCTAGCCATTTCATTATATAGTTTATCATAGTTTTCAAATATTTCTGGTAAGTGCTCTTCTTTAAGCTCTAAGAAATGTCCTTTTTCTAAAACTACTGGTTCAATTGAAATTTCTCTAAATCCTTCATTTACCATAGCCTTAACATCTTCATAGAAGTCAGTATTAGCTCCTGTAAATGTTCCTCTTACATAGTAATGCTTAGATTTATCTCTCTTTTCAATCATTCTCTTAATATTTGGAAGTATATCATCATAAGAACCACTTCCATCAACTTTAATTCTTACATTATCATTAACTTCTTTTCTACCATCTAATGAAAGGATTATGTTACCCATTTCTTTATCCATGAAATCCATCATTTCTTCAGTTAAAAGAGTTGCATTTGTAGTCATAGTAAATCTGATATTCTTGTTCCAAGCCTTTTCATTTTCTCTAGCATAAGCTATTATTTCTTTAACCTTGTCCATGATCATTGTTGGTTCTCCACCAAATAAATCAATTTCAATGTTTCTTCTTGGACCACTTCTCTTTACTACGTAATCTATCGCCTTTTTTGCTGTTTCAACAGACATTACACCTTTATGTCCATTATACTCACCTTCATCAGCAAAACAATATTTACATCTTAAATTACATCCATGAATTATATTTAAACATACTGCTTTAATATAATCTCTATCATCCATTGATGAATGTGCTATATCTTCATATTGATCTCTTGAATATAATATATCTTCATCTATAAGCTCTAATAATTCTTCATAAGCTTCTGATATAGTTTCTTCACCATATTTAGCTCCAAATTCTTTTATAAGTTCTTCTTTATCTCTTAGTTTATTATCATCTACTAAATCGTAAACTAATTCGTCTACAATATGTACAGCCCCTGTATTAACGTCTAAAACAAAGAAGTTATCTCCTTGTTTAAATTTGTGTATTAAAGCCATTTCACAATTCCTCCTAGTATTCTTTTTTATTAATACGCTCTTTCTCGCGATTACAACCTAATAATTCATTTAATCCTAATATCAATTAGATAAACTCAACTTCCACATAATTATAATAAAACTCCTTATCCTCTTAACTAGATAAGTACATCTTGTGTAATTTCTACTAACTAAATCACAGATTCCAATTCAAAGGAAACTCCTTCTCCCTCCAGTCGAATGAGTAAATTCGGTTAACTAAATCACAGATTTAGAACCTCATTTATAAAGTTAAGCAGTAACTAGTAAATAGTTACTGCTTGTCCTTAATTAGTTTTCACACTCTAAGTTAGCAACTGTGCAAGAAGTTTTGCAAGCTGATTGGCATGAGTTTGCACATTCTTTGCAACCTGGTTTGCAAAGACTGTTTTTGATGTTTGTCTTATTGATTGTTTTTATGTGTTTCATGTCGAATCCTCCAATAAAAAAATATACCGTGGTAATTATAGCACAATTTTCTATGGTAATAAAGCTATTATTTTCCCATTCAAAAATGCAACTATCTCACTTTCTTATTATAATATAGCAACTTTAAAAAAATACCAAATAATATTTTTTATTAAATTTAAATAATAAAAAAGCATTTACTATTAATTTACTTACATTATAATAAACAAAAGTAAATTAATAGTAAACACTCTTTTATTTTCTATAATGATGTTTCTTTTTTTATTTCTTCTATCATATCATCTTCTGACATAGTTTTATCATCATATGGATTATAAATATCATTTAAATATACTGTGTAATATACATTTTTACTTTTCTTTTCTTTCTTCTTTTCGCCTTGATTACTAGCTTTTTTATCAATATTATTTTTAACTAATACCCCAGCTGCAACTGATGCCACAACTGCTGATAGTGCTCCAAAAATAATCTTCTTATTGTTTCTTATACTCATACTCTCCACCTCACTATTATAAAAGATTATATCCATATTAATTATCCAAGTCAATTTATAAATTAGTTAATTTTTCGTTACATAATTAAAACTGCAAAAATACATTTTTTATCTAATATCTACTTATTATTTTGCCCAAACTTCTCTCTTTCTATATCTATATTATCCTTTAAATCATTAAAATTATTTTTATTATTAGACTTAACTATACTTTCAACATTTACAATGGAAGTATTGCTACTTTCACTTTCTACAAATATATCCTCTTCATTTAATTTATCCTTAAATCCATTCATGTTACCATCTCCTTTCCTTATAATAATTCTATATCACTATAAATATAACTTTGTTTCAATCCTTCTATCATATTCTGACCAACTTCCAGCTTCTGTTTTTTCCTTTATTTGTTCTATCTTATTCATAGTTGCATCAATAGAATCGGCAGAATTAAGAATAAAAGATTCCTCCATTCTCATTTCCCTAGGTGATCCATACTCAAGTTTTCCATGATGCTGTACTATACATCCTTTTATTCTTGTAATAAAATCCTCACTATAAAAACCAGGATTATCATTAAATGCTTTTTCTATCATCTGTATTCCTATTACTATATGACCTTCCATTTCACCTCTTAATGTATACTTAAATGGTCCATCATAATATAATTCATATATTTTCCCTATATCATGTAACTTTGCTGCCAAAATTGCAATTTCTTTATTTCTACAATTATACCTTTCACAAAGCATAATTGTTAAATACATTACTCCTAATGTATGCTCTGCTAATCCCCCTATATAGTTATGATGCATTGAAACTCCTCCAATGGCTCTTTTAAATTTTTCTAAGAAACTTTCATCTTTAAAGAAATAATCATTTAAAGCCTTTCCTTCTCTTGAAATTATATATTCATCTGTATACAATTCAATTTCAGTCATTATATCCTCTATATCCCTTTTTACTGTAGGCAAGTAATCTATAGCATTATACTCTTTTACCAATGCATATTTTTTAACTTCTAAGTTAACATCTCTCTTACCCTCTATTTCTATAACCTTTCCTTCAATAATATCTCCTGTTTTATTTGGTATAGTTGCTTTTATTTCACCTGTTTTATCTGCTAAAATACATACTACTTTACTTGTATCCCTAAATATTACCCTCATTACCATCAATGATATTTTTATTTCTGTACCATTTTTGATATCTTTCAAAAATACTTCCTTCTTCATTTGTTAATTCCTCCAAAGACTATACTCATCCTATAACTTAGTTTAACCTAAAAAATACTAAAATATTTTCCTAACTTATCATCTAATATTCATAAAGTTATTTTTTTATATAATAGAAACCCATATAGATTAGACACTCCTATTTGCCTAATCTATATGGGTAATTTTATTTTTATATTCATCTAAAGTAGTTATTTCATTCCAAGTAATATTCCTATATATCTTGTTCTTTTAATTATTTCATATAATCCAAATGTTATTAAAACCGATAACAAGTTTATTATAATTATAGAAAACCATTGTGGAAACATTAATGGTAATATAAAAAATGCTAATGTTAATAAAATAGTTTGATGCATAATATATACTGGAAATGACGCTTTATTTAAATACCTTAATAATTTATTTTCTTTATTCATATATTTTATTCCATAACCAACTATAGTTATGATAGCCGTAATTATCATAGAACATTTAATTCCATTTTCAGCTATATTCTTTAAGATACCTATTTCCATGTTTCTTAAGCTTAAAAAATATCCAAGTCCTAATATAATAATAATTCCATTTGATATTGCAAATGTTCTTCTATATTTAAAAATAGCATTTATATAATCAATATCACTATAAGTAATATATCCAAATAAGAACATTAAAAGATTTAAAATTAATCCCTTTCCACCAACCCCTGGTACCATTTCTGCAATAAAAGTTAATGCAATAACTATAAATAAACCGTATTTACTTAAAATAACATTTTTAATTTTGTTCATTACTTTCTTTCCACCAATAAGCTTAAAGCATTTAATAATACTAACACCAATTAATGAAATCACAAATAAAAATAATATGAACCAAAGGTGTGCAGGTGTGAAACCTCCATCAAACCCCATGAAATCACTTACATTCGTAAAGAACATTTTCATATGACTAAAATAGTTTATATTACTTTCACCTCTCCAAAGTCTAGCTAAATAAGTTTGAGGAGGTACTATTACTATTATTCCAAATATAAATGGAAGTAATAGCTTTTTAGTTCTTTCTTTTATGTATTCAAATTCACTTCTTCTTTTAAGAGCAAAATATGTTGATGCCCCAGCTAAAAAGAATAATAAAGGCATATACCAAGAAAAAGTTAATAGTATAAATATGTTAGAAAAAATATTACTTTTTTCTGTTTTAATATAAAAATCTCCAAAGTCTGTAAATATTGCTGATGTATGATAAATAAACAACATTAATATGCATATGTTTCTTATCCAATCGATTTCTTTTCTTCTCATAAATTCTCCTTAATTTTATGAATATTTTGTAAACGTAATATATACTACTTTTATCATACTTTTTAACTATTTACTACTAATTTTTTTTGCTTACTTTGTACTTATATAATAATAGGCAATGTATTAAAATCAAATACATCGCCCATTATTATATAAAATACTTATTAACTTATTCTCCAATACCGCTCTTTTCAATACTTTCAGCAAATCCATGTAATAATTTATTAATTGGTTTCTTTAAGAATAATGAAATTAATATAAAGATTGCTCCAAATATTAACAGAACAACTATATCCTTAACCAATACACTTTGAACTACTCCACCTATAGATTCTCTTGCAAGTGAAATCGCATAAGTGAAAGGTAAAAATGGATTAATTGCTTGGAAGAACTTTGGTGTTAATTGAATTGGGAATGTTCCTCCTGAACCACCTATTTGTAAAACTAATAGTACAATTCCTAATACTTTACCTACATTTCCAAGCACTGAGCATAGTGAATATAATATAAATGTAAATATAATGCTAGTAAATACACTACTTAATACAAATAAAGCCGGATTTACACAATATATTTTTAAAACATATAAATCCCCTAATGATACTATTATCGCTTGAATTATTGCTATTGTCATAAATAACAACATTTTTCCAAAATATTGTGATGCTGCAGAGTATTCACCCTCTGCTTCAACAGTTAGCATAGATGCCAATAATAATAATCCTACCCATAATGATAATACTGTATAGAAAGGTGTCATTCCTGTTCCATAGTTACCCATTGGGAATAATTTATTTTCTATAATATTAACAGGATTTGATAAAAAGTCACTTCTTGTATCTACATCACTCTTTAAATAATTTATAAGCTCTTTAATATCTGTACTATCATTAACACTTCCTATTTTACTTATTAAATCATTAAGCAAATTTTCAGCTTCTGGAAGTTTTGATTTTACAAAATCAATCCCCTCGATACCCTTATCAGCACCTTCATAAACAGTATTCATAATATCTGTTACTTGTGGTAATTTATCTTGTGCTTCTTTTAATACTGATACTACATTATCTGCTACAGTATATGCATCATCAAAAATAGTATTAATTTTATTAGTAATATTTGAATCAAAGTTATTATATAAATCATTTGTAATATTACTTACATCATTAGTAAATGATATAACGTTATTTAATAAACTTAAATCTGGTGTTCCACCATTAGCTATACTATCTTTAACTGTATTTAACGCAGTAATTGATTTATTTATTGCTCCTTGAACGTTTGTTAAGGTATTAATAATATCATCAAATTTTCCTGGATTAAATTTATTCATAGTTTCTAATATTCCAATTAATGATTCAGCACTCTTATTTATGCTATTTAACTTTTCTAAAATACTATCAACTATTTCTGGTGCATATGCTGATCCTGAATTAATTGCATCAACTAATGCACTTGTATTTGTAGAAATTTCATTTGCAATTTCATTTAATATTTTTATATCATTCTTTATTACAGGTGCAATATTATTTAAATTACTTTTTGAAGTACTTAAAAATTCTTCTAAATTTGTACCTAACTTTTGTGAATTTTCTAATGTTTCAGTTATTAAAGGAATATCATTTTGAATATCTGAAATTAATGTTTTTAATTTATCAGCTCCATCTCCAGCTAAATTTACAACATCATTTATATTAGAAAACTGACTTTGAACCTCTAATAATTGATTATAAATATTATTTAATCTAGGAAGCTGATTTTCTAATTCAGTTCCTAAATCTTTTCCTACTCCAAAGATTGCATCACTTGCAGTTTCTACAACTGCTTTACTTACCTTTTCTTGTATAGCACTTGCTCCCTTATCTGTAAGCTTAGGCGCAATTGCATTTATCTTCTCATTTACTGTATATATTATATTTCCTTTTTCAATATCTTGTGTAATTATAGATGTAAGACTCTTTGAAAAATCCTCTGGAATTGTAATCATGGCATAATATTTGCCTTCTTCAACATTTTTAGTTGCTTCTTCTTCACTTACAAACTGCCATCCCATCTGCTTATTATTTTTCAATTCATCTACAACATCATTTCCCAAATTAACTTCTTTACCATTTAAAGTTGCCCCTAAATCTTTGTTTACAACTCCTATCTTAATTCCACTAGTAGCCGATTCAGCATATGGATCCCAAGATGCTTTGATATTAAACCAAGCATATAAAGATGGTAGTATACATAATGCTATAACAACAATTAGTGCACCATAATTTTTAAAGATATTTTTCATATCATTCTTATAAATTTTAAATGCATCCTTCATCTCTTTTTTCTCCTTTGTATTTGACTTTCACTTACTTTATTATTATATTATCACTTTGGTACTAAAATTCAAGTTTTAGTTTTCTAAATATATTAATACTGTTTTTTAATTAAAAATGGCTATATAGTTGTAAGTATACGTATACTCCCAAAAATCTTTTTAATTTTTTTAACAAAAATTAAACATTATCTTAACATTTTATTCATTTTTCCTCCATTTTTTACCTTGTTAATTTTAATATATTATTATTATGTACTAATTATTTAAAAATCATTTTATATTTAAAAAAATAAATTTCTATACTTAAATTATTTTTAGTGTATACTAAAATAGATAATTATTAATAACCGAGGAGAATAAAATGAATATGTCATTTAATGAACTTAATTTAAATACAAACATAATAGAAGGATTAAAGCTTCAAGGGATAACTTCACCTACAGAGGTTCAAAAGCTTACTATTCCAAAAGCTTTAGAAAATATAGATATAATAGCAGAATCTCATACTGGAAGTGGTAAGACATTAGCTTATTTATGCCCTATTTTTCAAAAAATAAATGCTGATAAAAAAGAAATGCAAGCTATAGTTTTAGCTCCTACTCATGAATTAGTTATGCAAATAGATGCACAAATTAAATTACTTGCAAAAAACTCCAATATGAATATAACTTCATTAACAATAATGGGTGAATCAAATATTGAAAAACAAATAAAAAAACTTAAAGAAGTAAAGCCACATATAATAGTAGGTTCTGCAGGAAGAGTCTTAGACTTAATTAAAAAGAAAAAAATAACTGCACATACTATTAAAACTATAGTTATGGATGAAGCTGACAGTCTTTTAGCCAAAAATAAATCTACAATAATTAAAGATATTATTAAAGCTACTATGAGAGATAGACAACTTATGTTCTTCTCTGCAAGCATAAATCCTACATCTTTAGATATAGCTAAATCACTAGTTAAGGATGTTGAGATTGTTAAATCAGCAGGAACTTCTGTATTAAATCCTAATATTTCACATATGTATATAGCTTGTGAATTTAGGGATAGATTTGAAACACTAAGAAAATTCTTAGCTGCTGAAAACCCAGAAAGAGCTATAGTATTTGTAAATAATAGTACTGAACTTCAAAATATAAATGAAAAATTAGATTATCATAAGGTTAAATCTACTGGAATTTATGGAAATGCTTCTAAAGAAGAAAGACAAAGATCTATCGAAGCTTTTAGAAATGGTAAATTCAATGTTTTAGTTTCATCTGATGTATCAGCTCGTGGTCTTGATATTCCAGAGGTTACTCATATTATAAGCATGGATTTCCCTGCAAATCCAGATGAATATTTACATAGAGCTGGAAGAACTGCACGTGGTACACTTTCAGGAAATTCAGTATGTATTGGTACTAGACGTGACTTAGAAGCTATCAAAGCTTACCAAAAAGCCTTTAAAATAAAATTTAAAGAAATGAGACTATATGGTGGTAACTTAATTCCTGTAAAATAATACAAATTTATTTTTACTGTAATTAATATTACTTTCTTTAATCATAAAAAAATAGATATTATATTAAACAAAATATAATATCTATTTTTTTAATTTTTATTCCTTGTAAATAAATTTCATTTTAAAAATTACTGAATTTTCTCCACTTTCTATAGTATAATCAATATTTTCATGTTTATCTAAAATAGTTTTTACTATATAAAGCCCTAATCCAGTTCCACCAGTTTTTCTATTTCTAGATTTATCAACTCTATAAAATGCATTAAAAATTTCATTAATTTGATTCTTTGGTATTGAAACACCTGTATTTTCAACACTTAGTTCCTCTTTAGATAAATTTATTTTTATACATTCATTGGTTGGGGAGTATATTATTGCATTTTTAATAATATTCATTATTACCTTTTTAATAAGCTTTTCATCAGCAATTATAAAAATGTCTTCATCTATTTTAGTAATCAAGTTTAATTTCTTTTCATCAATAAAATATCTTAACTCTCTTAATATACTTTTGATAACATTACTTAAATTAACATTTGAAAAGTTATATTTAAATTCACCATTTTCCCTTTCACTTAAATGTAAAATTTCTTGAACTAATTCACTCATTTTTTGTGTAACTTCATATGATTCTTTTAAATATTTATCTCTATCTTTATATTTTCCAATATTATAAAGCATTCCTTCTAATTGCCCACTTATTATAGTTATAGGCGATTTTAACTCATGAGAAATAGTAGCAACGAATTCTCTTCTTTCTTTTTCTAGTTTTCTTTCTATCTCAATTTCCTCAGTAAGCTTAGAGTTCATTCTTTCTAACTCTTCAAAGGATTCTTTTAAATTCTTATTCATTAAATTTAAACTATTTGAAAGCTCTCCTATTTCATCCTCACCATTAACTTCTATAATATTATCAAAATCTAAATTAGCCATTTTTTTAGCAACTTTATTAATCTTTATCAAAGGTCTACTTATTAATATTGAATAAAAACTTGAAATAGTAAATGCTATGATCACTATTGCAAAAATAGCAAATGGTAAAAATAGCGCAATACTATCACTTGCTTCATTTTCTGGACTAACTGGGAAATGTACAATCATATGATATGCATTATTTAAACTTTTAACATAAACAATCTCATCAATATTCAAACTTTCATTCTTACTAATTAATCCATACACAAATTTATCTGTTGCAATACTACCACCCAAATTAATATCATTACTATATTTCTGAAAACTTTTAAATCGTTCATATTGTACATGACTATATAAAAATGGAATTTTATTGGGTTCATTTGCTCCTTCTCTAAATGATGAATAAATAATTTTATTTATTAAATTATTCTCATCTTTACTTACAAGCAAAATATCCAAATTATTTTTATAAGAAAACTCATCAAGAAGCTCATTAATATCTATATTTTCATCTTTTTCTAATTGAGATTTTAGTTCTCTTATTTTTTCATTTATATTATTTACTTTATAAACCTCATAAACTCTCGGCATAAAAAAATACATACATATGTATAGTAAAGTAAATGAAATTATTATAATAAGACTACTCCACAAAAATATCTTTTTCTTTATGCTTAAATTTCTCCATTTACTTTTCAAGAACATATCCTACACCCTTGATAGTTTTTATATAATCCTTCTTTATTTTCTTTCTAATATTTTTCATGTGAGCATCAATAACTCTAGTATCACCAAAATATTCATAACCCCATATTTTTTCAATTAATTTTTCTCTTGAAACTACCGTCGGATAACTATTTATCATTAGCTTTAATATATTAAACTCCTTTAAAGTAAGTTCAATTTCCTCATTATCAATATAAGATTTAAAAGTTTGTAAATCTAGTTTTAATCCCTCGAACTCTAATATTGTATCCTCTTTTTCTTCTTTTTGTTTTCTTCGTAAAACAGCTTCTACTCTTTTAATCAATATATTAAATGAAAAAGGCTTGCTAATATAATCATCAGCTTTTAAATCAAATCCTTTTATCTCACTTTCTTCATCCCCTAATGCTGTTAAAAAAATTATTGATACTTCTTTATCTAAATTTCTTATCATTTTACATAATGCATGCCCATCAAGCCTTGGCATCATCACATCTAAAATCACTAAATCATATTTATTTTCTTTGAACTTTTCATAACCTTCAACACCATCATTTGCTACATCAACATCATAATCTTGTGAAGATAAAAACTCTACTATTAATTCCTGTATTTGATTATCGTCTTCTACAACTAATATTTTATAACTCATATTTTCCTCCATATCTTTTTCACTTATTCTTTATAATTTTAGCATACTACCCTTAAAATCTTCTTAAATTCATTCAAATTTCAATTATTAATCCATATATTTCAGGTTATTTTAAGGTTCGAGATTTAATATAAATATATATAATAGCAATTAAGGAGATATCTATTTATGTTTCACAAAAGAAAACCTAAAAAAACATTTTTCATATTTAAATATAAATTTATATTATTAAGCATATTATTATCTTCTTTATGTTTTTTAAGCATTATTACAATAGAATTTGATTTTACTGATTTTGATAATGAAGAAACTACCTTTGCCTTGTCTACGTCAGAAATTTTAACTAAAAGTAACTCATACTCATTTTTAATACCTTCTGAATGTCTTGTTAGCTATTCATGATGTTGGAATAATCCTTAGTGATACCCCTTATATTTTAGTTATTTATACTAATGAACTTACTGACGCTGAGGAAAAAATAGCTCAAATTTCAAAAGCAATTTATTATAATTATAATTAGCTTTATTACAAAATAATAAAAGTAGCTTATACATAATAAAATTCTCTGTTAATATAATTATCTTTATTATATAATTTTCCTATAAGTTAATTTCCAAATTTTGTTTTAAGTAAATTAACTTATTTCTATGAACGAAAGTGAATAGTGAGTTTCACTTAATATAAATATTTTAATTTTATGAGGTGATTATAAAATGAGTAATAAAAAGAAGGTTAAAATTAGCCCAGCTCAAAAGAGAGCAGATAAATTTTTATACTGGGGTACTATCATAGGTTTAATATTAGGAGTATTAATAGGTAGTATTATATTTTTCATAACAGATAACATGTTCTGGATTGCATTATGTCCTATAATATTTTTATTTTTAGGATTAGGCCTAGGCTCATTTCTTGGTAAAAATAAAAAAGCAATAAAAAAACACTCATAATTAGATATAATAAAAGGTGCTTACATAACTTACTTAAGCACCTTTTACTTATCATTTATTCGCTTCATTTTTATCTTCTATCTGTTTTTGTTCTTCATTGCTTGTATTACTTTTGTTTTTCTCATTATCATTAGCTTCACTTATTAAATTACCTGTAATATCTTTTATAGACTTAAACTTTTCCATAATTGTATCATATCCACCACATAATATTAACACTACTACCAATGCATTTATAAATAGCCTATAATAACATTCAACACTCATTTCTATACTTCCTGTAGTTGTTTTTACAATTACTAAATGAGCTACTGCTAATATAAATGTATACAGCTTAGTAGGTATCTTTTTTATTAATGGAAAATCTTTTGTGGTAAATACTATTAATTCAACTGCTACTAATGTTCCTGTAAAAGATGAAAGGAAATTCTGCGTCAAAAAATCAGTTATTTCCATACTAAATATACTCCTCTTGAATTATACTTTCTATATAATAGTAAAAGATAACTTTTAGGAATTATCTAATTTATTATTTATTTTCCTTGTGATATTAATTTTTTAATAACACTTTTAGGTCTAAAACCTGTTAATCGATGTATAAATTGTCCATCTTTTAATAATACTAATGTTGGAATTGACTTAATATCAAAATAATTAGCTAAAAACTGTGAATTATCCACATTAACCTTTACAATCTTTATATTTTCATCTTCACTATTAATTTCTTCTAATAATGGTGAAAGCATTTTACATGGTCCACACCAATCTGCATAAAAATCTACTAATACTAGTCCATCTTTAACCTCATTTGCAAACTCTGCTTCATTTATAACCTTCATTTAAACTCACCCCTATTGCTATTTCATTATTTGTCTTTAATTAATTATATTCAAGTCACTAAATAATGTTAATTTTAATATACTAATTCTTTTATAATTTAAAGCTACTATCTAAAATATAAAAATATGCTATAATCATAATAATTATATACTTACTAAAGAAGAGGTGCTTATTAATGAAAGATTTAAAAATTTATTTTACATCTGACCTTCACGGATATGTTTATCCAACGGATTATGTAAATACAACCGAAAAAAATATTGGAATATTAAACATAATTAATTCTTTCGAAAAAGATGACAATACTTTAATAATTGATGGTGGCGATACTATTCAAGGTTCTCCATTCACTAACTATTTAAGCAATACTGATTTTGATGTACATCCTATTGCAACAATTTTTAATGAAGGACAATATGACTTTGTAACTTTAGGAAATCATGATTTTAATTATGGTAAAAAATATTTAAAAAAATATTTAGATAATTTAAATGCAAAATGCGTTTGTGCAAATGTTATAGATAATACTGGCGAACTACCTATCCAACCTTATCAAATAAAAACTATGGCAAATGGTTTAGAAGTTGGAATTTTAGGAATTACTACAGATTTTATAAATAGATGGGAACGTCCAGAAAACATTGAAAATATTAATATTACAGATACCTTTGATGCTGTAGCAAAATACTTTGATGAAGTAAAAACTAAGTGTGATTTAATTATTGGTGTTTACCATGGTGGCTTTGAAAATGATTTAGAATCTCATGAGTTATTAAGCACTACTAAAGAAAATATTGCATTTAAACTTTGTAAAGAATTTGATTTTGATATTTTACTTACAGGTCATCAACATATTCCAATAAGTAACAAAACTATTTTTGGTACTCATATAGTCCAAACTCCTCACAATGGAAGCAAGTTTGTAAAACTTAATCTTACAATTGATGATAATGGTTCAATAAATATTATATCTTCATTAGAGGAAATTAAGCTTAACCCAAATAAAGAAATGTTTAATAAATTCTTACCTTTAGAAAATAAGGTTCAAGAATGGTTAGATACACCTGTTGGTTTTTTAAGTACAGAACTTCAACCTGGTGATCGCCTTGAAATGGCATTAAATGGTTCACATTTAGCTAACTTTATAAATCAAATTCAACTAGAAACAAGTGATGCTGATATTTCTTGTACTGCTTTTGCCAATGTTATACATGGATTTAATAAAAATATATCAGTTAGAAACATTTTATCTACTTACCCATACCCTAACACATTAGTTGTTTTAGAGGTTAATAGAGAAATATTAAAATTAGCACTTGAAAGAAGTGCAAGCTATTTTAACAATGATAATGGCAACATTTCAATATCACAAAGTTTCTTAAAACCAAAACTAGAACATTATAATTATGACTATTTTGCTAATATTGAATATACTTTCGATTTAAATAAAGAAGTTGGAAATAGAGTTGTTTCTATAAAATATAAAGGTGAAGAACTTAACTATACTAAAAAATTAACTTTAGTTATGAATAACTATAGAGCAAGTGGTGCTGGTGGATATGAGTGCTACGACAAATGTAAAGTAGTGAAAGAAATAGTGCTTGAAATGCCTGAAATTATTATTAATTACTTTAAAAATAATCCTAATGTAACTGTTGATACTACTAAATATATCACTGTTAAATACTAATAATAAATTTTCTTAAATACAATAAAAACTACTACATATATATCTGTAGTAGTTTTTATTATATTCTTATAATGTTTTAATCCATTGACATGCCAAATTAAACCAACTTGCTATATGACTATTTATATGTTCACTTCTACCATTCATAGCTGTAATTTCTTCACAAAGACCTAACCCATGTACTCCACTTGGATAAATATGAAGTTCAAATTGAACTTTATTAGATGCTAAAGCATTTGAAAATAATAATGAGTTTTGAACTGGAACTGTTCCATCATCAAATGTATGCCATAAGAATGTTTTTGGAGTTTCAATAGATACTAACTTCTCTAAAGAAAGGTTTTCTCTACTTATTTCAGCTTCTTTTTCCCCTAATAAACTATCAAATGAACCCTTATGAGCAAATTCACCACTTGATATAACTGGATAACATAAGATCATTGCATTAGGTTTAACCTCTTCATTTTTTATATCTAAATATTTTTCAATAATTTCATTATTCCACAATACTCCTAAACTACCTGCTAAATGTCCTCCTGCCGAAAAACCACAAACTATAACTTTTTCAGTATCTACATTCCACTCTTTTTCTTTTTCACGCACATATCTAACTGTTTCTGCTAATTCTAATAATGCAGTAGGATATCTTACTGGTGCTATACTATATCTTATTACTACAGCATTGAAGCCTTGTGCTACAAATTTTAATGCAATTGGCTCTGCTTCTCTATCTGAAGTAAATTCATATCCCCCACCAGGACAAATTATAATTGTTTCCCTTTTTTTATTTATATTTATTTCTTCACTATTTTCAGGTATATATGCACTTATAATAGCTTCACTATTTTTTAATTTTCTACTAATATCCTTTATTCTTAACTTCTCATATATCATTTCTCTTCTCCTTAAAAATATAATTTCTCTATATTATTCTACTAGTAATAATTTACATATACAACATTCTATATTAGTGATAAAATACCTTTATTTATCTACTTACCTCTTCAATAATATAATAAAAAGGAATAGTATAATCACTATTCCTTTTTTATGTATTACCAATAAACAACTATATTTTTCCCTAAATTTTTTGCTTTATATAAAGACTTATCTGCTAGCGCTATATTTTCTTCTAAAGTCATGTTTTTAACATCAAACTTTGCAACCCCAATACTAACAGTTATATTAATGTATTCATCATTATTAATTTCAATACTCAACTGCTCTATTCCTCTTCTAACCCTTTCTAGAGTATCTTTGAAATTATTGTTTCTATTTTTAAGAATAATAATAAACTCTTCCCCTCCATATCTTCCAACAATATCTTCAGGTCCAATTAGATTTCTTATTAAACTTGCACTCTCAACTAAAACTTTATCTCCTATGATATGTCCATAAACATCATTTATCTTTTTAAAATTATCAATATCCATCATAGCAATGTAATAATTTTCACATTCATAATCTGATCTTTCTTTTAACTTATTTATATTTTCTATAATCTTACGTCTATTATAAATACCTGTTAGTGAATCATAATTTGCATTATAATGAACTTTCTTATATAAAGAAGAATTATCTAAAGCTATTGCAATATATGTAGATAATATTTTAAAAGTACTTAAGTCACTTAAATCAAATGCATTTTTTTCATACTTTTGAATACATAAATCACCAACAACTTTATCTTTTATTATCATTGGAACAAACATCAATGATTTTGTAAATTTTTCAGCTCTCCAATTAAATTTTTCTTTAAGATATTTGTCATGATCATCTATATATCTATAATATTGATTTTCTACATCATTAATAAGTATATCTTCTTTACGTTTAATACTATAACTTGCAAATCCACCATCACATATATCAACACTATTAAGGTTAATTATTTCATCTTCTTCTATTACTAATTGATATTGATATGTTTTTGTTTCTTCATTATAAACTATAATTTGAATAATATCATAATTTAAAATATTTTTTATTTCCTCGGCAATAACCTTAAATATATCTTTTTTATTAAGATTTGATATTATATTTTGTCCTACTTTATAAATAAGCTGATTTTGTTCATATAACATTTTATAATTTTTATCTAGCATATTTTTTTTCTGTTCATCTAAAACAGTAAAAATTGCTTTTTCTTGAATTTTCCTTAATTGCTTTTCAATTTCAATCCACTTTTCTAAATAGCAATATGCTTTTTCATATTCTTTTAATCCTTTATAAGCTAAATTATAAATATTATACATAATTTTAATATTAGTTAATTCTCTATCTTCTAATACCTTTGTTTCAATGTTATTTAATCTTTCTATTGCTGATTGATATTTTTCATTAATTACATCTATTTTGCTTAAATAAATTAATGATTCACTATCAAACTCAACATCTTCAATCTCTTGACGTTTTTTGCTAACCTCTAATAACATTTCTTCAGCTTTTTTAGTTAAACCCTTCTTTATGTAAATCTTAGCTTTTTCTAATAGCCAATTTAAACTATAATGAGGATGTTGTAATGCTAATTTTTCAATATGATCAATATAGTATAAGGCGTTGTCTAAATTATTGATACTTTGCTCACAAATTGCTCTATTTAAATATATGGCTACTTTATTTATATCAGTTCCAATCCATGGAAGCTGCTCTATTTGCTCTAAAATTTCAATTGCTTTTTCGTATTCTTCTATTACAATATATACACCTGCTAAATTACCTTTAATGGTAATTAATAATTCAATATTATTAGCTTCTTCAGCTAATTCCATTGCCTTAACTCCCCATTGTATTGCCTCTGCATATTTATGTTGCATACACTTACTACCTATGAATCCAGTAATTACCGATATCATTCCATTTATATTATTATTCTTCGCAAAAATTTCATATGCTTCATTAAATAACTCATCAGCATTTTGATATAAATCTTCTACAACATATATTTTTCCTAATTTATATAAAGTCCATGAATAAACATCTTCAAGATTGTTTTTTTTAGAAAATATAATTAATTCATTTAATACCTCTTTAGCTACTTTATTATTAAAAAAGTTTATCTTATTAATTATAACTTTTACATAACTCTGATCATTTCTTAACCTTTCAAACTCTTCCTTAGATACCCTATTATCAGTAATCATATACGTTAATACTCCCTTACTAGTTATTGATTTCTTGTAAGTTTATAATAATATTTATTTACTCCAATTAGTTATTCATCTTCTAATTATACTATAAATGGATTATTAAAAAAATATTTTACTAATACTAAATTAATTATTTGTATTTCAAACAATACTTAAATAAAAACATTAAATATAAAAAAACAACAATTATTGTATTTAATCAATAGTTGTTGTTTTCATTTGATACTATTTTTTATTAAATTGTAATTTATACACTATACTATTATCATAAAAAAATGTAAACCATAAATAATTTATAAATAAAATGAACCATAAATAATTATGTGTTACAAATCCTTTAAGACCTATTAAAGATAATAGCCCCAAAAATCCTAAATATTTATATTTTTCGTAACTCATGCTATACCCCCTAATATAATTTATTTAAATTATACCATATAATCACGGATATATTTAGCACTTATGAGTTATTTTTTTACAAAATACTTATATTCTGGTCTACCCACATTTCCAAAATTCATTTCTAAATCAACTTTCCCTATACTTTCTAAATAGTCCATATATTTTTTAATAGTTACATTACTAATTTTTATCTCATATGCAATTTCCCTTAATGTCCAAACCTCATTAGATTTTTCATTTAAAAAATCTATTATTCTATCTAATGTTCTTGCATTTAATCCTTTAGGTAACTTAACTTCATTTTCTGATGAATTATTCATTATCAAGCTATCTATATCACTTTGGCTCACTACCTCTTCATTAAGCAATACTTTCTTTCTAGCTTTATATTTATTTATAGCTTCCTTAAATCTCTCAAATTCAAATGGTTTAACTAAATAATCTACTACTCCATATGCAAATGCTCTTTTTATTTCATTTGTACTATTTGCAGCTGTTATCATTATTACATCTGTAAAAAAGTTTTTTTCTCTAATAGCCTTTAAAATATCTATTCCACTTTTTTCTGGTAAAAATACGTCCATTAATATCAAATCAATATCATTTTCTTTTAAACTTTTAATAATATCATTTTCATACATTACCGGACCAAATGTTTTTATATCTGTAATTTGCTCTAAGTATCGCTTATTTATTAAAGCCACCATTGGATCATCTTCAACTATTAATACATTCACTTTTATATACCACCTTTTAAAATTGTTACAACAAATATTTTTTCATCATCAAACTCTTCAATATCTATACTTCCATTATAAATTTCAACTCTATTTTTAACTAAGTATAAGCCTGTTCCTCTATCTTCTCCTTTTGATGATATACCTTCCGTAAACATTATATCTCTTATTTTATTATCAATACTTTTTCCATTATCTCTTACTTGCATTTCTATTACTAAATCATCTTCATATAATGATACCTCAACCTTCTTTTTTATATCACCACATAAAGCACATGCTTCAAATGCATTTTCAATTAAATTTCCTAGTATTGTTACTATATCATTTGAATCTATAATTCCATGTTCTTCTTCTAAAAACGATTCTTCTGTTAATAAAAACTCTATTTTTCTTTCTTTAGCAACTGACTCCCTACTAATTAATAATCCTCTAACATATTTATCTTCAATACTAACAAACTTACTTATTACTTCTTCATGAATCTCTTGTGTTTTTAAAATATATTTTTTTGCATCATCATAAGCCTTTATTTCAAGCAACCCTAAAATTACATATAAACTATTTTTAAATTCATGAACATTTGCTCTTAAATTTTTAATTATTTCATCTACACCAGTTATCTCTTTTGCTATTTTATTAATAGGATTTTTATCAACTAAAGTAATTATTGTTCTAAGACAATTATCACCTAATTTAATATTTTTAATTGTTACAAATATTTTTTTACCTTGAATTATAAATTCCTTCATTTCAAATTCTTCTCTATTATCTATGTAAACATTAAGCTTATCTAGTATGTCTTCTACTTTAAAATTTTCAAACAACTCATAACAACTTTTGTTTATTTCTATAATTTCTTTATTTTTATTTAATGATATTATTCCATCTTTAACACTATCTATAATTATATTTTTCTCTCTATATAAAGTTGCAATTTCAACTGGTTCCATATCCAATATTAATTTTTTTAAGTTATCTGCTAATATTTTTGCACCTATTATTGATAATATTATAGAAAAAAGAAACAATAAGGTATATGTAGTTTTAGTCTTTGAATTAATTACAGTAATATCTTTTTCATATTTACCTACCATAATAAACCCAACTTGTTTATTATTATAAAATATTGGTTCGAACCACCTCAATGTTGTTCCCATTGAACCTTCCATTATTGAATAATAACTTATTCCTTTTTGAAGAACATCTTTATTATCTTCATTTACATATATTTCTCCTATTTGTGATTCATCTAAATGTGAATATTTCTCACCTGTCATATCCCCAACAACTATAATATCAACATCATTAAAACTTTCTATAAATTCTTTTGTATATTCTTGAATACTTTTATCACTTTCTCTTTTGTAAAGCTTTTCTCTAACTAAATCACTTTGACTTATAACATTCCCTACATTCTTCAAGGTTACTTTTATACTATCCTCTGTATCTGATATCTTTGCTGTTATAAAAATAATATAAGATAACAGTAATGGAATAAATGTGATTGTAACAGCCCAAAGAATTATTTTATTTTTAAACTTCATCTTCATATTATATCACCAATATTGTTTTTTTCTTTATAAAGTATTTTAATACATAAAAATGGGGTGTTTATTAAACACCCCTATATAATATTAAATTTAATATTAACTATGCTATACTGTTCTTGCAAGTTCCTTCATTTAAGAAATCTCTTAAATTTTCATAAGAAAACTCTATCATGTTTATTAATGCTTCATCTGTGTAAGATCCTATATGAGGAGTTACTAATACTCTTGGATAAAGATCTACTAATCTTTGATGTAAATCATTTTCCAATTCTTTTTCTCTTAAATCTTTAAAGAATGTTACAGATTCCCCTTCTAAAACATCAGTACCAAATCCACCTAATTTACCACTTTCGATACCTCTTATTATAGCTTCAATATCTTGAACTTCACCTCTAGCAGTATTAACTAATATAGCTCCATCTTTCATTTTTGATATAAATTCATCGTTTATCATATGATAATTTACATCTTTTATATATGGCATATGTACTGATATTATATCTGCTTGTGCTAATACTTCATCTAATTCCATAAATTCAACTATTTCTTTAGCTGCATCACTTTGGAATACATCATAAGCTATTACTCTAGCCCCTAGTCCTTTGAATAACTTAGCTGTAGTTAATCCAATTTTACCTGCACCTAAAACTGCAACTGTACAATTTCTTACTTCTTTGCTGAACATAAATGGGTCAACAACAAAATTCTTTTCTCTTGTTCTATTTACAGTATAAGCAGTGTGTCTTAATAACATCATTGATAAAGAAAGTGCTAATTCACCTATTGCATTTGGAGAATATCCTGGAACTCTAGCACATTTTAAATCTAAATCTTTAACTGCTTGTAAATCAACGTGATCAAATCCAACTGTTCTAGTTAAAAGATATTTTAATCCATTAGCTTTTAATAGTTCTAAGTTTTGTCTATCAGCTTTACAGTTTCCTCTAACCATTACTGCTTCTGCTCCAATTGCTTCTTTTACATTTTCGTGATTAAGACCTAAAGTTACTAACTTAATATCATATCCAAATTTTTTATTTATTTCTTCAAAATATTTAACTTCTGTTTCTCTAACACCATAACAAACTAATTTTATCATAATTTTTATCTCCTCTAAATAACACTAAATAATATGATTAAGAACAATAACCACTCTATTTTTAGAATGGCTTGTCCTAATCTTTTGCTGTATTTATATTTTCTATTGATTATTCTATGCAAATAATCCTATGTTTCTTATTACTTCTAATATAACTATAAGTATTGGCATTGCTGCTACTGCTACAACTGTTGATAATAAAGAACAGTTTGATGTAAATAATGATTCTCTATCATAACTAATTGCATATGCTGCTGCAACTGTTGCTGTTGGTGCAGCCATCATTATTACTGTTGTTGCCATTCCTTCAAAAGAAACTGGTAATATTCCTAATTTACTAACAGCTAATAATAAAACAAAGTTTATAGCTGGAACACATAATACTTTAATTAAGCTATATCCCCAAGCATCTTTTTGTGATACTGCTTTTTTAAATGGAACTTCCGCTAATGTTGCACCAATTGAAATCCAAGCAAGTGGTGAAGCTAAACTACTTAAATAAGTAAGTGGTTTATAGAACCAAGGTAATGTTTGGTCAATTCTTAAAAATGCATAGTTAGTAGTACCATCTGCTGTAGCTACTGCTATTTGAGGTAATTTTTCTTGGAATAACCATATAAATAATCCTAAGAATGTGGCTATTATTATTGGATTTAAGAAAATTTCTTTCATATTCTTTTTAAAATTATCTTTATCCATTTTTGTGCCTGACATTTTTACAAAGGCATATGAATATAAAAATACTCTATATGCAATGTTAAATATGTTTGAGTACATAGTACCTACTGCACCATATACTGCAGTAACTATCGGTGTACCAAAGAATGTAGTTGAACCAAATATAGTAAGTACTCTATAAACATCTTGTTTATCGCCTTTTACTTTTGCATACATTATTTTAGTTATTGGTATTAATACAATATAAATTGCAAATCCCCAAACTAATATACTCATACCTTGTTTTAACTGCTCTCCGTTTATATCTTTCATAAATGATGTAAATGCTAATGCAGGTAATGAAATTGTAAGAACAAGCTTTGTTAACATTTTAGAAGCATTTGAATTTAAAATTTCCTTTTTTCTTAAATAAAATCCTAAAAGAATTATTGCTACTGATGAAAATATAGCTCCTAAAATCGCATTGTCTGTTAATGTGTTTTTAATTATTTCTAACATATAACTTTTCTCCTTGTATATTTTTTAACATTCATTTTTATGTTTAATCTCTTTCACAAGAATTATTGTACAAGCTTCGACTTTTTCCTACAATTTATTTAACTTTTTAAATAATTATTTAAGTTATTTAAGTTATAAATTTAACAATTAATTTATTTAAACATTAAAAAGTCCAGTTAATTATACATTTTTGTATAAATTAACTAGACTTTCACCTATAACTACTTACTTTATTTAATTTATTTAGCTTCAAATACTACAAAATAATTTTTATCAGTAATATCTTCATTAGTAAATGTATCTATTTTCAATGTGGCTTCATCATAAATATATTCTCTTATAGGATCTTCTAAATATGCTAGCTCTTGCAATCCAATCTCGTCTTTTGAATATAGATATAAATTATATTCTTTATTATTTTGAATATAATTAAACTGTTCTAATAAAGATAATACTACTTTGCCAATACTTTCATTGCTATCTATTAAAATAGTACTTCTTTGTTTCTCAATACTTGATTTGTTAAATATTTCTTTGTTTTTAAGAATTAAACTTAATAATTTTAAATCTATTTTATTTTCTTTTTTTAATTCAGCTACAATTAATACATTATTTAATTTATTAAATTCATCTCTTGTATATTTATCTGATAAATTTACATCACCAATTGCAACTATAATATTATATTTACTTTTTATTTTTTTTATAATTTCTATATTTTTACCTTCAAAACTTTTTGCTACTATTAAAATTATATCTGAATTATTTTTCAAATTATAATTTTCAATATTTACATCCTTTTCTAGTAAATAAGAAATTTCAACTATATCTTGTTCGACTTTATAATATTTACTATTATTATCTACTATTTCGAATCCTAATGAAGAATTCTTAAAACTAATACTTTTTTCATCTTCTAGACTAATTATCTTAATTTTCATTACTAATACCCCAATTTTGATTTATATGTTAATTATATCACAAATAGGTATATCATTAGTAAATTTTTAATAAAGTAGTAGTTTACTTATTTTCACCTGGATCTGGTTCTTCAAATGCTGGTGCTTTTGGATCTTTTAAATCACCAAAATACTGACCTGGTGTAGATAAATTTAGATAAATCTTAGCATCTTTTGTATCTCCCCAATCCTTTAATGAACCTGTTCCAAGCATTTTATTAAATGCTTCTCTAAACATTGTGTTATGTGCTTCTTCACGTTGTAATAAATATTGAATAGTTTCTCTAACATACTTATCTTTTATTTGTCTATAAAGATTTTCATAAGTTGTTTTAGTTCTTTGCTCATTACCTATATTAGTCAATAAATCTGCTGCTAAGTCACCTGTTTCATTTACATATGCAGCTGTCCACAAATATCCTGAAGAATTAGCAAGCATTGGTGTTAATCTTGAAGTAGTAGTTGCTTCAACTGCTCCAACTTGTGCTGGTGGTGCTGTTACATCTTTACCATTTAATAAATTAATAGTTTCTGCTACCATTTCTGCATGACCAAATTCTTCAGCAGCAATATCTAAAAATAAATCCTTTATTTCTTTATTATCAACTCTAAAGCTTTGAATAAAATAAGTTAATGCTGCTGTTAACTCTCCATTAGCTCCACCTAATTGCTCCTACATTAAATTAGCATATGTTTAATTAGGCTTCTCAACCTTTACTTCACGTATTAAATGTTTCTCATGCTTAAACATATTCTCTCCTTCTTTCACTAATATTAAACTTATTTTAAATGTTCTTTATTAGTTTTTCTTAGTTCATTAATCTTATGCTAATTTATTAATTTTTTTATTCAAATACCTTAGGTATCATTTAATTAATTTATATTTTGTTATGTATACTCTTATTTCAATAAACTTTAATTTAAATCTATTTTTTCAATTCTTATATCATCTAAATTTACTTCAACTATTGCCATAGATAAAGGTAGTGAAAATCTTTTTCTTCCACATGAACCCGGATTTAGATATATAATATTATCAATCTTTTCATTGCTAAACTTATGTGAATGACCATAAATAACTAAATCTACTTCCCTTAAATCTTTTGGAATATCTGCTTTATCATGAACAAGATAAATTAATATTTCATCCATTTCTATTTCTCTATATTCTGGAAGAGTAAGACCCCACTCATCGTCATCATTATTTCCTCTTACAACAAAAGTTTTTGTTATACTCTCTAATTTATCGATTATATCCTTATTCCCTATATCTCCTGCATGAATTATGTAATCACATTCTTGAAGACGTTCAACTACTTCTTCTCTTAATACTCCATGTGTATCTGAAATAACTCCTAATTTCATATAACTTCTCCTCTCTATAATTAATTATTTATAATCTTATCTATTATTGCTCCAATTACAATTCCTACTGTATAACAAATTAAATCACTCCATAGGAATCCAAATCCTAATATTAGCCCACCTAAAGTTGTAGCTCTTATTGAATCAATCCAAGGTGCATGATAAAGCTGACTTATTTCTATTCCATAGGAAAATATTATTGATATTACTAAAATGAATATAGTAGATTTTTTGTTAAATAAAAAAGAAAATAAGAAAAATACCATAAGTGCCCATAAAGCATCTCCTGAATAAGATGATATTATTTGTGGTAATCCCTGAACCTTTCTTGATAACAAACCTAGTATTATTGTAATTATCGTTAAAATTAAATATAAAATTCTATTTCTTCTCATAATCTTTCCTCTCTTATACCAATATTATACTAAAATAAATAAGAGCTTAATAGAAATTTCTACCAAACTCTCACTTATTTAATCTATTTTATTAATTTTAAAATCATTTAGTATCTTTTCAACTACTTCAACATCTGCTGGTACCCATTTTTGTGTTGATAGTTCTTCTAAGGAAACCCATTTAGCATCATTATGGGCATTTAACACTAACTCTCCACCACATATTTCACAAATAAAACAATGCATTGTTAAGTGAAAGTTTGGATAATCGTACTCTACTGTTGTTAGATATTCTAAATTATTTATATCTAGTTCAAGTTCTTCTTTTACTTCTCGAATTAATGCCTCTTCTCTACTTTCTCCTAATTCTATTTTTCCACCTGGAAATTCCCACATATCTGCAAATTCTCCATAGCTTCTTCTTGTAATGAATATTTTATCTTGTTTTTTTATTATTGCTGCAACTACTTCTATTGTCTTCATATGTTTTTCTCCTAAATAATTATTGTCTTGTTTGCCTTATTAATCATACTTGGTGGAATTTCTTCATTAAGTTCCCATATAAAACTAATAGGTTTATTTCCACTATGACTTCTATACTCACAAGTTCCTAAATAAGTAAATGGTGATGTAAGTCCATCTCTAGTTTTATATTCTCTAACAAAAAGAGCAATCTTATTTCCTGTTTTTAAATGATTAATATATCTTTTCCCCGTTGCACTTTCTGTTGAAGTTTTACTTTGAGTTTGCCAGTGAAATAACCTTTCATTGATTGCATAATCTTCATATAAAGTTGATGGTGAAAAATCCTTATCACTTTTATTTAATGTAATAAAAAATATATCAATTCCTTTATCCTCAAAGTACTTAACTCCTTCCCTAAAGGCTGGTTTCTTTTCTTCATTATAATATCCAAAGGCAGCCATAATAACATCTGTTGAATAATCACAATGTAAATCTAAAGGGCAATCAAATCCTAAGTTTACTTTCTTATCTACAAAGTTAAGATGATCAAAGTTATATTTTAATATTTCACAAGCTTCATTCATCATTACTTTATTATTTAATAGCTTATTAATACCTTCTTTTATTGAAGTTAATCCTATCTTTTCTGGTGCATCATTATAGAATATATAATACATCATATTTAGCATTAAAGACTCTTCATTTGTAAATTCTACATTAGAAATATCATCATTATTTTTTATTAATCCTATAACAAATTCAATAAACCTTCTTGAATTTACAAACAACAAGTTGTATAACTTTTTAGTTATTTCTACTTCATTTTCTTCTGTAAAATCATCTCTTTGCTCTGCTATTACACACATTCTTGAAAAACTTCTATCTTTAGTTTTACCATAGAAATCTACTAATGATAAGTTATGATATTTTAAGAAATTTTCTAATGTTAACTCTAAATCTGTATCATTTTTAAAACTTCTTAACTTACTTAACAAATTTGCTTTTGTATTACTAGCTGATTTAATATTTCTTAATATATATTCCTTTGCTTCCTTTTCTAGTTGAATATAACATCCTTTTGGTAGTGTTAAAAATCCATTTTCAATATAATCTTTTACAGGCTTATTTGTTTTTCCTATTAACGCCCTAAACTTATCCTCAAAATTATAGTTTTTATGTGATTGACCTACAAAATCAAGAACCGTTAAGCATTCTTTTTTATCATGTAATCTTAATCCTCTTCCTAATTGCTGCAAGAACACTGTTAAACTTTCAGTTGGTCTTAAAAATAATATTGTATTAATCTCAGGAATGTCCACACCCTCATTATAAATATCAACTACAAAAATAAACTTTATTTCTCCTTTAACAAGCCTTTCTTTAGCATTATCTCTTTCTTCCTTTTTACTTTCAGAAGTTAATGCTATTGATTCTATTCCTGCCTCATTAAATTTGTTTGCCATAAATTTAGCATGCTCTTTACTAACACAAAATCCTAAACCTACTACTTCATCTATATCAGTAACATATTTATTTAAAGCAACTAAAATATCACTAACTCTTTTATCATTACCAGTATAAACATTATTTAAGTCACTTATGCTATATCCTCTTCTTTGCCATTTTAGCTTTGATAAGTCAACTGTATCTGATACTGCAAAGTATTGGAATGGACTTAATAACTTTCTATCTATAGCTTCTGGTAATCTTATTTCTCCTGATATTCTATCTTCAAAAAATTTAAATATATCTTGATTATCATTTCTTTCTGGTGTTGCTGTTAATCCTAATAATACCTTAGGCTTATAATAACTTAATAACCTTTGATAAGATGGTGCCGCAGCATGGTGGAATTCATCTATTATTATGAAGTCATAATAATCTTCTGATGTTATTTCACATAAATCTTTACTATTTAAACTTTGAATAGAAACAAATAAATGATCTAAGCTTTCTGGTTTTCTTCCACCAACCATTAATTCTCCAAAGTTATTATTTTTTAATATCGCTCTAAATGTTGATCTAGCTTGCTTTAATATTTCTTCTCTATGAACCACAAATAAAAGTCTATTGGCTTTTCCCCTATTTTCTATACAAAAATCTCTATAATCAAATGCTGAAATAACTGTTTTACCTACACCAGTAGCTGCAACTACTAAATTTCTATATTTATTATGTATCTTTCTTTCAACTTTAAGAGTTTCTAATATTTCCTTTTGATATGCATAAGGTCTAATATCAAATCCAAATGACGTATCTTCATCATTATAATTTTTCTCTAATTTTAAAGAAATTCTTAATTGCTTTTTATCTTCTTCTGTTCCAGTATAAGATACAAATTCTGAATCATTCCAATAACTTTCAAAAGTAGCTTCAAACTTTTTAATAATATCAAATGAATCTTGCTCTGTAACCTTTAAGTTCCATTCTAACCCTGAAGTTAATGCTGCATTTGATAAATTTGATGATCCTATGTATGCAGTAGTAAATCCTGTATCTCTTTTAAACATATAAGCCTTTGCATGAAGTCTTGTCCTTTTTGTATCATATGAAATCTTTATTTCAGTGTTAGGCAACTTACTTAATTCTTGTATAGCCTTTTCATCCGTTGCTCCCATGTAAGATGTTGTAATTATTCTTAACTTTTTATTCTGCTCTCTAGTTGCTTCTGTAAGACTGTCCATTATACATCTAATACCACTCCATTTTACGAATGAAACTAGCAAATCAATTGAATCACATGATAGTATTTCCTTATTTAATTCACCTAACATATTGGGTTCTTGACCTGAACCTGTAAATAGCGAACTTTGTGATAATGGAGTTATTGGTCTTATTGCTGCTTTGTTATTAATTGCTCTTTTATTATTTATTTTTGAGTATAGAGCATTAAGCATTTCTCCATTTTTATCTATTTCATATTTTTTAATATCTTCTTCATTTGACACTTGGCTTAATATGTTAATTATGTCATTACAGGCTTGTATTTGTTTTATTAATTTTTCGCTATCTTCTTTTTCTTTGTCTCTAATGTAGTTAAGGGATTTTCTTATTACTTGTGATATGTATTGTGAAAGTATTGCTTTAGCTTCTTCTTTATCTATTTTATCTTTATCTATAATGAAGTTTTCTTGTTCTATGTTTTCTAATTGTTGTAGTATTTCTTTGTTTATTACTTGCTCATAGAGTCCTTCTTTCAATATTGCTCCCTCCAATATAATGAAAATTAGTTTATTATTTAATTTTAGCATATTTGAATATAATAAAAAGCTACAGTTTTATGTAGCTTTTTATTTATTTGATAAAATCGAAGCTTCACCTTTGCAGTACACTACATTTTATCAACCATTATTATCTTATCACTCCTTTGAGAGCAAAAATCGTTGTTCTTCCCCTTAGCTCTAGTCTACCAGCATAATTTACCACACGATGGTATGGATATTTCCCATAAAATTATGCATGGATTTTAATCTACCGTCTTTGTAAGGTATCTTCTATTAATTACTTATACAACTTTAGTAAAGTTAACATTTACTTATGATACGGTTCTCCGTATCAGTATTAAGTGAGGTTTATTTTTTTAATAATTTTCAAAATTCTTTCAATCATATATTAATGCTAATCTTCTTAAACTCGTCTCTACAGTTATCTCTCCATTATCCTTTATTTGCTTTATTTCATCTAGTAGATACTCTTTAATTTTTTTCAAAACCTATAGTATCAAAATTATAAGCTACTAACGAATATTCTTTATATTTAGTAAAGTTTTCATTTTTTATTTCCTCTAGACTACTATATTATGATTTATACTGTAAAGCTTCAATCTGTGTAATTAAATTAGCTTGCTTTTTCAATCTTTCTCTTAACTTAGTTTTTTCTTTTATTAGCTCTATTAATTCTAGTTCTGTTACATCAAGACTTCTTGGAATGTATGTTTCATCACCTCTTCTAGTGGCCTTGTAGACACAGAACCTTACTTCATCTCTCTTTAGCTCCTTGATATAAATTTTCTCTATTGAGTATTTTAATTACATTGGTATATTCTGGTATTAAACCTGTAATTTATCTTGTTTCATTATTTCGATATCTACGATATTTTCTGCTATAACTACATATCCACCTAAATCTTGCTCTACATCCCTAATACCATAATTTTTCTCTAGTATATTAACAGTATCATGTATACTTTTAATAACTTCAATTTTATACTTTTTTAATTGCTTTAATTGTTCTTTTAAATAAATTTTCCCATTTTAAACTCCTCTTCTCAAAAAAGTGTGCTACACATTGGAAAATATGTAAAAACTCTTATTTTATATATAATATATATTTATAATTAGCTTTAATTCAGATAAAACTATAATTCTATTTTCCAACATACTTCCTTATACTAAATGATTATAATTTTAACAACTCTATACATATCTTTTGTTTTATTTACTAAATATAGTGTTATCGTTATAAATTATCTTTATCGTATATTTAATAGATTTTTTATTTCTACTCACCATTAAAGAATCTTTTTAGAATCACAAATCTAACATGTATTATTCAAAATATAATAAAATACAACGGAAAAATCTTTGCATTTCAAGACTTTACCATTGTATTTCACCTTGTTTATTATTTTTAATTTTAATTTTTATACTAAATTTGTAGATATATTTTAACTCTTTCTCCTTGAATATCTCTCTAAATAGTTATACTTTTATTTTTTTTAGATAAAACTAATGTTAATATAAATGTAACCACAAAAGCTATTCCAAGCGAGATAAAGAAGTTTACTATATTTTGAGGTCTTATTGTTACAAAACCTATAATCCCTGTTGGCCCTGGAGATACATTTAATACATTTGTAAATACCGAATATGCAGAACCCAAAGCACTACCTATCATAGCAGAATAGAAGGGTGTTTTTAACTTTAAATTAACACCAAACATAGCTGGTTCAGTAATCCCTAATAATGCTGATATACCTGATGTTAATGCTATGCTTCTTAATTTTTTATTTTTTGATGTAATAATTGATGCTAATGACGCTGCACCTTGTGCTACATTGTTACAAGATGCAATTGCTAAGAAAAATGAACCTCCAGTTACTGCTATATTAGCGAATAATTGCATTTCTACTGGAAGTATACTATGATGCATTCCAGTCATTGTAAGAGGTGCATATATAAATCCTAATACTGCTCCTCCAAGGAATCCCAAAGTATTATAAAGCCACATAAGAGCATTTGTTATGATTTCACCAGCGCCTCGCATTATTGGTCCTACTACCATAAATGTTGCAAGTCCTGTAATAAATACTGTAAATAACGGAGTTAATAAGTTATCTAAGAATTCTGGAATTACCTTTCTTAAAAGCTTTTCAATCTTAGCTAAAATATACGAAGATGCAATTACAGGTAATACTGTACCTTGATAACCTACACTTTCTATACTTAATCCAAATATATTCCAAGTTGGAATTGTTCCATCAACAACTGCAGCCCCATAACTATATCCATTTAATAAATCTGGATGAACCATTATCATTCCAATAACTGCTCCTAAATACGGATTTCCTCCAAATAACTTAGTAGCTGAAAATGCTATTAATATTGGTAAAAATACATATGCTGCATTTGCAAAAGTATTTATTAGCCTAGCTAAATCTGCAATTTGAGGATATGCTTCTACTATAGATTTACCTTGAATAAACAAATCTTGCGATGTTAGCACATTATTTATTCCCATTAATAAACCACTAGCAATTAATGCTGGTAATATTGGAACGAATAAATTAGATAATGTCTTAACTAATGCTTGAAGAGGATTCAATTTCTCATCTGCTTTCTTTTTAATCTCCTCTTTGCTAGATTCTGTTATTCCTGCTAAAGCAATTATTTCTTTATATACTTCATCAACAGTTCCACTACCAATTATTATCTGAAATTGACCTGAATTTGAAAAATAACCTTTTACTATTTCAACATCTGATAACCTATCTAAATCAACTATACTTTCATCTTTTAAAACTAATCTTAATCTGGTTGCACAGTGAGCTGCACTTATAATATTATCCTTTCCACCAATTATGTCTAAAATTTCTTTTGAGCTAGTTTTTATTTTTTGCTCTGTAGCCATATTTTTCTCTCCACCTTTCTTAAAAATCGTTTTCATTAATTATATAAATTTATTTTATAGATTGGCTTTGATAATAAATCTTTAATTGATGTATTATCAATAGCCGCTCCAAAATTATTTTTTAAACTTATAAACTATTGTTTCATATGGTCTTAAACTTATAACATTGCTAAACTTTGCACTATCAGTATAATTTGTTAATAAAGTTTCATAGGAATACTCACTATATTCATTTGGTAATTCAATTTCTATATTATTACTATAGAAATTGCATATTACTAAAAGTTCTATATTTTTATACTTCCTTATATATGCAAATACCTCTTTATGATTATCTAAAATCAATTCAAAAGTCCCATATTTAATTACATCATTCTCTCTTCTTAGTTTTATTAGTTTCTTATAATAATTTAATATTGAATTTTCATCATTAATTGAATCTTCTACATTTATATAACGATAATTATCATTTATATGTAACCATGCTTTTCCTTCTGTAAAACCTGCATTTTTTTCTTTGCTCCATTGCATTGGAGTTCTTCCATTATCTCTACTCTTTGCATAAATAGAATTCATAACATCTTGCTCGCTATATCCTAAAGCTCTTCGCGCTTTATAAACATTTAAAGTTTCTATATCATTGTAATCTTTTATAGAATTAAGTCTTATATTAGTCATTCCTATTTCTTCACCTTGATAAATGTAAGGCGTCCCCTTTTGCATATGCAACATAGTAGCTAACATTTTTGCACTTTCAACTCTAAATTCTTTATCATTTCCCCACCTTGAAACCATTCTTGGAAGATCATGATTATTTCCAAATAAACTATTCCAACCTTCTTCGTATAATTCTACTTGCCATTTCTTAAAAGTTTCTTTAAACTTTATGAAATCTAAAGGTGCTAAATCCCATCTACTTTTACCTTCTTGTTTATCTAATGAAATAACTTCAAACTGGAATACCATACTTAATTCTTTTCTATTTGGTGAACTATATAACTTAGCTATTTCTGGTGTTGCTCCCCATGTTTCTCCAACAGTTAATGAGTCATATCCTCCAAAAGTTCTTTTATTCATCTCTTGTAAATATTCATGTAACTTAGGTCCATTTTTAGTTATTAGTTTATCTACATCTTTACCTATTAAATCTATAACATCTAATCTAAATCCACCTACTCCAAGTTCTAACCAAAAATTAATCATTTCATATATTTTTTCTCTTACTAAGGGATTTTCCCAATTTAAGTCTGGTTGTCTCTTATCATGTAAATGGAAATAATATTGACCCGATGCCTCATCATAAGTCCATGCTGGTCCTCCAAAATTTGATTGAAGTTCATTTGGAACACCCCCATCTACTGGGTCTCTCCAAATATAAAAATCTCTATAAGGATTATCCTTTCCTTTTATTGCCTCAATGAACCACTTATGTTTATCAGATGTATGATTAACAACTAAATCCATAAGAATTTTAATATTAAATTCTTTAGCCTTATTAATTAATTCCTTCATATCATCCATTGTTCCAAATTCATCCATTATGTCATAGTAATCGCTTATGTCATAACCATTATCTACATTAGGAGATTTATATACTGGACTAAGCCAAATTACATCTATACCTAAATCTCTTAAATAACCTAACTTTGATATTATTCCTCTCAAATCTCCAATTCCATCATTATTACTATCCATATAACTACGTGGATAAATTTGATATACTATTGAGTCATGCCACCACTTGCGCTCCATAAAATCACCTACCTATTTATAACGTTTTCTTTTATGCTAAAAATATATATTGATTTTCATTTATATCAATCTATAATTGTATTATACATACTATTTTTTTTTTAAACTTGCTCTATTTTATCCTAAAATAACATTATTTTGACTTTTTTAAGGAGGTTTATTTTTATGGCAAATATAAACTTAAAAGAAAAATCCAATCATGGAACTGCTATGTTTCCTTTTCACATATACAGTCACTTAGATTCAATAGGAAATTATTCTGTCCCTTTTCACTGGCACAATGAAATTGAAATTATATATATAGAAAAGGGTGAATTAAAAATTGATATTGATATGGTTACTATAATTGCAAAACCTGGAGATTATTTCTTTATAAATTCAGAACAATTACATCTTATTAATTCAGTAGATAATAAAGCATCTTTACATCATGCTATTGTTTTTTCACCCCAAATATTAAGTAGTTCATATTTCGACTATTGTGAAATAAATTATATTATACCTATATTAAATAATATAATTAGTTTTCCAACATCACTTCCGAAAAACAGTAAAGTTAAAAAAAAAATACTTAAAGAGATTTTAGATATGATAAATATATATAAAACTTCTAATAATGGATGGCAGTTAAATATCAAATCATCTTTATACAAGATAATTTCACTATTAATTTCTGAAGATATGTTATTAAATAAGAAAAATATTAAATCTATAAAAAAAGATTATAAGATAGATTTAATAAAAAAAATACTTAACTATATTCATGAAAATTACAATGATAAAATATATATTGAAGATTTAGCTTTAGAAGCAAATATGAATGTTCAATATTTTTGTAGGTTTTTTAAAAGTGTAATTGGAAAAACACCTGTAGAATATATTAATAGTTATAGAATCGAAAAAGCTACAGAACTTCTGCAAACTGAAACACTCTCAATTTCTAATATTGCATTAAGTGTTGGAATAGATAACTTTAGTTATTTTGTAAAGCAATTCAAAAAGTATAAAAACTGTACACCTTCCCAATACAGAAAATCTTTATAACAATAATATATTTATACTACAAATTAAAAAATCCACTAAAACATTTCTTATATTTTAGTGGATTTTATTGTTGATGCGAATCATAAATAAGCTCTCACCTATATTAATAATCCAATTTCAGTAAAAACCCCACTTATTTATGATACGGTTCATTATTACCAATTCTAAATCATTATATAATACACTGAAATTATTTTCATTGGTTTAATGGTGTAGTCAATGCGTTCCTTACCCCTATCCCTTATTTCATTATACATTCTCAAAATATTTTCTATCCAAACTTATAATTTAATTATATCTATTATATCCTGTCCATATTTTTCAATTTTAACTGGTCCAAAACCTCTAATAGCAATAAGTTCTTCCTCATTTTTAGGTTTCATCTTAATTATTTCTTCCATCATTTCATTATTATAAACAAAATACGGTTTCACTTTTTCTTCCTTTGCTTTATTTAACCTATACTGCTTTAATTCATCAACCAATTCTTCATATGATTTTTCTTTTTTAACTCCCACTTCTATTTTAGCTTCTACTACTTTCTCAATAACACTTTCCACAATCTCCTCTTTAACACTTTCCTTAAATGTTTCTTCAACACCTTGTTTAATAAAATCCTCTTCTGTTAAAGAATACTTTTTATTATAATCAAATGTTATTGATTTATTATTTTTAATGAAAAATTCACCTATATTCTTCATTATATCCTCAAATATATTATAATCCTTCTTATAATAATTAATTTTATTACTTATTACATCAGTCAATTGATCATATCTAAAGATTTCATACTTAATTTTACTTGGAGCCTTCGATTTATTAACTATACTCTTTGGATTAGCTATAACTACACCAGATATAACAGGTAAATTCTTAATAATGCCATTTTTAATAAGCATATTCTTCACTATTCTTACATGCCTACCATTTTGCGCTATAGGACTATAAATTCCTTCTTTCTTAATAACTTCTCCATTTCTATTTTTTATGTATCTAATAAAGTCTCCTGATTGATTTACGTATATATCACCATTAAGCTTTTTAGTTTCTAAAATCATAATAAACTGTGCTGTTATTAGTATAAAATCTAATTGCGCAACATAATCTCCATCTTGTATCCTTATATCATGTAGACATATCATAGGAATAAAGGAATTCTTAATCTCAAAATATACATTCCTTTCTCCCTGAATTCCTGCTTTTAAAAATGTTATATCCCTTTCTATATATTCTTTTTTATTTGATTTAACTTTATCCCTTAACTCTATTAAATCAAGTAATTGTCTATTTTCTTCTTTAAATTCTTTATAAAATATAGGAGATTTAATTTCCCTTATTCCTAGTAAATTTTTAAATATCGCCATACCTAACTCCTAATAATCCCACTGATTTTTCTTCATATCAACATGATTCTCATCCTTAAAAGATACACCTTCTCCTAATAGTAAAAATCGTTGTTCCTTCCACCCCGGGGCTAGTCTGCCAGCATAATTTACCACACGATGGCATGGATATTTCCCATAAAATTCTGCCTGGCTAAGAACCTTCCCAACAAGACGTGCATTTTTGTCTCTGCCAATAAGTTTAGCAATTTGTCCATATGTAGCTACTTTCCCTTCAGGGATTTCTTCTACAACAGAAAGTATTTCATAAATTAATTGTTCATTAATAACCTTTTTCATATATTCACCTATGATACAACTCCTTACTTTAAGATATTATTATATTTTGCACTGTTTTTTAATAATTACTTCTTCTATCATTTCATTATTATAAATAAAGCATCACTCCACCATGTTCACTTACTGGTAACTCTTTTACCATGTTATATTCTCTAAGTATATCCTATTCCATTGTAAAGACTTTGAAGTATGTTTTAATCCTATAAAAATAGATAATATTAATAACTAATTTAATTTTTATAATGTAAAATAAAAGAGCAACTACTTTGTGATATGCTCCCTCTATAGTTACAGTTTTATTATTTAAACTGTCTACTATAAAGAGATCATATCAACTTGGTTGCTCTTTTTATTGTATTAAATTTACTTATAACATTATCTATTAATTCTTAATTAAAATAAACATCCTTTAATAAAAGCAATTATAAAATTATTTCCATACATCTCTTAATTTCCATACTTCTATGCATTTAATTTTTGCTCCATTACCATTTGAGTAAATTTCAAGTTCATCAAATTTATTCTTAGGATAAATTCTACTTGTCATTGTAGCCTCTCCATTATTAACAAATACTTCAACTGATGATCTATCTATAAATATTCTTAATGAAAATTCTTCTTGCTTATTTAAAATAGCCTTTCTAGCCCCATCCTTATTTTTACCACATTTAGAGCATTCAAGAATTAACTCTGAAATATCTTTATTATAATTTAAACTTAATTCTTCTTCCTCACTTCCTTTTATCTTAACTCCAACTTTATCTGCATCAAATTCAGATAAATCAAATGTAATGTTAAGTTCCATCATTCTTTCATTTGTTTTTAATTCATAACTCTTATTTTCATATACATCTATATTTTCTTCTTGTAAAATACACTCTTCTCTTAGTGTTTTTAATTCCTCAACTGGATTCATCATTATCTTATTATCAGAGCTTAATGTTAATTCACGTGGAAGGGTTAATGCTCCACACCATCCATCTTTTTTAGTAGGCATATCAGATTCCCACATATCCATCCATCCTATTGCAATTCTGCGTCCTTTATCATCTAAAAATGTTTGAACAGCATAAAAATCATGTCCATTATCAAATTCATTAAATGTTCCATGTTCAAATTTATTATTAGAATAATCATAATCTCCAACTATATATCCAGTTTGAAATAAATTAGGATATTTGCCATCTTTCTTTTCAATTCCTTGTGGTGAAAAACTCAATACATACTTATCTCCCAGCTTAAAGAAATCAGGACACTCCCACATATACCCTAGCTCACCTTTGCTTGTTGCAAGTGTTCCAACATAATCCCATTTATATAAATCTGAAGAAGTATATAATATTACTCTTCCTATATTATCCTTTGTAGAATTTCCAACAACCATGTACCACTTGTCCTCATGTTTCCAAACTTTAGGATCCCTAAAGTGATGTATACTATCTACAGGTGGTTTAGCTATAACAGGATTGTTTTCATATTTTTCAAAAGTAATTCCACCATCTTTACTTACTGCAATATTTTGATTTTCGAAAAATATATCTTTTTCTTTATCTATATAATTATGTCCTGTATAAATTAAAACAAGATTTCCATCATCCTCTACTGCACTTCCTGAAAAACACCCTCCCTTATCAAATTCATCTCCTGGTGCTAATGCAACAGGGCAATGTTCCCAATTTACTAAATCCTTACTTTTAACATGTCCCCAATGCATAGGCCCCCAGTTTTCATCATAAGGATGATGTTGATAAAACGCATGATATTCTCCTTTATATTGAATAAGTCCATTAGGATCATTAATCCAATTAGCTGGTGCCATAATATGATATCCAAGTCTATATTCCTTATTTACATTTTCTTTTTCCTTTTTTAAAACTTCTTCTGCTTTTAAAATTCTTTTATCTAACATTATTATTTTCCCTCCACTTTATAAACTATTTACGTTTCCTACTTTTGTCGTATCTAGATTTTCTTTTTTTGTACTAGCTAAAGTAAACATTGATATTATTGTAAATACTAAAACTATACATCCCATTATAATATAAGTACTGCTGAAACCTACAGTATCATAAAATCTACCTATTACTGGTGATAATACTGTTGCACCTACTTGAGAAGCAAACTGATAACCAACTAAATATAGTATTGAAGATAAACGAGTATCAAAATTAGCTGCTAAATATTTAAATACTGCAATGAGCATTATTGGTAATTCAACTGAATGTAGTAATTTCATGCATGATATTAATATTGGCTCTGTTGCTAATCCTGAACCTATAATTCTAAAGCTCATTAACAATCCTGCAAGAATTAATCCCTTTTTAGCACCAATTTTATTTACTATAAATGGTGCCATGAACATCATTCCTGCTTCTAAAAATACTTGCAATGAATTCAAGTAACCAAATATCTGATTACCTATTTCTTTTGAACTAAACATAGATGAATAATATAACGGAAATTGTTGATCATAAACATTATAGAAACAAGTTACACCGATTACATAAAGTATAAAAAGCCAAAACTCTTTTAATTTGAAAAGCAAACACACATCTTTTATTTTGACAGATTGAGCTTTTTCTAAATCTTCATCACTCATTTCTATTGATATAGATAAGATTATAAAGAATAATATGATAGCTGAAATAGATGCAATCCAAAAATTAATATTAGGATTGATATTGAATAACTGTCCAGCAAAAAAAGTAGCAGCAGCCCATCCTAATGACCCCCACATTCTAGAACGTCCATATTCAAAATTATACTTACGCCCTATTTTTTCTACATAAGATTCAATTGCTCCAACACCAGCTAAAAATGCTGTTCCTAAATAAATTCCACCAACTACTGCACCTAAAATTGTATTGTATTTTAATAAAGGTCCATAAACATATATATAAAATGGTCCCACAAAAATTAATAATACACTTATAAATGTAAGTATACTTTTTCTTAATCCTATCTTATCAGAAATATAACCATATAAAGGTTGCATGCATAAAGCAAAGATAGCGTTTACAGAAAATACAATACCAGTATCTGCTCCACTTAAATTTATTTCTTGTCCAAGCCAAATAGAGAATAATGAATAACTTGCTGACCAAGTTACAAAGAAGAAAAAGAAATAAGCACTCAATTTTAAATACACTACTTTTGATTTTGACATTTTTAAAATCCCCCTCTTTTTGTAAACATTTTTATTTGTTAAATAAATTATATGTCAACCGCTTTCATATGTCAACCGGTTTCATATATTTTTTTGTAAAAAAATAACATACTAAAACCTATTAATATCTTTTAGTATGTTATCCATAAATATAAATTTTTTATAATTTTATGTGGTTTTACCCTTTAAAAGTGATACTGGAAGTGCTATCTGAGACTTTTTACAGGAGAAATCTCCTTCAATTTCCTTTATCAATACATCAATTGATGTTTTTGCTATGAGCTCTATTGGTTGTTTTATAGTTGTTAAATCTGGCAACAAGCTTCTACTTGTCTCAGTTCCATCATACCCCACCACTTTTATATCTTCTGGTATTTTTCTGCCACGCTTTCTAGCTTCATTTATAAAGGCTGCTGCAAATAAATCATTTGTTGCAAAAATTCCATCTACTTCTGGATGTTCATTTAAGATTTGCTTTGCAATCTCAATTTGATTTTTACTATCAAATGCCCCCATAACTTCATAAGTTATAGGTAATTGATTACTTGCCCTCATTACATCTTCATATGCAATTTTTCTTAATCTTGCTTGTGTTCTTAAATTAACTTCTCCATCTATATTAATTATATTCCTACATCCTTTATCTAATAAAAGTTCTGTTGCTATCTTTCCTCCATTATAATTATCCGATCCTATGATTGGTATATTTTCTGATAAATATGTATCAATAGATACAACAGCTAAATTATCATTTTTATAATCTAATATCCCCTGATTATGTGTTCCAACTATAATTCCATCAACTTGGTTTCTCATAAGCATTTCTAAATATTTTTTTTCATTTTCAATATTATTAAGACTGTTACAAATCAAAACTTTATATCCAATAGAATTACAAATAGTCTCTATATAAAAAGTGAGTTCTCCGAAAAAAGGATTACTTACAGTAGGTATAATTAATCCTATTAAATTAGTTCTTTTATTAAATAATGAACGTGCAACATCATTTGGAACATAATTAAGTTCCTTCATTGCTCTATTAACCTTTTCCCTTGTTTCCTCACTTATATATCCTCTATTATTAAGAACCCTTGATACAGTAGTTGGTGAAACCCCTGCCTTTTTAGCTACATCTTGTATTTTAACTTTCATATACTTTCCCTTCTTAATTACTAACATTAAATAAATTATATCACATATACAGATTCTTTTATCATTTATAATTCTCTTATTTTCTCTTATTCAAAACCTGCTTTATAATATTTTTAAATATTTTCTTACATAATATTGGGTATAAAATGAAGTTGTGAAAGTAATATATTTTAACAATTAAAAAATACACGATATTTCTATCGTAAATTTTATGGTGAAGATAATTCTCAAAACACATACCAACATAGTATAAAAATACCTTATTAAGATATTTGACTTGATATATATGAGTTTACTTCATTAGGAGAAATATTTAAAATAACTGCAAACTCTTCATTTAATAATCTTTCTGCTTCTTTTATAATCTCCTTGTCAGCCTTATTTAATTTTTTACTAATAGATTTTGAATACCTTTTATTAAATATTAATTTAATTAAATCCTCACATTTACCACTTTTAAGCATTGTTTTGAATTGCTTATTTCTTGTTTTTTCATCATCTATCCATAACGTCTCCATATTAGTCATATCATTTATTAATGAAGTCATATATCCTTTAGAAATTATCTTTCGCATTGGAATTTAAAAATTTCTCATTAGTTATATCTATAACTTTACATACCCCTGTCATACCGTACATTATATAATCATCAATCTTAAACATGAAAAATCATCCTCCTCAATAATATTAAAAAGTGTAGATTTTCCTACACTTTTTAATGTTATATATAATTTATATTAGTGTTCAGGTATAGATTTAAAAATCTATCCTTAATAAAATCTTCTTTTTAATTACTAGCATTAGATGTATCACATTTTCTTTACTTATAAAAAAAGGTGGCTTTCGCCACTCCCATCTAATGGTAATATCTTCTCATTCGATATGGTTTAAATCGTTATCATTAATTAATTTAAGTATTCAAAAGTTTTATATTTATATTTATAAACACATATTAGTATTTACATAGTAATGATACTTATTCAGAAGTTACTATATGTGTCATCAAAGTCATACCTATAATTTATAATATTATGAAGCTATTTTAAAAAAAGTTTCTTTAGTTATTTTATATTCAATTTCTCTTTCTAACTCTTTAACTTCCATAAATCCAATTCCTTTAAATAAATTTCTTGATCTTTTATTTGTCTTTTTTATTTTTGCAACTACCTTCTCTGTTCTCATATCAAAAAAAGCTTTTTTTAAGGCTTCTAGCACAGCTTTATGCCCTATACCTTTCCCCCACAACTCTTTTTCTCCAACAGCAATTACTATCTCAACTCCATCATTCTTTGGTATTAACCTTAAAAAAACTATTGTTTCATATGCGCTTTTAATAGTAAAAAAACTACAATTATTATTAAATAAATGAGTTAATATAGGCATATCTATTCTATTTATAATATTGATTAGATTTTCCTTTGCATTTACTCCCTCATTTAAATTACTTGATATTTCTTTATCGCTAAGCCAATCAGCCATTTTTTCTGCATCTGATTTATATACTTCTCGGCTTAGTTTTATACCAATAGTTTCCACTAGTTACACTCCTTAACTTTTATTGTTAATTTTAAAATTTACAAATTATTTTTTGACTAGTCTTGCTATAAATATTACTACTAATGTGAATATAAGTAAAAAGCTATATCTTTAATTATTTAAGTTTAACTTATCTTTTAAGTGTTTATCTTAACTTTTGACTCTTTTTCTTAACAAGTTATATTTTCCACTTTTAGCATTTAATTTCCACTTAAAGTTATTAAAAGGATTTTTATTACATTTTTAAGTATATATACGTTATTAAGAAAACTTTATAAAGAAATCTAAGAACTATGTTTAAAATGCTTTATGCTCTATTGAATTTAACACTTATTGTTTTATGTTGGTATCTAATCACGCCCTTTAAAATTAACTACTTTATAAATCTATCCCTTAATATCCTTTTAATAAATCATCTATTTATCCCATTTTCTCACACAATCTGCATCCAATACAGCTATCATCCACAGTGAAATGCTTAGTTTTTCTCATATTTTCATAATATGGCTTATAAGATGGTGCTACAAATTTAGGTAGTTTATTTCTCATGAAATTTCCAGAAGATTTCTGTTGTATCTTTTGAATTATTTCATCTATCTGCGGTTCAGCATTCTTATTTATTACAGCTACCGTTTCTTTATTAGATAAATCAAATATAGGTGTCCATGTATCCGGCATTTTCACACTAAAAAAAGCATAAAATTTTATACCTGTATTTTGCGATAGATTTTTATCAGCCAAATAGCCATTATTACCTGGTGTTGTTCCATAAGTTGCTATATAGTAAAAATAACTCTTCTTTTTTCCACTAAAAGAAACTTTATTCAAAAAATCTATAATTACAGAAGGACATCCCCATGCATATGTTGGTGAAACTATTCCTACATTTTCATTTTCCTTGATAGATAAAAAGCATTTTTCATCTTTCATAATATCCAGTATAAATATACATTCATCATTTGTTGCTTTTGCAATTCTTTCTGCTACATATTTAGAATTTCCTGTTGCTGAAAAATATAGTATCATAATAACTTTCCTTTCTTTTCTAATGATCCTAATAAATAATCAATACTTATTCTAGCTTCTTCTTTTGAAATTGAATCTTTCCTTAAAAAGCAAAATTCTAAAACCATTTGTAAAGTATTACTGTAATGCATTATTATAATTTCTAATTGCATACTATGCTTTTCAACACATTCGCATGAAGATATTATTTCTCTTATTTTTAAAAGCATGAAGCGTTTCAACAATTCTGCCATTTTACCATCTATTTCATTGTGCATCATAATGCGATTTACAATATCTTTTTCCTTTTCAAAGAATTCATATAATCTTTCAAATAGTACTTGTGTACGTTTATCTGGTTCAATACTCTTGTAATCTTCAATATTAATTGCTGTCATTCCTTTTATATTAACATTTATAATTGAAATGATATCTGATATATTCATATCTTTAAAAGATCCTATCTTTTCATAACCTGCATTATGAATATTATGATTTACAAAATTTAAATTATATTCTTCATTTCCTTAATTTTAAAAAATTTCATAGTGAATTTATTTTAAAAAAAAGTTCACGATACTAATATCGTGAACTTTTTCATTATAAATTCAATACATTCTCTTTAAAATACACCTGCTATTTTACATCTTCGATATTATATACTTCTTCATCAAGCATTCCTTCAGATTTTGCAACTACTACACTTGTTGCAGCATCTCCAACTACATTTAAAGAAGTTACTAACATTTCTATTGGTCTATTTATTGCAAGGATTAATGAATAAGCAAGAATTGCCGCATCATTATTATATCCCATTCCAGTTAATACTGTGAAAAGTATTATTGCTCCTGCACCTGGCGCTGCTGGTGTACCAACTGATGCTATTAATGCAAGTAATGCAATAACTACTATATTTGCTATTGTTACATCATACCCTGCACTTGTTGCTATAAATATTGCAGCTATAACCTGCATTATTGCTGTTCCATTCATATTTATAGTCATTCCAAGAGGTAATACAAACGATGCTATATCTGCGCTAACACCTAACTCCTCAACTGTAGTTTTAGTATTTAAAGGCAATGTTGCTGCAGATGATGAAGTAGAAAATCCAAATAATGCTACTTTACCTATTTTCTTTACAAACTTAATTGGGTTAAGTCTAGCTCCAATTGCTATAAATATTGCATATCCAAATATTAAGAATAATAGTAATGCTATTAGCGTTGTAACAACATATACAAGTGCAGGCTTTAAGTTCTCTACACCATATATTGCAAATGTTCTTGTTATAAGAACAAATATTGCTACTGGTCCAAACTTAGTTATTATAAAGCTTAAAAATACCGTTATGATTGAGTTTACTTCTTCTAATAAAGTTTTTAATACTTTTACTTTATCACCTAAGTAATTAATACAAAGACCTAATACTACAGCAACAAAAACTACTGCCAATATACTGCTATTAGTTGAAAATGCTGATAAAATATTATTTGGTATTGCTTGAACTATTATTAATAATGGATTTCTTGAGCTTACAACACCTGCTTGTGCTGTTACATTTTCAACATTAGCTGTAAATAATCCTAAGTTCTTTATTATAAATCCTATTGCTCCTGCTAATGCTAATGCAAATACTGAAGTTGATAAAAATCCTAATATAGTCTTGTATGAAATACGCCCAAGCTTTTTAGTATCACTTATCTTACACATAGCTAATGCTATTGATGTAAACACCATTGGTACTATTACTAATTGAAGTGAATTTACAAACAATTGACCAACTATATAAAATATACCAAGAGCACTTGTTGCTCCTTCTTGTGATATATCTTGGAATAAAATATTATTAATACTTGTCCAGATATGACCATTACCATTTCCCATTAAGTTCTCTCTAAGAACTATAAATCCTATGCCAGCTGCTAATCCTAAAATAAGAGCTACTACCATTTTAATTGCTAGCTTATTGCTACTGTTAATTTTTTTGTTCATTTTTTGCCTCTCCTTGCTAGTCACTCCCTAATTCAAATAACTATATAAGGCTTAATATACTTTAATTGAATGACATAAAAAAAAGTCTTCCAAATAGGAAGACTAATATAATCTCAATATAAACAACTTTTTTTCTTCTATAAATGTACTATTCAATCATTAAACACGCTGCTTAATACTAAGTACATTTATCTCAACATAAAGTCATTTTGCAAGTATATCATAACTTCCTTACTGATTTCTCGAATCAATTTAAAGGGATTTTTTTGTTTATATTACCACGCGATATCTACTTTGTCAATTTTTAAATTATTTTGTTACTATTTTTGCTTATGCTGATTCACTATATTTCTTCATAGTCATAATCTTGCTTCTATTAGCCTTTATCATAAGAACAACTGCCACTACTAAAGCAATAGCTTCAGCTATTGGAAATGAAAGCCACATTATATTTATTCCATTTGAAAACTTAGACAATAACCAAGCAAGAGGTAATACAACAACACATAATCTTAAAAGTGAAATTACTAATGAACTTACTCCACATCCTAAGGCTTGGAAAACACCTTGAATTGCAATATTCCATCCTGCAAATAAAAATCCTACTGAAATAATACGTATTGCTAAAATACAAAGTCTTGCTGTTTCATCTGATAAACCAAATAAACTAACTAAAGGTTGTGCAAAAATTTGGAGTCCTAAAGTTCCAACAATCATTATAATACTAGTATATAAAATACCATATTTAATTCCATCCTTTACTCTCTTGTGATCTTCTAAACCATAATTAAAAGCGACAATTGGAGTAATTGCATCTCTTAAACCAAAGGCTGCAAAGAAAATAAATTGTTGTATCTTATAAAAAATACCATAAGCTGTTACTGCTGCCATAGATACTGCTCCAAATATAATGTTTATCCCATATGTCATAAATGACATTAAAGCTTGCATTATAATAGCAGGAAGCCCTATACTATATATTTCTTTAACTATTTTTTTATCTAATTTTAAATAATTTAATCCATTTAACACTTCTTTGTTTTTCTTATAATGGAAGTACATTGCCATTAACATTGATACTCCTTGTCCAATTACTGTTGCATAAGCAGCACCAGCAATGCCCATTTGCGGACAACCAAACCATCCAAATATTAATATTGGATCTAATATAATATTCGTAATAGCTCCTACAAGTTGTGCCATTGTAGAATATATAGTTTTTCCTGTTGATTGTAGAAGCTTTTCATAAATAGAAAACATAATCATCCCTATTGATAATAATGTACAAATCATTAAATAGGTTCTTCCCATTGATAAAATAATAGCATTAGAAGTCTGACTTCTTAAATAAATGTTAATTCCTAATATTCCAAATATAAAAAAGAATACATAAATAATAATACCTAGTGATACCCCGTTTCCAGCAACTCTTGCTACCTTCTTAGGGTTATTTTCTCCAAGTGTTTTTGACAGTAATGCATTAACACCAATCCCTGTTCCTATTCCAAATGCTACAATAAGCATCTGTATAGGAAATGCTAAAGTAAGAGCATTTACAGCATACTCTCCTGCATGAATTAATCCTTCTGAATCAGGAATTCTAGCAACAAACATACTATCAACTATATTATAGCAAGCTTGTAATACCATTGATAAAACCATTGGTATTCCCATACTAAGCATAATCTTTGGAACTGCTACTGTTCCCATTTTGTTCATTTTAATTTCTTTTTCCAAATTTTCTCCTTTCATATGAGATAGCTTTTACGGAAAACTATCACAACCATTTTAGTAAGTTTTTCATTTTTAATAAAAAAAAGAAAGCGCAAATCCATCTGGATTTACGCTTTCTTGCAACTCGATTAACTTTATTTTATATCATATTTTTCAATTTGTCAAAGTTCTTTTTTGTATATTAATTCCAATTAATTATTGCTTAAAAAAAGTAATCTCATAGAACTTTTTCTTGCTCATATGAAATGATTGAACTTAGTTAAAAAAAGTGTTAAGCTATCAATATTAAACTAAAAATATCTTTATCAACTGTAAAATTTCAATTGATAAAATAATATATTAAAGAGCTTATTTTTATCTGAAGCTAAGTATTCAGTTTATAGGCTCTTTTTTAATGATAAAGAGAGGTAATACTATGATAAAAGTTGAAAACTTATCCTACTCATTTCCACAGAAAAATCTATATAATAATATTTCCTTCACACTAGAAGAGGGACAACATTGTGCCTTTATAGGAACAAATGGTAGTGGAAAAAGTACACTTATAGATATAATTATGGATCCTGAAAAATATATGTTTGATGGCAAATTAGAAATTGATCCAAACTGTAGAATTGGTTATGTACGTCAATTCCAAGAAATTGATAAAACAAAAGAAATCACAGTTTTTGAATATTTAGCAGAAGACTTCATTAAATTACAAAATGAAATAACTGCTATATGTACTGAAATGGAAACATCTTCTGATATTGAAACTTTACTTGAAAAATATCAAGAAGCATTAGATGCATTTGAAGCAATTAATGGTGATGACTATGAAAACATGATTGATAAAAAATTAAACCTTATAGAATTAATTAAGTCTAAAGACTTAATGATATCTGAACTTAGTGGTGGAGAATTCAAGCTTATTCAGGTAATTAAGTCAATGCTAACTAATCCTGATCTACTTATTATGGATGAGCCTGATGTATTTTTAGATTTTACAAACCTTAATGCTCTTAAAAATCTAATTAATTCACACAAGGGAACAACATTGATTATTACCCATAATAGATACCTATTGAATCATTGTTTCAACAAAATTATTCATCTTGAAAACATGGAAATTCAAGAGTTTGATGGAGGATATGTTGAGTATAATTTCTCATTACTTCAAACTAAAATTGAATTACAAGAATTAGCTGCCGCTGATACTGAAGAAATTGAAAGAAATGATGAAATAATAGATAGATTAAGAGAGCTAGCATCTGAAAATGCAGAACAATTTAGAGGAAAAACTTTAAGAGCTAGAGTTAAATTCCAAGAAAGATTAGAAAAACGTAGAATTAAAGCTCCATTTGTAGAGATTAAAGAACCAAATATAATTTTCGTTACAGCAAATGAAATTGAAGAAAAAACAGCTTTAAAAGTAACTGATTATAATCTTGCTTTTGATGAAGTGCTTTTAGAAGATGTTAATTTTGAAATTAAATCTACTGATAAAGTAGCTCTTGTTGGTTCAAATGGTACTGGTAAAACTACACTTTTCCAAGAGATATTTAAAAATAATAATCCTTCCATTGAAATAGATAAAGATACTAAGATAGGTTATTTATCTCAGCTTCAAGGCCAAACATTAAATTATTCTAATACTATAGCTGAAGAATTCTTTGACCTTGGTTTTAAAACCTATGATGATATTAAAGAATATCTTGCTGGTTATAACTTTGATGAAGAGTTACTTAATCAAAAGATAGGAACTTTATCTGGTGGAGAAAAGAATTTAATTCAATTAGCTAAGCTTTGTGAAGTTGGAGCTGATCTTCTTCTTCTTGATGAACCTACAAGTCATTTAGATACATATTCACAAATAGCATTAGAAAAGGCTATTAAAAACTACAAAGGTGCTATTTTAATGGTATCTCATGATTACTATACTATAGCAAATTGTATGGATTATGTTTTACTTATTGAAGATAAGAAAATTAGAAAAATTAACATAAACCATTTTAAAGATATAATTTATGCTAATCATTTTAATAAAGATTATTTAAAAATTGAACAAAAGAAAAAATCAGTTGAAACAAATATTGAATTAGCTTTAAGAGATAATAATTTTATACTTGCAAAAGAATTATCTGAACAACTAGAAAAGCTTGTTAAATTACTATAAATTCAATCAAATAGACAATAAAACTCGACAATACATCTTAGTGTTGTCGAGTTTTTCATAATAACTATTAATGCCTATGTATACCAGTACTACATCTATATTTGTGATTTACACAAATTTATCTATCTCTCCTCAGATCATATCTCAATATCTAATTTATTATTCCATTATATCAAAAAACACGACATTTCTGCAGTGGATTTTTGAGCAAATGTAAAGACTACTTATTGAAACTTTCTAATACCTTTTATATTATTTATTACCTTCTTTATTTTTGTTTCTTACCGGTACAAACTCTGA